>Ga0307508_10005204_pt1 | contig 12448 bp, 12 predicted proteins | sample 9_EM_MG_FD_203089 | JGI IMG/M metagenome (GOLD analysis project Ga0307508, IMG submission 203089) | Populus trichocarpa ectomycorrhiza microbial communities from riparian zone in the Pacific Northwest, United States - 9_EM | ecosystem: Host-associated > Plants > Roots > Unclassified | place... | reverse complement strand
TGGCCACGGCATTGATCGAGCTGCTCGCGCAGGCCGCCCTGGACCGCGGTATCCACACGTTCAGCGCCTACTACTTCGCGGAGAACCGGCCGGTAGCCGCCCTGCTCGGCCTCGCCGGCACCGGCGGCCGGCAGATCATCAAGGAAGGCTTCGCCGAGGCCGTCGTGGCCCTCGACCGCCCCGACGTGGATGCCGCCGTCGAGCAGCTCAATCGGGGAGGCCATCGGCGGCCCAGTAGCCCGCGGCGTTCGGGTACGTGACCGAGCCTAGAGCTCGCGCCGGTTGCCGAGCGCGACGGCCCCAGCCAAGGAAGCGGCGGTGAGGATCAGTGTCACTACCAGGCCGGGGAGATAATCGGCGGCGGACGTGCCGGCGCTGAGATCGCCGAGAGCGCCCAGTAAGCCGGTGGGCAGCCACGTGCTGGCACCGACGAGGCTGCCGACGATGCCCGTTAGCAGCAGGAGAACGAGCGTGACGCCGGCCGCCGCCATGACACCACGCACCAGTGCCGCCACGAAGGCGACCAACGCCACGGCGAACGCCAGGAACACCGCGCCGTAGGCGGTTCCGGCCAGCATCGCTGTCGCGGGCGGGGCACCGAGCAGTGTCGTCGTCTCGTACCAGGCGCAGACGGACCCGAGCAGGAATCCGGCGATCGTCCCGGCTGCGGTGACGCCATAGGCCGGCAGCACGATCGCGCGTACGCCGGCGACTCGCGTGCGCAGGAAGACGGCCATCTCGCGGCGCGCGTCGAACGCGAGCGCCGAGGCGGCGATCAGCACCACGACGAGCAGTCCGATCTGGGACGCGTTGCTGACGTATTGGGCGATGCCGTCGGCCGGTGTGGGCTCGGGCAGCTGCACCTGGACGCCCTCGGTCCCGACGGCGCGGAGGATCTCGGCGAGATAGCGGGCGGTGAGTGGGCCGGTGAGGCCGAAGAACGCGTACACGGCGAGGAGCACGAGCAGGCGCCTGGTTCGCACCAGCCGAAGCCATTCCAGGCGCCACAGTGTCATGACGTCAACTCCAGGAAGACGTCTTCCAGTTGGGCCTCCTGCGGACCCAGGCTGACGACCTTCGCGCCGGCCTCGGCGAGTACGCCGGCCAGGTACGTCTGCGCCTCGTCCACCGTGCGGACACCGAGGACCAAGTCGCCGCCGTCGGAGCGCAGGGAGGTCACCCACGGTTGCTGTCGTAGGACGGTCTCGGCCTGGTCCGCGCCGGTACGCAGGCGGACGCGGTAGGCCGGTGTCGCCCGTCCGACGAGCAGGTCCTCCAGGGTGCCCTGGAAGAGCAGCCGTCCGTCGCGCAGGACGCCGATCCGGTCGCATACCTCTTGTACGTCGGCCAGGATGTGACTGGAGAAGACGACGGTCGCGTGCCCGCGCAGTCGGGCTATGAGGTCGAGAACCTCCCTGCGTCCGGCCGGGTCGAGGGCGGACGCCGGTTCGTCGAGCAGCAGTAGTTCGGGTTCTCCCACGACCGTGGCGGCCAGGCCGAGCCGTTGGAGCATGCCGCGTGAGTAGCCGCCGATCCGGCGGTCCGCCGCGTCGGCGAGGCCGGTCTCCGCCAGGACACCGTCGACCCGGCCGACCGCCGTCGCAGCGCCCCCCGACGGGGCGGCGAGACGCGCGGCCAGCGAGACGACCTCGCGGCCGGTCAGCCACGGGTCGAACTGGGGAGTGTCTGGCAAGGTCGCGACCCGGCCCGGCCCGGCAGCGACGCGGACGGTTCCGCTGGTCGGACGGCGCAACCCGGAGAGGATGCCCAGCAGTGTCGTCTTGCCCGCGCCGTTCGGGCCGACGAGCCCGTACACTGAGCCGTCCGGGACACGCAGGTCGATGCCCTCGAGAGCGGCATGTGACCCGTAGCGCTTCACGAGCGCGGACGTTTCGACGATCATCGGTGTTCGCGCCCGACGAGCAGGTAGACGATCCCGCCGAGCGGGACCGAGACGACGCAGATCAGCGCCCACGCCCATCTGGGCAGGTAGCGCACCTGGCTGCGGGCCAGGTCGTAGAGGCAGTATCCGACGAAGACCAACCCGAGCAGCAACAGCGGCAGCAGCGCCGCGACGGGTGGTCCACTCTCGGCGGCCAGATGGGTCATGACCTGGGAGCGTAGAGCCGACTCCGGCGGGTCGGGTATGGCCTAACGACCCCGTTGTGCGGGTCGTTGGCCCGCTGACGGTCACTGGGCGCCCGGCCTAGCGTCGGGCTGAGCGGTGGGAGCGAGCGTCATCGGGTTCTTCCGCTGGGCGGAAGCGGCGGGCCCCCGCTCAACGCGGGACATCCTGTCTCGGGTCGCCAATGAACTCGAGGAGTCAGTCGGGGATGTCGTCGGGTTTGCCGACCACGACGCCGAACAGGTCGGCGATGGTGGCAAGGCTGGCGGCCTGCAGATCGGCCGCGCTGACCGGCACGGCGTCGGGTCCGGGCAGTTCCCGGGTGGCGGTGGCGGAGGCGACCACGGTCGGCTGGTAGCCGCGGTTGAACGCGTCGCGGGCGGTGGAGTTGACGCACATGTGGGTCATGAAGCCGGCGAGGATGAGGTTCTTGGTGGGTCCGCTACTGAGCTGTTCGTCGAGGACGGTCTGCACAAACGAGCTCGGGTAGCGCTTGACGATGACCGGCTCGCCGGGTTTGGGCGCGACCGCTTCGGTGATCTGGCCGATGGGCGCGTCGACGTCGTAGGGCGTGCCGGCGCCGGCGTCGTGCATGATGTGGATGACCGGGATGCCTGCGGTCCGGGCGCGGGCGAGCAGCCGGGCGGCCTCTGCCAGGGCCGCGTCGACGCCTTCCAGTTTCATGATGCCCTGGGTGTAGGTGTTCTGGCAGTCGATCATGATCAGGGTTGATTCGTGCAGGGCTGCCGGTCGGCGGGTCGTTGACGGCGGGCTGGACCGCGTGCCGTGCGGGACGTTCGTCCGGCCCGGACGGGACCTGCCGCACTGTCGCCCAGCGCGGGTTCGCCGGACGCTGCGGGGGAGAGCGTGAAAAGGAGCGGTCATGAAGACCTACCCCATCCTCGTCGGCGCCGACGGCACCGACTTCAGCAAAGCGGCGGTACGGTGGGCGGCGCGCGAAGCGGAACGCCGCAACCTGCCGCTTCGAGTGAACTATGTCTACGGTTGGGAACCGCACGAGTCAGGGTACGACGTGGGCTACAACGACTCTGACTTCATCCGTAAGCTCGCCGAGGGTATCGCCGGAACCGCCGCCTCCGAGGCTCGCGCGGTGGCCCCGCACCTCGTGGTCGAAGGGGATCCGGTGATCGGCCATCCTGCCGCCCGGCTACTGGCCGAGGCCGACGGCGCCGAGCTGGTCGTGCTGGGCAGCCGGGGGCACGGCGGGTTCGCCAGCCTGCTGCTGGGCTCGGTCAGCCAGCGGGTGGCCACCCACGCCTCCTGTCCGGTGGTGGTGGTCCGGGGCCGTGGCGACGCCGTCGAGGGACCGGTCGCCGTGGGCGTGGACGATTCCCCCGTGGCGGATCTGGTGCTTGAGACGGCCTTCGAGCAGGCGTCCGGGCGGAGCTGCGCGCTGACGGTGGTGCGGGCTTTCCTGCCGGTTCTCCCGCTGTGGCTGGGCTCCGTGCCGGCGATCGATGTAGAGACGGTGGACCAGGACGCGGACGAACGTGCCCGGCTGGAGGAGCAGCTGGCTCCGTGGCGGTCGAAGTACCCCGAGGTTCGCGTCGAGGTGCTGCTCACCCACGAGAGTGTGGCCGGCGCCCTCGTTGAGGCGTCCAAGCATGCCCAACTCGTGGTGGTGGGCAGCCGCGGACACGGTGTGATCACCGGGACCCTGCTGGGGTCGGCTGGGCTGCAACTGCTGCACCACGCGGAGTGCCCCGTCTACATCGCGCCGGTGGGTCGACGACAGCATCGTCCAGCTCTTCGGTACGGCCCAGGGTCAAAGCCCTGGCCTGGGACGGGACGCGCGGAGCCCCGGTCCGTTGCCGGGCCGGGGCTCCGGCAGGCACCGGTCTGTCCGCTAGACCTCAAGTGTGGGTCTCGTGCACGACCGCGGCCAGAACCCGCGTCTCCTCTTCCTCTCCCGACCAGAACTCGTAGGTCATCGGCAGATCGGCGTCGAGCCCCGTGTCGTCGTTGCCGCCCCAGGTGTGCAAGGCCACCAGTTCGGTGTCGCGCAGCGAGGCTTCCTCGGCTGCGAAGTCGAGGGCGAGCGCGGAGGTTCGGGACCCGTCGACGCCTGCCACGACAGGTCCGTCTGGCAGCGGCGTGCCGCGGACGATCAGCACCGGGCAGCGGGCGTGTGCGGCCGTCTGGACGGCGACCGAGCCGATGATCAGGTCGGTGAGTCCGCCCAGCCCGCGGTCGCCGAGGACCAGCAGGTCGGCACCGTTGCTCTCGGCGAGCAACACGGGCACCGCAAGACCGGGGAGGAACTCGGCGGTGACGCGAACGTCCGGGGCGCATTTGGCGGCCAGCCGGACGGCGTCGTCCAGGTAGCGCTCGGCGCGGTCGTTGCACGCCCGCAGGACGGCCCGGATGTGTCGGACGCTCCCACGAACCCGGACGGTGGCCAGGTGAGGGCGTGCACGATGCGAAGGGCCCGGTGTCGCAGGGCGGCCTCGGCGGCTGCTGTCTCCACGGCGGTCTGGCTGCGTGGTGAGCCGTCGACGCCGACCACGACCGGCGCGCTCATGGTCACTCCTCCGAGAAGGCCGGGCACCAGGCTGGGCGTGCTTTGCGCGCCACCTCCGGCTGTTGTGGCCCACCGGGTGCCGGGGCGCGCCGGCCGTTGCCCGTCTTGGCGACGGTGGGTCTCCGGCTCGTGGGCCGTTCTTCGTTGGCGGCCGTGTGCCGTCGGCACCCTGTGGGTTCAACTACCAGCGTCGTCCCGGCCGCACACGAGTGTCAGGGCCAGAGGTCCCGACCCGCGTCCCGCGCCTCATTCCTGCGCGATGGCGGTGAGCATGTTGAGCCGTGCCGCCGGGGCCACGCAGGCGATGACGCCGATTGCGACGCCCAGCGCGAGGTACGCCGCCATCTGCCCGCACGGCAGCCCGAGCGCTTGGATTCCCTGATCGTGCAATCCGCGAACGGATCGCCGCACCGCTCATGATCGTCGAAACCTCCCACCGGATCCCTTCCACCCTCACCGTCCGGCCCGGCGGCCGGCGCGGGGCACGAGGAGATGGGCTCGACCGGTCGCCGATGGTTCCGTGCCGGGCCAATCGGTTCAACACGCGATGTCGGTGACCGCGCGGCTTGGGCGGGCTGCTGGCGGTCGGCGAACCGCGCCGAGGCGTAGCCGTCCACGCCCACCACGATCGGGACGTCGGGTGCGGCGTCGGCGCATACGACGACGACCTGGCCGTGGGCGTGGGCGCTGACGGCGACGCTGACCGAACCGAGCCCGGCCGGGAACCGTGTCGTGTCCGCTGCTGCCCAGCACGACAAGGCTTGCGTCCGCGGAGCGCAGTGACGTGGCGGTCAGCTCAGGCGGCGCAGCGTGGGGTCGGGCTCGGCGCTGACGGGTGCGAGCCGTAGTTTGGCGTCAACGGCGACGACTCCGTCAGGTCCGGCGAGGACCGGGTTGAGGTCGAGTTCGGCGATCTCCGGGATGTCCTCGGCGAGCCGCCCGAGGCGCAGCAGCAGGTCCTCGAGGGTGGTGGTGTCGACCGGTGGGGCGCCGCGGTAGCCGGTGAGCAGCGGCGCCGCGCGCAGGCCGCGCCACATCCGGCCGGCGTCGAGGTCGGTCATCGGGACCAGGCGCAGGGTCCGGTCGCCGAGCAGGTCGGTGTGCACCCCGCCGAGGCCGAGCAGGACCACCGAGCCGAACAGCGGGTCGTGTACCACGCCCGCGACCAGCTCGACCGGCGCGGCCACCTGCTTCTGGACCAGGACGCCGGCGCTGGGCCGTCCGGCCGCCGCGACCGCGTCGAACGCCTCACGGACGGCGTCCGGGCCGGTCAGGCCGAGTCGTACGCCGCCGGTGTCGGTCTTGTGGACCAGGTCGGGGTCGGCGGACTTGAGCACGACCGGGTAGCCGAGCCGGCCGGCCGCCGCGACGGCGTCGACACTGCTGGTCGCGATCACGGCGGGCAGGGTGGCGATGCCGTAGCCGGTGAGGATCTCGGTGGTGCGTTCGTAGGACTGCCAGCCGGTTCCCCCGGCCAACGCGGCGGCGACGGCGGAGCGGGTCCGGTCGGTGTCGACGCCAGGTAGGTCGGGCCGGCTGCCCAGCGGCTGCCGGCGCCATTCGGCGTATCGGACGGCATGCGCGAGGGCGCGGACGGCTCGTTCCGGCAAGGTGTAGACGGGTGCGCGGCGCGAGCCGAGTGTGGTGGCGGGCACGTCCTGGCCGATCACCACGGCGGCGGCGGCGGTGTGCGACGCTCCGGCCCGCTGGCCGGCGCCGGAGCGGCCGCTCTTGAGGGCGAGGACCGGCTTGCGGCGGCCGAGGGCGCGGACGGTGCGGGCGAACTTGCGCGGGTTGCCGAACGACTCGAGGTACAGCGCCACCGCCCGGGTCGCCGGGTCGTCGTACCAGTACGCGATGAGGTCGTTGCCGCTGACGTCGGCCTTGTTGCCCAGCGACACGAAGGTGGAGATGCCGTGCCCGCTGCGGATGGCGTCCTCGAGCAGGGCGATGCCGACCGCGCCGGACTGGGCGGCCACGGCGAGGCCGCCCGGGAAAGGCATGTGCGGGGCGAACGAGGCGTCGAGCCGTACGTTCGGATCGGTGTTGATCACGCCGAGGCAGTTCGGGCCGACCAGCCGGATGCCGTGCTGGCGGGCGAACCGGACGAGTTCCTCCTGGCGGCGGCGGCCATCCGGACCGTCCTCGCCGAAGCCGGCGCTGAGGATGACCGCGGCGCGCACGCCCACCGTGGCGCCGTCGGCGAGCACCTGGGCGACCTGGTCGGCCGGGACGGCGATGACGAGTAGCTCGACGGGCGGGGGCAGCTCCTTGACCGACCGGTGGCTGGCGGCCCCGGCCACCGGTGCTCCGCTGCGGTTCACCGCGTAGAGGGGACCGGTGAAGCCGTGCTCGCGGAGCCCGCGGAGGGTTTCGTGGCCGACGCTTCCAGGCCGGTGGCCGGCGCCCACCACCGCGACCGAGGCGGGGGCGAGCAGCGCACGCAGTGAGGCCCTCTCGGCGGTGCGGTTGCGAAGGTCGGCTGCCTGTGCGGCGGTGTCGTCGCTGGAGGTGTCCAGGCCGACGTCCACGATGCCGTCGCCGAACCGGGACCAGGCGTGTGCGTTCAGGTCGCGGGCGGTGCGCAGCATGTCGATGTTGTCGGGGAGTACCTCGCCGATCAGTTTGCTGATGCCACGCCGACGGGCGCGTGCGGCGAGGTGCTCGAGCAGCAGCGTGCCGATGCCACGGCCGCGGTGCGGACCGGCGACGAACACCGAGAACTCGGCGCGGCGGCCGGTGTCGTCGGTGCGCTCGGCGGAGGCCACCCCCACCACCGCGGAACCCTCGACGGCGAGCACGGCGAGGTGCTGGCCGTCCTCCGGCAGGCATAGCCGGTCGATCTCGGCGGCCAGGCTGGCGGCGCTCGGTTTGACGAAGAACCGCAGTCGCAGGCTGTCGGGTGTGGCGTCGCCGTGCAGGGCGGCGAGGCCCCGGCGGTCGGTGGGGTGCACCGGCCGGATCGTGACGATGCCTCCGTCCACGGCGAGGGCGTCCACGCTGTCGGCGTCGGTCATGGGAGAGGTGGTGACGGTCATCGCGCTGCCCCGTTCTCGGTGTGGTGCGTGACCAGGACCGGGCAGTCTGCGTGGTGCAGCAGTTGAGTGACGGTGGAGCCGAGCAGGGTGCCGGTGACCGTGGCGCTCCTGCCGCCGCCGACGACGACGAGTTGTGCGGAGCGGGAGGCGTCGGCGAGCCAGGACGCGGCGCTGTCGTGGGTCAGCACGGCCTCGACCGCCACACCGGGGTACTTGCCGCGCCAGGGTGCCAGCCGTTGCTCGAGCCGCTCCCGCTCGGCGGCGTCCTGCTCCGGGTAGGTCACGGCGGCGGCCGGCGGGATGTCGGTCAGCCAGAACGGGACCGGCGCCAGGTGGGAGTGGACGACGATGAGTGGACGGTCGCGGTCGGCCGCGGCTTCGAAGGCGGCGGCCAGGACCTGATCGCCCGCGGGAGCGTCGGACACGCCGGCGACGACCGGCCCGTCGGGGACCGGGCGGCCGCGCACCACGACGACGGGGCACGGTGCGTGGGTGGCCATCCGCTGGCTGACCGAGCCGAGCAGCAGGCCGGTGAAGCCGCCGCGGCCGCGGTTGCCCAGCACGAGCAGTTCGGCACCCTGGGACACTTCGAGCAGCCGGGGCACCGCGTGCCCGACGAGTGTGTCGGTGGAGATGTTCGCGTCCGGGGCCACCTCGCGGGCGTGGTCGTAGGCGGTGGCCACGAGGGCGTCCGCGAGCTGCCGGGCGACGTCGATGTACTCGTTGCCGATGTCGAAGCGGGACTCGTGCCAGTCCCAGTCGTAGGCGTACACGATCCGCAGCGGCAGCCTTCGCCGCTGGGCCTCGGCGGCGGCCCAGCCCACGGCTGCCAGGCTGGAATCGGTGCCGTCGGTCGCGGCGATGATGACGCGCTTGGTCATGGCAGGCCTCCCTTTCGATCTCCTTCGATCGTCGGTCGGGCCAACCGACCACGGCAGGGCGGCGAGTCCCTTCCCGGCGGGCCGAAGGTCCCAACCGATCAGACACGCCGCCGGCGGAACGCGTGCAGCGCGGAGCCGGGCACGAGGGCAGGCCTGCGGGAGCATTACTCTCGGTCCGTCCACGGTGGCGGGTGCAGTAGCCGCCTTGGGTCACGCGTGCTGGAGGGCGCGGCCGACCGAGCCCAAGTCGGCCGGGTCGATCTCGAGGGTCGCCAGCAGGCTGCGGTTCTTGCCGACGTCGACGATCTCGGGCAGTTCGCGCTCGAACCAGTCGGCTCGTGCGTGCTTTCCCCTATATCGCAGGATCGAGACGATCTCTGCACGGCTGACGTGTGTGGCGGCCACGGTGCATCCCTCCTCGATGAGGCGGACAGCGCTGATGCGGACAGCACCCCGACCGTTACCGTCACGATCGGCCCGTCCGACATGGCGTCCATCCCTGGTTTCCATGCCAGCCTGCGCGGGAGGCGGCCGTGTGGGGCAGAGGCGTTCTACCCGCCGCACCGGGGCATCCGGCGCGATGCCTATTGCGTCGAAACGTGGCAGGGTGGCCGGCGCGGTCCGGTGGCTGGGATTGGCTGGCCCAGGTTCGTCGCCCGGTGGGTCGGTCGCGGCGCAATGCTGAAGGGGCATGCGGGAAGTTGGCGGTCCGGCGGGCTTGCGGGGGTTCGGGTCCGTCGGCCTTGTAGGGGAGTCCAAGGACTCTGTGGTGGTGCGCATCGTCGCGGCACTATGGAGTTGAAGCCCACCGGTACTGGGGCGAAAGCCTCGGGTGGCGGATCTCTGGGGTGGTGCCTCCTTTCGGAACCCATCCGCCACGGGTAGCCAGGAGCGCCCCGCCGGTGGGCCCGGCATGTCCGCCGTGTCTCGAGCGCCGGAGCCATGCTCGTCAGCGACGCCACCCGCGGGTCCACGACGGGACCAACGGCCCTGGCCAGCCGGGAAACGCGAGGATGTGCTGTCGGGAGGCCCAAGCGTTTGGGAGGCCGGCCATGAGTGACCTCGACAGGTACCGCACTGAGCAGGATGCCCACCGCGGCAGGACGGTCCGGGAGGCGCCTACGCGCTACGGCGACGCGGTCAACCGGTATCTGGGGGCTGTCGCCTACCGGCTGGACGAGCCGACCCTGGCGGCCGTCTCCGATCGCCCCGCCGTGCCGGCCGCCGCGGGCATTGGGGTGGTGGTTGGTGTGGACGACACACCGACCAGCTACACCGCGGTCGACCATGCCGCGATCGAGGCCGAGCTGCGCGGCTGGGACCTGCGTATCGTGCACGTCCAGCACCCTGGCGGCCTACGGTCGCCGTCGCGTGTCGCGGGCGCGCGCCTGCTCGAGCGGTTGACCGACCGGGTGCACGCATACTCGCCGTCGGTCCCGGTGACCTGCCGGCTGGCGGTCGGTTCGGCCGCACAACTGCTTCTTTCCGACGCCGGGAACGCGGGTCTGGTCGTGGTCGGCCACCGGCACAGCGCGGTCGGCGCCACATTCGGGCTCAGCGTGGGAGACCGGGTGGCAGCGCACCACACCGGGGCCGTCCTGGTCGTCCGGGTGCCGGGTTGGCCGCCGGGTCCCGAGTTCGGCAGCCGGCCGATCGTGGTCGGTGCCGATCGGGCGGACAGCCCCGCGGTCAGGTTCGCCCTCGAGGAGGCCCGGGTGCGTGGCTGCGACCTGGTGATGCTGCGTGCGGGGCAGGGACTCCCGCCCGCACCCAGGCCTGATCTGGTCGGCGGTGTGCGGGTGTACCACACCGACGTCTCCGCAGACGCGGTCTCGGCCCTGATCGACGCGTCGAGCGACGCGGCCGCGGTGGTCGTGGGCCGCCGGGCCGGTGGGCTGGCGGGAACGTCGGTCGGGTCGGTGAGCCGGGCCCTGGTGCAGCGTGCGCATTGCCCGGTCTTCCTGGTCGGGTGACCCCCGGTACCCGCCCGGGGAGCGGGATCCGAAAGCCGGGATCAACGGAGAGCAACGAGGAACAGTCATGACTCACACGCGAACCTGGACGGTTGAGATCACCATCGCCGAACACGAGGATGAGCGCCGGACACACGCCGCCGCCGTGCTGCACACCGACAAACGAACCCCGGTGAGGGGTGAGGGCGAGGCCCGCCGCCGGCCCGCAGACCTGGAGGTGCCGGAGATCGGCGACGAGTTGGCTACCGCGCGGGCGCTGGCCGATCTCGCCTACAAGCTGTTGGACGTGACGGCGGGCGACATCGAACAGTTCACCCAACGCCGGGTGCACCTGGCGTCCTGACGCCACGTACCGGGCCGAGGTCGGATGGAGAGCAAGGATAGGAGGGGCCGTGATGAAGACGTGGACAGTGGACGACGTGGTGACCCGCAAGGTCGTGTCGGTGGATCTAGGAGCGTCCTACCGGGACGTTGTGGACCTGCTGATCGAGAACCGGTTCAGCGCCGTACCGGTGGTGGACGCGTTTCGCCACGTCACCGGTGTGGTGTCCGAAGCAGATCTGCTTCGCAAGATCGAGTACGCGGGTGAGCAGGAGCCCCGGCTCTTCGAGGGGCGCCGCCGGCGCGGCGAACGGCGTAAAGCCCTGGCGCGCACCGTCGCCGACTTGATGAGCGCACCGCCGGTGGTGGTGCTCTCGGGTACGTCGATCGCCGAGGCGGCGCGCCTGTTGCACCACGAGGGCGTCAAGCGGCTGCCGGTCGTCGACGACCTGGGCCGGCTGGTCGGCATCGTTTCCCGCGGTGACCTGCTCAAGACCCACGTGCGGCCGGACGAGGAGATCCTGTCCGACATCGAGACCGGGGTACCACGCACCTACCTCATCGATGACGCCGTGGCGGTCACTGTGGCGGTGGTCAACGGTGCGGTGACGCTGACCGGACGGGTCGATCGCTGGTCGTCGGCGGAGATCGCCGAGCGGTTGACCCGGCAGGTCCCGGGTGTGGTCGCGGTGAACTCGACATTGGAGTACAGGTTCGACGACCGCAAGGTCCGCGGCGTCCGGCTGGCCGCCGGCCACGCCTGAACGATGAGCCGTGCGGGGCCTTCGCCCGGTCCGGACGGGACCTGCCGCACTGCCTGAGGAACGTGGCGCCGCAGCTTGGGCCGCCGATGACGATCAGCCGCGCCCCAGCAGGGCGGTGACGGTTATCGTGCGACACGTCGCGGCTGATCAGGACCGGTACTGCGCGTAGTGCAGCACCTGCAGGACGGTGGATCCGCGCAGGGCCTGGCTTACTGCGCCGCCGGTGTCACCGACGACGAGCTGGGCTGAGCGGAAGGCGACGGCGGGTCCTTGGGCGCGCCAAGCCGGGACATTGGTCCCTGCCGATCATCTTGGCGGCCGACGAGCATGTGCCAGGGAGGTGATGAAGATGCTGTTCCTGACCCTGTTCGTCCTGACCGTCGTCGCGATCTGTGTGTTCGCCGTCTGGCCCAAGATCGACGGATCGTCGGCGAACCGGTTCCGGCGTCGCACGCCGGAGGCTGAGCAGCGGCCCAGGACGACGAACGTCACCCTCTGGCCGTGCCGCCCGAGACCGGCGCCGCCGACGCCTGAAGCAACGGCCGGTCACCATCCGGGGCCGGTCGCGCTGCGGCCACCGGAGTGCGCCCACCACCGGCATTGCCACCGAGACCTGGCGGAGGCCCATCGCCTGCTGTCCGCGCTTCTCGACGAGCACCTGACTGCCGAAACGACGCGGCAGGTCGAGCAGGACATCCTGCACGCCGACGATCCCGCTGAAGCGCTCGTCGCGCTGAGCGCCACGGCGTCGATACTCGTCGTCGGCGCGTCCAGCGACTGCCCCACCTCGCCGACGGCGCTGGG
>Ga0307508_10005203_pt1 | contig 12449 bp, 11 predicted proteins | sample 9_EM_MG_FD_203089 | JGI IMG/M metagenome (GOLD analysis project Ga0307508, IMG submission 203089) | Populus trichocarpa ectomycorrhiza microbial communities from riparian zone in the Pacific Northwest, United States - 9_EM | ecosystem: Host-associated > Plants > Roots > Unclassified | place... | reverse complement strand
CTACTTGCTTGCGGCGACTTCATGGAATCCTCTCCAAAACGTGACTTTCTTGAGCGCGGCGCGCGCGTTGCTCGTAAAGCCGTTGTTCATGCTCCGTCAAAATTGTCGGCATGTTCCGTTTTTGGCCAGGGATCATGCCTGGGATAAGGCTGGGGATAAGGCTCAGCACGGACCTGCCCAGCAGTTTGATGGCGGCGGTTAACCCAGGAAGCTAGACGCTGGTGGTCGTGCCAGGCAATTTGATGCTGGCGAGCGCGAGGCGCACTAACTTTAAGTCGCGGGGGATCAGGCCGGGGACAAGGCTGGGGATAAGGCTCAGCACGGACCTGCCCAGCAGTTTGATGGCGGCGGTTAACCCAGGAAGCTAGACGCTTGCGGTCATGCCGGGCAATTTGATGCTGGCGAGCGCGAGGCGCATCAGGTTGCCTCATGGACAGCCGCTGAAGCTGGGCAGGAAGAGCGACTTGACCATGGTCATGATGCGCATTAGGTTGCATGGACAGCTGCTGAAACTGGGCAGGAAGAGCGACTTGACTATGGTCATGATGCGCATTAGGTTGCGTGGACAGCTGCTGAAACTGGGCAGGAAGAGCGACTTGACTATGGTCATGATGCGCATTAGGTTGCGTGGACAGCTGCTGAAACTTGGCAGCAAGAGCAGTGACTTGATCATGGGGATGACGACGGTCGGGTCCCTGGTCCTCACCAGGACGAGAGGCAGGGATAGCACTGGCTGCACTTGCGGCGAGGGCGGCTGCGATAAGAGAGATGAATGAGAGATTCATAATGGGATTCAGAGACCAGCTCCAAAATGCTAGGCTTTCAACGGATGGCGTGTTTCGTAGGTTGCATAGTATCGTTTATATAGGAAATCATATAACCAACATACTTCCGCTACCATATGGTGTACAGATGAAAATTCTTCTGCTACTATCAGTGATTGGGTGTTTGAAACGTCACAGGAGTTTGAAACATTCATTTTCCACAACATCTGGACCCCTTCGTTTGAAAAATCTTGATAGTATCATGTAGTCAAACTAGAAATAAATATTTTTTAAAAATAAAATTGAGGCAACCAGCTTCAGTGGGAGAATGGAAATTCACTGGTTTAAACTCCTGTAACGTTTCAAACACCCGGTCACTGATAGTACCATATAGTACATACCGATATACTATGCAAAATTCTCAAATTTCTAAATTTACCTCCTAAGTCGTCGGTAGTTTCTAGAATTATACTTTCAGGTGTCGCGTGCCCCTTCAGTGCAGTCGTTGACCTGACTTTAGAGATCACTGCTCATGGATTGTGGACCGAGAGTGGTGGATTTCTTATTCATCACCTCTTGTCATCTATGGGATGATCATGGAGCAGATAGGTATTAATTAATATGCCCATGAAGAAGATATAAAGGCTGAACTGAGAATAAGAAACACTCCAATTGAAACAGAAGTCGGGACTGTATGAAAGAAAACACGCTCCATGATCAAATATGAGGTTCACAAGTGCGGCCATTGTCACGGTCTCGGCTGATGGAAGTATTTCCACTGCATTACAATTGGATAGCAGGACATCGACATTACGACAAGCCCCATTTATAATTCCATTTGCCTGCTAAGAGTTGAAGTTCAACATATTCTTCATTTATATCGCAGACCTGAATGCCGTACGAGAACTCCTCGAGCAGACCCATCGAAGTCCTTTCCATTCACCAAAGTGGAACTTGGCTGTTAAATAGCATATCGCACCTTGGAGTCCTCGGGGGCTCATCGCTGTTAATGGCATGTATCATGTGCGTCCCTCGAAGGAAGAACTGGCTCCTTGCTTTCTCCAATCCCTCAAGACTGGTGTAGAAATTCGGAAAAATCTCAAATTTATAACCTCTACTACCAACCATTCAAATTGGACAAACATCCCCGGGCCCCTCACCAGAATCTACATATCCTGTCCACTGCGACTGTTACGCGCATTGTCTTCTCGGAGATTGGTGATCCGACAGCTGTCGAATTTTCCACTGGTAAAGGCACGAACCCGAGGAGCGTCTCCGTATCTAAAAAGGCCATCCTCACAGGTGCCAGGCGACATTTGGCTCTCCCCACACCCTACAAGTATTGATAGCAGGATTTCAACATACTTATACAACATGTACCATCACTAATACGTGAGGCAGGGACGAGTCCCAAAAGTTTTTTTTACTTCAACAATTTACACAACCAAAGTTAAACAAATCTTCGTGCTCGTTCGACCGCTGACATTCCCCGGGCCAACTCACCTTTTATGCCAACAGATCCCAGTCGTTGGTTACAAAATAGACATGAACATGATTCCATTTGAAACCCCTGTTTTCGATGCTAACATGTAAATGGTTATCATAAGGTGTACGCTTCAAGGCCATTTAACAGGAATAAAACAAAATAAATGGGTCCTAGTCACGGCGATGTAAATGACCACAAAGAAGTTGCCGAATCGACGCGGTACAAATGACAAGTACAAAAATACGAGCGTCCAAACCAATGCCCGGCCAGCTTCCCCTTCTACTTGCTTGCGGTGGCTTCCTTAATGGTCTTCTCCGCACTCTCTTTTAACTCTTGAATGCACCGCAAATCACCTTTTATATCATGGGATTCACGTGAATTCAAATAGAGTGTGCGTAGTCTGCAAAGCTCATTGATGTCTTGTAAATGCTTGGCTTTCGCTTGTGCGTCGCTTGCGTGGGAAACGGCCGCATTAATTACCTCCATTGCCAGTTTAATGGCTTGAAGAACATCCTGAACAGGACCAGGTTGGTGATAAGGCGAATCAGCATGGGTTGGAGGAGCTTGAGCACTGGTGGTCTGGATCTGGGCAAGGACTTGATTATGCAAATCAGCATGGGTGTTCGGAGGAGCTTGAACACTGATGGTGATCTGATTATGATGCGCGGCACGGGTGTCCGGAGGAGCACTGATGGTCAGATGCTGGATCTGGTCAAGGAGATGCGCACGTTGCCGTCGGTAATAAGGCGAATCAGCACGGGTGTTCGGAGGACTGATGGTCAGATGCTGGATCTGAACAGCACGTGGAGGTTGCTGATGTCGATTACGCTGATGACGGTCGGGGCCCTGGCGTGGGAACAAGTCCTCGACGAGTTCACCAGGACGAGAGACAGGAATAGCACTGGCTGCACAAGCGGCGAGGGCTGCGATAAGAAAGATGAATGAGAGATTCATAATAGGATTCAGAGACCGGCTCCAAATGCTAGGCGTTCAACGGGTGGGGTGTTTCGTAGGTTGCATAGTATCGTTTATATAGGAAATCATAGAACCGATATACTTCCGCTACCATACGGTGTACAGATGAAATTCTTCTGCTACCATACGGTACATACTTATATGTTATGCGAAATTCTTCCGCTACCACATTGACATGATAACCGTCAAAGTAATTATCGAATTTCTGAGTCGTCGGTAGTTTCTAGAATTATGTCGCCTGCCCTTCCGAGTCAGTGCAGTCGTTGACCTGACTTTAGAGATCATCACTGCTTGTGGATTGTGGACCCAGAGTGGTGGATTTCTCATTCATCATCGTTTCGTGACATTCGTGACATCTATTTGGGATGATCATGAAGCAGATAGGTATTAACATGCCCATGAGACTGATAAGAAAAACTTCAACTGAAAAAGAAGTGGAGCTTGACCTGGACGGGAAACTGGTGAGTAATGTACTTACTGTCACGGATGCACGGAAACCGGACCGTGATGTGGACAAAGGAAGGTGAAGTGTCGGAAACGTTCGTTGGTTTCAAGGATTAATCGATTATTGTCCACTAAATCCGCAAGGGGCCCTTGGGGGCTCGTGTATCATGTGCGTCCCTCAAGGGAAGAAGTCAACGCATGGCACGACCCCATCGCTTCCTCCAATCCCTCAACTGTTGACATGTGGCCATGGGATTCTTTCGTCAGTGCCCTCAAGGCCACAGCCGATGTCCAACAAAGATGCCAATAAAGTACTCTCAAGACTGTCACAAAATTTCTTTATAGCAACCTCTACTATCAAACTGGACCCGAGAAGTGCCTTCGTCACAGTTGTCGGTAAAGGCACTGACCACCAGCGCGTCTCCATAGTATCCAAAGAGGCCATCCTCACATCCCGCAAGCAAGCGGGGTTGGCTCTAGGGATGTTCTTCAAACTGCCAATGTTACCGTTCTATTTGGACCTTTCTCGTGTCGGCCAACATCTCATAGACCAATTAACCGTCCCAAGCGGTTCGGACTTCTCCAAAACGCCAATTTTCAACTCATTCGTCAACGATAGTGTAGCCTATATCAATGGTAGACTGCTCTTTGTTGTTGACGCTTCATGCGCTGCATTTCGTTCGTAGATCGCGTACGATTTGCCTAATTCCGTTGCTATACGCGTCTCATCCGATGATTCACAGATCATCGAAGGTTACAAGGCCATTTATTCAAGCAACCTCTGAGAAAATCCATCCCACGCCTGGCATTATAGGGTTTTTGTTTAGCATCAAAGGCGCTGGCAGTCCAATCGGTGCTTCAACAACCACTTTCGCAAGGGTGAATGTATATCACGTCGCCTACAATTTATGACTTGCCAACGATTGGCCCACAGTACTTTTCCCACCGTGCCGACATCGTCACCCTTCGTCAGGCTATAAAACTTGCCGGAATAATTGCAGCTTCATCATCGATATCACTGGTGAATTTCTCCCAGGTACAGAAGTTCACATCAAAAGTTTCACCGCCAGCGAATTCCATTCAACTGGGACGTACACCATGTTTCCTATGGAGAAAGGAGGGGTAGTGGATGCCAAGTCGAAGGTCATTGGAGTGAAAAATCTCTGTGTTGTGGATTCATCTTTGTTTCCAGTCTCGTTTTGTGTGCATTTGATGTCACCGACATACGCCTTGGCTGAAAACGCACCGGGGATAATACGACTGGGTTCGACTGCTACTGTGTCGCTAGCAAGCCCGACGAGTACGGTTCGGATATAGCACGAGACAGACGTCGACATCAAAGTTCCCCTTGCTGGAGGCCGGGATCTCGTAGTCAATCTCCAATGGAATCAATCACCCGAAAGCCATAGATTGAAACGGGCGGACTACTTACGCCTTGCGACTTCAAAATTTCCGCGATCGTAGTAATCCCCAGTAATCCCTTCCAATCTTTCCTTCCAACCAAATTTCCACTTCACGTTCACCTCGCCAATTCCATAGCACGTATAGGTGTTGTAATTCAATTGTTTGACGTAGCCCGGGGCATTGCCAGCGATGGAAGGGTGGTGATGATAATTCAATAAGCTGGCCCGCTCCAAAACCTTGGTGGCGTCGATGGCCGTCACCGAGTCCCAGGGAGAGGTCACCAATTTACATCGAAGGAGTGAACAACAGGATGCGAAAGCACTTTACGATGCCAAGCAGAACCTGGAAATCTTGCGAAGTTGGAAGTTGGTGTGAAGATAAGGTTGCCACCCATGAGATCCGCAAGTCAGATTGGAGGTATCGAAACTAGAGACTGTACTCATTGCAGGAGATTCAAAGGGTTGCCCAATCTGGGGAAATTCACACAGCAGTCTAACCCGGACCGGTAGCTTGTAACTTGGGAGATCCTGCTTGCCAAAGAAAATGCTGTGTTCAAATTCAATTGGAAACAGTCTTTCCGTTGTCACCATCGTGAACGGTGGGTATCTGTCTTTGACTTTCTTTACAGTACTGACGCCACCGGCCTGCTGGTCTCCTAGAAGCCCATTTCCTAACATGGATGCATCGAATATGCAGATCTCGAGGCTCGATCTAGTCTCCCGAGCTATTGACTTGACCACGGTGTTGCTCAAGGCAACGACATCCTCCGGCTCCCTTCTGAAAGGCGCATGGGAAATTGGGCAGTGGCTCGGCCGGGAAAGGTTGAACCAGTACGAACTCCTCGACTGCATGCAAAAGGCCAAGGGCCTGGTGTTTGCGAACGAGACTGGCCAGCAGTTCTTTGACCAAATCATTCGCGGCCTCGATACCATGCCTGTTGGACCGCTGTTCCTACAACAGTCGGGGTCGCTGGGTCGACTGATGGCCGGTGATCCAAACTTGAGCTGGGTTGTGTCGACTGTGGCCTGTCTTTTTCAGCATCACCGGGACGACAGAGTCGTAACCGAGACGCTGACAGCGTTTATCATGGAGTCTCACCGTTCGCGTGGGCAGGAACATCTCGCCGCTCCGAGTCTAGATGCATTTATATACAACCCTGAGCAGACCAGAATACGAGCAGTCGTGAGGAAGATTGTGTCCAGCGTGTGGTACAACGTCGTCAATGTCGGCTGCGATACGATTTCGCTGCCTCAGGAGCTCCTTTCCGTCTGTCCAAAGGGCCACTATCTCGACCCTGCAGACTTCGGCATCGTCATCAACACCATTTACGCCCGCTGTCCGTCGAAAGCCATCCTACGGACGGACCATCTCTTGCGAGATGTCCTCCTCTGGCTCCTCCTGCACTACCATGGGACCATTGTTGTCAACGTTGGCGGGCAGATCGTTTATAGAGCTGACCTTGGGAATCCTCACCGGGAGCTCGAAATCCACGTCGCATCGGCGTGTCCAGAGGACAAGGACTGTGGTGCCGCCGGGTCAGAGTCGTATAAGATTTTGCACCACATTTCCGGCAAATTTCAGGAGTTCCTGTCAGGGTATTCCTTCTCTGGATTCACCGACGTTCCCCCACGACCAGGAGTCAGGCAGAAGCTATACGATGTTCCTCGGCCATACCCCAGTGACAGCGCCATGTGGAATAAGGGGTTGCAGATCTTGGTGAAATGTTCTGCTCAGTCGATCATGCAGTGGTTACTGGGCGTCCCGTTGTCAGCCCAAACAGACTTTTCCTCTCCAGGATTCAGCGCTGAACCTGGGCAACAGGCAGCTGCAAATCAAATGACGGTTTCTCTAGCCCTCAAGAGGGTTCCGGCGATGATCAACTTGCAATGGGGCAACTCGCCCGCTTCTCAAGTTATCTTTGCTGATCGGCCCCAAGATTCCTTTGACTCTGACGGGACTACCACGGAGCGCCGGTTGAATATTCTCCTTGAATGCTTCCCAGTTCTCGCGGATCTAGTGACAAAGGTGTCGGTGGATTGTTTGTGCTCGGACTGCTCCGGACACAGGCATCAGCACCAATCAGACGTGATGACCAACAGACTCAGACTCGGCTGTCTGAAGCGTATGGCCATGGAAGAAACCTTCCTGCTCTTGGCGCATGGTTTAGCGGACGGCTTCGGGGTCAGCGACGCCTCGTCCGTTTCTGATGTCTCGCCGATCGTCGAAGGAATGGCGGTCCTGCTCTTGGAGCTGGTCCAGGAGCGGGAGGTTCGTTGGGACACCTGGTTTGCGGTAGCGTCGTGCATTTACCTAGGCTGCCCCTTCCAGAAACCCGTTCCGCACACTCACCCTTCTTTCGGTGGAACTGCGTTCGCGGCAATCCAGTACGGAAACTTGGCCACCCAGGCGCCGTGGCTCGACTTGACTCAGGAAAATGCCGTGCGGGGATGTTTCGGTTTGATTGGATCGAAGGGTCGACTCGGGGTGATCACAAGAAGTGATGACCAGCATGCTCAGTTTCGGAGCGTCGAGGAGAACTTTGCGATCATCGAAACCGAGAACACGGAGGACATGTCCTCTTTCTGCTCCCGCTACAAAAAGGCTGGGTCGCTTGTTGATCATAGCCTCCACATGGACGAAGACGAGTCGCATGTGGAAAGTGACGTGATTCTCTGCCAGCTGGATGACACATTCTACAGGCTCTTGCTTCGCGTCAAGACCAAAACCCATTGGCGAATTGTGGACCCCAGTGATGCATTGAGCGCAATGATTAGGATGCTTCCTTCAACCACTTGCCAGCACAGGGCCCAACCCCCTGAGATGTCCCCCGTGACCGCGAAGATCTATACGATGGATGAAGTTCTAGGAAGATGGCCCGACGTCATCCAGAGCCACGTTTCCACCACAACAGCAAGTGAAGATACGACTCAAAATGGCACTTTCCACCTGACCCACATCCTGGACACTCATTTGAAGAAGAACATCGCCCTCGCTCTGTCAGTCTGCCCGATAGCAGTACCAAACTATCCCGAATTCGCATGTGCAACATGCGCACTCAGCTACGCAAAGAAAGCAGAGAGAAAGTCCCTGCGTGAGGGTGAAAGTGGGAATTCTGCGGACCGCTATATCATCAATCTCAGGACTCAGCTGGCAGGACAAGATGGCGCAATGCGACGCCTTGTCATCGAAGGATCGAATGTACTGCCGACTGAGAATATGGACTCTCTCCCCAACGAGATGAAGCAAGGAGTCACCCAGAACCTGAAGCGCTTGATGGATGACCGGTGATGTAAAAGAGTTGGACGAATGATCGTTGACCGACCGACATGATGACCATTGATTTGGTCATCCTCATCTTGTCAGGATTGGCTAATTTATAACTTAATTTTTACTTGGAGAAAAATGTAACTTCGGGCCAAGGAACAAATTGTTATCGCACATGGTCACACATCGCGCCCTTTCTTTATCTGTCTTGACTTTTGTACATTGTTGAAGTTACCAATTTCGATTTTGCAAAAGTTTTACATTAATGATAGCTTACATTTGTTAGCAGGACGACGGGAGGACAAGTCGCGCTCTTTCCGACTACAACATCCAGCAAGAGATTCGAACTCAGGATGGTCGGCAGTTTCTGAATTCACGGCAATCGACTCTTTTTTCTCTCTCTTGTCCATTATGGTTCAATTGACGGCATTGCACAATCGCCTATATTACACCCCAACACGACGAGTCATCATGATAAGTCACGGTTCTGAATGCCCGAAAATCGGACAAGAAGTTGAAATGCCCGGACATTGGTGGTTGGGCACGCCGGAAATACTACAGAGGTAGTAGATTCCATAATCCATCAGGTAGGACAACAATTTCCGATTCTGCCAGTAATTTCAGCTACTGGACAGTAAAAGGACGTTCATTCTTCTCGTTCATGCCAACTCTGATGAACCCCCTTGAGCCAATGCCAGAAAGGCAGTCAAGAGCCGATATGATCGCCATGGTTTCGTCAACTGTGGGATCTTCTGGGTGCGCTATTGAAGAACGACGAGCCAGAGGCGACGAAGAGAGATCGAGCGGCTGTAGGGATAGTGTTCCATACAGGTTCAGCGTCATCGCCGCAGCCGATGGGCCTCAGGAACTGCTTTGGAGACGTAATCACCTTGTACGTGTCCAAAGAAAGTTGAGGCTTGTAGACCTAGTTTAAGGCTTGGAGGTCTCAGTTATGAAATGTACAGATATTGTTGGATCGCCGCTCACCTTGAATAATACGGGAACAGACTTCCCAATTTACCTTTGTGTCCTGTTCCTGACTTCTTCGCATATATACGGCCCCTAGACGGAGAGGGCAATGAGCCATCAATCCCCCCTTGTAACAGGGTGTTCAGGTCCCGTGCAGTCGACGCCTGAACAGGTGTATATGGCAATTGTAGAGAGCGCATTGTGCAAGGTGCGTGAGGTGGAAGGATCGATGAAAGGCTGAGTTGCAACTTGATTTCTTTAGACTGTTTGACTTGCCGCAGTCAGAAATAAGACAACATGACAAGATTTGCATGAGTAGCGTCGACCGTCTTCAGATCGAGGCTAAGTGTCGACCCTCAAGTTTGCGGGCGGAAAGAAGCCATGGTTGGTGAACGTTTGTATACGGGGATACTGTGAATTCAGAGATGGCAGGTTGAAACGAAGAGTCGGATAAGAGTGCCTGCTGGCGGAAACAATAAATGACTTTGTTGGTCGAAAGGACTGCTGCGCATTAGAGACGATGAGTTACCTCCAGGATGTTGTAGTCAAAGAAAAAGAGTGCGACCATTCTTTGAGTTATTTGCCGGCGAACTTGGTTAAAAGCTTTCTCACAAGGTCTGGACGAATTGACTGGAAGTCAGACACAAAGGACAAAATGAGGCTTCTGACAATCTTCAAGTTATAAGCTGGCGGAAGGAAACCGTGGTTGGTGCAAAGGGCGGCCGTGAATTCAGACGACATGAAGACTAATGGGTGTCTTTGCAGCAGCAACAGGGCACGAGTTGTTGATGCCGGGAGTCCATGTTCATTATTTCTCAGTCAGTCACATTTTCGAATCCAAATCGAGATGTACGCCGAGAAAATTTTGTGAGCAGGTGGGCGAGAATGCTTGAAGTTGAACCCAAAAGCGTGTGACTCCAGTCTTGACTATGAAAATTAAAGAAATGTATTTATATATAGAAATTTAAGACTATTATAACGTAACCCAAATCGAAAGGACTAAGCCGATGTCGTCGTCAAAATGACAGCACGTCCAGAATGCGTTCCGAAGGGACATACACGAGTAGATGCCTCAGATATTAATATCCGGAGCTAGTACCTCATCAAACAAATCTTCGACCGAGACCGCATGGCCGCAGCTGCACTAGACTCGTGAACCTCACCAGACATGTCAAGATCATTGGAAACGGTCGTAATCCTGCTCCTAGAATACTCCAAGACCAGGTGGTTTTGTGGTTCTGTTTGCTCATCCAATCGGAATAGTTTCCTCTTTCGTCACCACCTGGGCATATTTAAAGCGTATCGACCCACCCAGGCATCCCCACCCGTTGTACGGACTGTAACTTCTAAGGTAGGTGTTCCTTTCACTTACCAAACCTATTTTACCTATCTCACAGCCTTCTGTAGTCACATTTGGAGCTGGTCTCTGAATCCAAACCAACAAGTCCCTCCATTCAAGTTCCCACCGAAAATATTTAAAGACTATGAAACTCTCATCACTCTCTGTCGCAGCCGCCCTTGCTGCTATTGCAGGCACCACTATCGCCTCTGGTCCTCCCCATGAGCACCGCCACAGGGGTCGTCCTGCCCACGGTGAGGCCCCTCCTGCCTATAGTGAGGCCCCTCCTGCCTATAGTAGGGCCCCTCCCCATGAGCACCGGCACAGTGGTGGTCCTGCCCACGGTGAGGCCCCTCCTGCCCATAGTGAGGCTCCTCCCTACAGTGGTCATCATCTTGCATACGGTGGTCATCCTCCTGCCTACAGTGGTCCTCTCCATTTACAGGGTGGTCCTCACCAATCCTACGGTCTTCCTAATCCCCACACACACCGGCAGGATATTCTTCCCCAATCCTATGGTCTTCCTAATGCCTGGCATGCACACCGGCAGGATGGTCCTTCCCAATCCTATGGTCTTCCTAATCCCCATGCACACCGGCAGGAACCGCAGGGTGGTCTTCCCCATCATGATCCTCATGCGCACTCAGGCCAGCGGGGTGATCCTCCCCAACTCCATGGTCCTTCGAATCCCCATGGCCATGGTCTCCCCCGTGCACAGGGCAAACCCCAGATCTATACCAGTGCTTTCCACAGGGATACTGTGGTCGCTTATAAAGCGCATTTGAGTACAGCGGACCATTGGCAGAAAGCCGCTGCGCAAGCGAAAAGGCTCTCCACTGAGAACCGCGTGCCCAAATTTTATACAAAGGAGTATCTACGTGCTGAGAAGCAGGAAATTAGGTATCGAGACAGAGCCAGCTTATACAGAGACGCTGCAATAATCTATAGACAAGGATCTCGAAATGATGGGACAGTTGAGCAGCAGAACCTGGCCCGAAATGCACTACCTCGTGCAGAGTCGGCTCAGAGATCCCTGGCCCATGCACAGAGGAGCATCGAGCAATCCAGTGCAGATCTCCGAAGTCTTGGTATTAATTTTGAAGCTGAGGAAGCTGCTAGGAGGGGAGCTGCTAGAAGGGGAGCTGCTGGGAGGGGAGCCGAGGAAGCTGTCAGGAAGGAAGCTTTGGATGGACTTTTGTCGTTGTACGCTGGTCTCCACGGTTGATCCAACAAGTCTGCGGATGGAATTGTTGTAGGTTTATAGTATTTACATGATAATGTAGAAAGTATGGTGTTAAAGGATCTACACTATTGAACGTCCGTTGTCAAAGTTTCCAATTCCGATGCGGATTCAAACAATACGATGTTTTAAATTTTGGTGGAACTACATAATTTCTCTCTCGTTGTGATGTCACAACAGCGACCATTCTTTGCCATCTTCGAGTTATAACTTGGGGGAAAGAAACCGAAGAGTCAACTTGAAATCCCAGGCTTGCTGGATGATGTAGTTCCTGGAAAGAGTGGGACTATCGTCTCGTCATCTGTAAGCTATTAGGAGAAATGACGTTTGCCGGGAAGGACAAATGAGCCAGAGGGTGAATATGAGATTGAGATACAAGTTGTATCAAACAAAGCAGACAAGATCGTAACATATCTCTTCTAACCATAATACTTCCTGAAATACTGCTCCACAGTCAACGGACTCACGTCAGGAAACAAACGATTCAATCTTCCGTCCAACCATCCTTCTCCCTCTATATCTCTCGCATAAGACAACCCCAGCTGCGCCCACAACTTCCTCTCC
>Ga0307508_10005202_pt1 | contig 12450 bp, 9 predicted proteins | sample 9_EM_MG_FD_203089 | JGI IMG/M metagenome (GOLD analysis project Ga0307508, IMG submission 203089) | Populus trichocarpa ectomycorrhiza microbial communities from riparian zone in the Pacific Northwest, United States - 9_EM | ecosystem: Host-associated > Plants > Roots > Unclassified | place... | reverse complement strand
CATTCAGACAATGAACAGTTTGATGAGGAGCTTCGGCAGGCAATACTTGCCTCTGAAGAGTCCCATCACGTCACCGAGCTGAGAAATCAACAATTGCTGCTTGAATATATGAGCACGCTGAACAGGGCAGGAACTAGCCAGGAACATGAGCTGGCCGCGCGCATGAGCGCCGACGCAGACGTTGAGCACTTGCCCCCAGTATCCCCCATAACAACAGGCACAACGCGACCCGGCGATGAGATTTCGGAGGACGAATTGATACGGCGTGCCACACAACTAAGTCTCATCGAGGCGGAGACAGCCGCTACCAGAGCTCAACAATCACTTGGTCCTACCGACGAGGATGGGTGGGAAGTGTATGATGCTCGTGCCTTTGGGGAAGTACCTCAACATGATATATTTGCTTCCCCCGCAGAACCCCCTTCCGCCTCCCCTCGCTTGCCACCCGCAGTGCCCCTGCCGTCGACAATTCAGCGACCATTGGCGGTGTTACCTTCTCCGCCTCTATCCCCTCCACCCCAACCAGCTCTGCCAGCAACGCAACCAGAGAACGCCGAACCCACGTGTGAAACAGCGCCCGGCCCTGACCTGGACCCTGCAATGGGACCGAATGCCGAGCCTTTCCTCCTTGCTCCGCCATCATATGGTGCCATCGTCTCACGATCTGCGCCATCGTCCCCGCCATCCCGGCCCCGTCCAGAGCTTCCGAGCTTTACGTCAGCACCAGAAGTCTCTCCCAGTCAAGGCAATGAATCGCCATCTCTCTCGTCACCTAATCAGTCGACACAAGATCATCCTCGATCTAGCACTAGCCCTGTTTTTTCTCGGTCGAGAACTTATCAGGCCCCTAACACCCCAAGCACGGCGCAGCCTTGGAATGCCAACAATGGATCGTCGCCTCCTGTACCAGCAGGTCGAGATAGGTCATTACGGACATCCGCAAGCCATGGCAACTTAGGGGCGTCTGCTCGTGCAAGAGGCCAAGACTCTGTCATCCCTCCCGTTCCGCCGTTATCATCATTCTCCGCAGTGGGAATCACAATTCCTTCCCGTCACCACGAGGCACCCCCGCGTCAGGAAACATCGCCCGTACGGGAGCTCTCGCCTGTTTCGGCATCCTCTGAAGGGGACCTAAGTCAACCAAGACTTGTGTCAGAAGAGCTGCGAACGCATGTGAGAGGTCGCAGTAAGAGCCACGTGCCACCTGCACATCGATCAGAGTGGGCAGAAGATGGCTCGGTAAAAAGTCCTATCCCCTCCGCCCCGCACGATGATAAGAAGAGTCCGCCGCCGGAGACCCCAAGAAGGCCCCAGCCAACGACGTACTTGTCCTACCTTGGCGACTTAATGATGGGTGTATGTAAGTATTGGATCATCGTTTAGCCGTTTGACATGGCTTATTAAAATGCCTATTAGCGTTTGGATTTGGGCGAGCTAACTTGCTTGCAAAGAATCAAGCGCCTGATAACCCGTTCCCAGATGTGATCTCACTCGGACCTAATGACGCGTTCTACATTGCTGCCCCGACATTCCGCCAGTTGCTCAGACTTCTCGCAAATCTTGGACATGGCATCATTGAGGAACTTGACAATCGACCCCCCCAAGAGCGATCCCGAGCACATCTGCGTCCTGCTGTCCAGCTCCTGCAGGCTCGTCCCCCTGAAGAACCGTATGTAATTCTGTGGTTGGAGCTCGAAGTCCCGTTGCTTGAAGGGGTGCACAGCCACGGAGACACGTCTGCCCGTGCCTACCGATCAATTCTCCCTCCCAATGTGCAGCACCTCCCAAACAAGGGATCATATCTTTTCGTATGCCAAGCGCCACTCCCACCACTCCCGCGCGAACTCCTTGACGTTGCGACATATCTCCAGTCGCTTCTTGTCGAGTCACGGCGGGCGCCGGATACGGCCAGTCTAAGAAGATTGAGTAAATTAGTTGACAGGTTTTATCCCAACGATGGCGATGTGAATGGTGCCATGGAGGCACCGACGAGGAGGGTTGGCGGGATTTTCTCCAGGGTGATTCCCGGGAGAAGAGGTGCAAGGCGTAGCGGCAGGGGCGTCGCTGACGTTAATGATGAGTCGTACGCCCTCGTTACCCCTTTCAGGTTGGACACTTGATGGTGTATCATCCACTCATTTCGTCCAAGACCTATTATCCCCGCTTGAGTGCTGGTGTTGCCTGTTTGGTTCTCTTCCTGGCAAATCTCCCCAACCGCTCCCGTCTGACGGGTATACGACGGCCGGCGGACCGCGACCTAAGGTAAAATCGTTTCCAAGGCACTCAAATGTCCTTTGCTCCGGGTCGTATACATGTGGTGCGCGCTGTCGGCCCGGCTTCTTCGCGCTGGTGCCAGTTGTCGCTGGCGCTGGTGCCTGGGACGGCGAGCCTGTGGAGCACTTGGAGTTATTTCAGGAGCTATGACCAAATTGCTGGTCCATATTTAGCTGTGAGAATCCGCGCCATCACGCCGTTGGCCTTCTGAGGCGATTGCTTGCTTGCTAGTTATGTCTTGTATCTGTTGTATGATCTGTTGATACTGTATGTATCTTACTGGGCGCTACGGGAATAATGGCGAATCTTTACTGCAACTGACCATCGTCATTCACGTGATTTTCGACACGTTTTCCCCAAGTCGAGCTTTTCTTTTGGGCGCTCACCAGCGGCAAATCCTGCATCCAGCGTCCGCCCCCAATGACCCAACATCGAGCTTTTTATTATTATTTGGAACTGGAACTTGCCACTGATTCGGACAGCGCCTGGGTTCTGATTCTGATCTCCACATTCTGATATTGCTGCCGATCGAGTGAATTCCGTGATGCCGCACCTGGGCGATACCGCGCATGCCCGCGACTCACTTCGAGTTGGCCCTCAGGCCCAGGCCCAGGCTGGGCTGGAGGCCGCGGCGGGTTTTACAAAAAGCGACATCAGGGCCAAAATCCGCGACGGGTCCTTCGTTTCGACATCCGTTGAATATATACGGGCTTGCATCCGGTACTTCAAGGGGGATTAATCAAATATTCGCCCAGGAAAAGGGATAATTCACGGTTAAGTCCTGTGGTTTTGGTTTGATGAGTCTCAGGACGCTTACAGTTACGCCTTCACTGCATTTTAGATTGCTCCCTTGGCGGGATAATTTGTTTGATTTTTAAACAGTGTCTTTCCGACAACGTGGGTGGCATGATGTGAGTCACACGAAAGATGTGAGGCTTTGCAAAAAATGGGGCCACTAATGAGGGGATCCGAGTTCTAGTGTTAGGAGGGTGTCTACAACCGTGAGGTGACCCCAATGATTGAACTATTAAACCATTCTTGGCTAACGTAACGCGATTGAAAGAGGCGTGTATGCAGGTACAGTATGAACAAGCGGCTTGCATTCGTGGTATCAATTCCGATTGCGTGCGCCAATTCGCAGTGCCTTCATTTTTGCAAGGGGAAGCACTGTACCAAGAACATAAAAGATGCAAGGTGATGGCGAGCTATAAACACGGCGGTTTGAACGCACCTTCACTTCTTTGAGAATCACTGATTTATTTTGAGGGGATCGAGCGGCCTACCCCGTTCCTCACGAAATTCTCCCCCTAGTTCTCTTAATTATTTGCAAGACCGCTGTGAAGAAGCAGTTCAAGTGAACGTATCGCACATAAGCACCATTTTCACGATGGAACCGGGAAAAGTATATTCGCGTCAAGTCTGGGTTGGGTTCTGACGCCTTGGAGAATCGTTTGGTTACCCCTAACAGAAGACGGAGGTTTCAATATGCAGCGGTGTCCTCTGGAACGACATGCGATAGCCGCCTATCGGCAAATATGGTTGATGAGATTTGAAACGCACGCATCAAAACAGTCCACACCGCGCAGAGCGATGAGCCGGAAAGACTCCGATTTTTCGGCATTTCCGCACCACCGCTACAACGATCTGCAAACTGAAACCCACGAGACTACGCAGGTCACAGGGCGCTTCGAACGAGAGACGGCGTGGTTTCAGAATGCCTTCAGTGTGATCGAACGATCGTTGACCTCGGCTCGCGAGGGGGCGCCGAGCCATTTCTCCATTGTGGACTCTACATCTTGAAGGATCTCACCGCATCTGGGCGCGCATCATTCCATTTTTTATCGCATCAAAGAACTCGGCACCGCTCCGGCGTGGCTCTCACAATACTTACTCTCGGCCACTTGAATTTGTCCTTACAGAGACCAGATGTAAGAACTTGCGAAGGAAACATCTGCCAAAACGCCAGCATAAGGAAGACAAGAATTCGTGTTGTAAGGTTTTCGCCGCTGTCCGCTCTGGCGGTTGATAACATATTAACAATGTTTTGCGTCATTGCTCCGTTATCCGAAAAAGGAAGTTTCCGAACAGCTATATTCAGACTTTTTTTTGATGCTTTGATGGCCCTGGATTAGTTTCCTCTGCCTCGGAGCCATGAATGCCCAAGCGTAGTGCTGCATCCTGGACGACCTAAAAGTGAAAGTGTCTAGCGCATTCCCAGATTTACGGTTCACATCCCATCAAATGAATAATTGGCAGGCTCACCGCGCAGGGCGGAGTTTTCGGACTTTATATAATCGTGTAATCGTGTGAACGTTGCCGCATCTGATATTGACTCTAAAGGAGCAACCAATGTTAAACAAAACCTTGACCCCGCCAGCGTGAGGTCCTAGCCATGGAGAGGGCCTCCGCCCCGCCTCACAACATGGGGGCTTCAATTGATAGTGTTATTGGGTCTGCCTTGCTGGGGTTAGTTACAGGGACATGGTAAGCACCCAGTTCATCGCGGAATGCTTGCAGCGGACGCCGATTGCGAGCTCTCGCACAGTGTCTTGGGCATTATAACGGTGCAGACGGTGTATTATTGCACGACATTCAGGAGAGACAGACTTATCAACCAGTTCTCCGTAAGTATTCAGGCCTCCCCCAATCCTTGCTTTTTCGACATTACTGATATAATTCCGACTACCGTTCACCATTATCCTTTAGGTGGCATTTCTCATGTATGCGGTTTATGTTTCCCCTCATGTGCTAGCAACTGAACTACATACTTGCAAAGTTTCCTCAATCACTTCGAAATGTGTGTTTCACAAATGCTCGCAGAACAGTCTCCGCTTACTGATTTCCATAGGGCAACCGTGGCCAGCAATGCATACTTCGGCCTAATCTCTCCCGGCTACAAGAATCCCCGTGTACTCATGCAAGTAAACTGGTAAGTACCCCGTGGAGGTTGTGTCACCTACTCATCCAATTTGCAGGAGGCATGGCGTTCCCGAGGTTACACAAGTAAGCACCTTCGAAAATACTTGCTGTGCTAGACTAATTAAGCCCATAGGCGTTCACCATACTAGTTGTGGCAACGGCCTTAACATCTACAATTTCCTCCGGTAAATGGGAACCTTATTTACGACTTCTGATCACTCATATCTTCTAGTTTGCAAATGCAAGGTTCTTACCTGGGTACTAAGAGCCCTGATATTGGCTCGATTCGGTGCGTCATCTGACGCTCTTCGGCTCTGTTTGCCGGTCCTCAAAGCAGTTACCCCAACAGCATATCTTTTCAAGATTATTATACAGCAGTAAGATCCCGCAATTCGACACTGATGCTGGAGATGCTCATACAAATGTGGAGATACATCGCGATGAATAATACGTCGCTCGGTAATATAGTCACCAAGGGTTACGATTACATCGTACTCGCAACCCTAAGCTGGACCACCGACATTTTAATCTTCGGGAGCCTGTTTACGGGTTTGCTTCGCAGTCGAAACGGAAACAAGATGTAAGCTGCGACACTCAAACAAATCTTTTCCTTCCTGACCGTGCCTCGATGGCCTGCCGTCTAGGGCGGATGCCGCGATTGTCCGCATGATTCGATATATGGCCCCTGGATGTATTTTGCTCCTGTGCGAACTTTCGTATTATCACAGTGGCTTGTCGCGGTCTAACAAGTCTCTCAGGGCGTGGGAATCTGCATTCTCCATCGTAGGGAACTTTCTGAGAGAATGGGAATTAGTATCTGATTCAATGCTCCCAGAGCACTTTCACGAGATCAGGTTTTGGCGCAATGTTTACTGGCCTCGGCTTTGGGCCTGGTAAGACTCAGGTCAACCCGAAGCTCCCGACTGTGTGCTGATTTTTTCTTAGTTTTCAATTTTATCTTCCTCTCGATGTGAGTTCGCTTGCGCGACATGCGAGGTCATCCGCATATTAATCTGCGTATCGGCTTCTAGGCTTCATGCTCGATCAAAGCTTACTTACACCATTCACCCCACCGGTCAGCTCGAAGTTGTCAAAAAAACATTTGGTGTCGCAAGAAAACCTGCTGTATATTCACCTCATTTTCTCACGTCGATTCTGTTGACTGAGTAATTTTCCATCCAGAACGCTTGTACAGTCTCAATTGCCAAAGAGACTGTGCATCATGCATGTGATCACGGTATTCAAGAGTTAAGACTTATGTCACGTTTAGAGGTGAGTTTGCTTGTCATCGGACGAGGTGGTGACCGTAAAGTTTCGCGCACAGGCGAGATTTCCCGAAGAGGCAGAAGTTCAATCTTACTATGCGGAAGGCATATCGTTCCCCCCAACTGAAATGAAAGCACAACGAATACCATCTGGTTCTACACAAGAATAACATCGGAGCGTTGATCTGTCGGGCCGCTTGCCCATCTTCGGTACTCGAATCCTCACGACCATTCGTCTTCTTTTCTGTACATTTTGCACGATGCCTGGCTAATCTTAAAATAATTTAATGCATTTGTTCTGCCGTGATACCGGGTGTGACAAATCACGTGTGACCTGAGCTCCAAGTCTTCCACAACTGAGACCTCCACTGGCCCCTTGTCCCCGTTCCCTTCGTCCGTCTAACTTGCTACATGGGGGTTGTTATACCCGAAAATGCGCTCGCTAATCTCAGAGTGTACAAATACTCCGGTGTCGATAAGTCAGTGTTCTGTGAACTTTTTTGAAAAATTTGGTAGAATCGCGTCATCGCTTACCAACACAAACACCCCCCCTCTGCCCCTATCTGCAGGTCAATTCTGAGCAAATGGGTCCTAAACGCGTACTGGACGACTTTCGCGACTTTATTCCCCAGAACCATTGCGCCCAACACTGTGAGCAGCTTGGCCGAGTGGTCGGCATTCACACCGCGATGCTCAATGACACGGTTTGATATAATAGATAACTCTCTCGGGACTCGGATTCGTCCTCTTCAACTTTGTTACCCTGTTATACTATGACTTGTTCTACAAGGGCGAAGCGGGAGGCGCGAACGGTCCACCACAATGGATCTACTACACGTGTGTCATTTTGTGGATTATTGTGTGAGCTTGGATTCGCTGCTTAACAGGTCCCATAGATGGGCACTTGGCTTGTTTCTCTACCAAACATTTGACTCTTGCGATGGGTATGTCTGTAGCTGTGATCCTTACCGAAATTCTTGGCGCTGCGCTGCGCCTAGGTCACTAAGTGCATTTTTCATTTGGTCTTCTCCAGAAAGCAGGCTAGAAAGACTGGCATGGCTGGTCCATTGGGCGAGATGTTTGATCATGGTCAGCACGATGTTCGCCGTCACCGTCTAATTAGACTAATTCAATGTTGCGTCACCAATCTGACAAATCCTTGGATATATGCAGGTTGTGACGCATTGAACACCACTCTTGAAGTTATACTTGCATTAAGAGCATTAGATCTGACCCGTTCGTGGTGGGCGGTGGCCTCTGTGGCAGCAACCACGGCGAATTTTTATTTGACGACATGGGAAGAATTTCACACCGGAACATTATACCTTGGCATATTCTCTGGACCTGTAGAGGGGATTATTATTATTGTTTCCCTCTATATTATTACTGCTATATGTGGTGCGTGCGTTATCCTACTACATCTGCTATTATTCAACATACCTTTCAGGAACTGGCGTGTGGTCCCTACCTCTCCTATCTCTCCCGGTGCTTTCGACTATCACCAGCATAGAACCCATTGCTAAGATAATCCCCCTTTCGGTACACTATCTTCCGATCAACATCGCCTTCATGATATTTTCCGGCTTCGGTCTTGCCTTCAATATATTTGTCTCGTATGCTCCTTCGACTTCTTATATTTGTGCAACTGCCGTCTCATTCTTGTCGACAAAATTAGGTACAGAAACGTGTTCAGGTCTTTGAAGAAGGATGAATCTGGCTTTCTGCCTCTTTTGCGCCTTATGCCGTTCTGCGTCAGCGTGATTCTTCATGTTGCTTTCGCCTCGTCTCCGCTGGCAGGAAATTCTCGCAGAGATATAGCGCATTCTGCACTCTCGTTGCCATATTTGTGTTTTTGGGGACTAGAGTTTGCGCATCAGGTTTGTGCTCGCTGTCGCAACCGGAGAATCAAAGTTGAACGATCAATTTGGACGCAGGTCGGAAGGATGATTACAGCCCATGTCACAAAGACACCTTTCCCATATTGGGACCCGATATGGCCCTGGATTTTGCTCTGTGCGTTAGACGGACATGCTGAAACTATATTTGGCCGGTTCGTACCTTCTCGTCCCAGCTACCGCGGATTGTGCTCATTTGCACCCGGAAACTGCTGGATGGCTCCTATAGGACGCCTTTGATCCAATCGACGCGCACCGGGCAAACAGTGCTTGTATTATTGTCGCTGGCGCTGTCTATATATTCTTACGGTCGATTCTGCGCGCTTATCATCAAGGATATAACGGAATATTTAGGGATAGGGTGCTTCAGCGTCCGGCAAGTGCCTCTCGCGCTCAGCGAACGAGCTCATATTTGGTTGTTAACAAGCGGTTTATAGGAAGAAGGATTCGAGGGGTAATTGGAGGAATATATGGGAGCTTGAGGCAGAGAAGAATCAATAAATCACCACTGCTAGTAGTTTCTTGAACTAGTGGGTTCACGACCAGACTAATCACCATTTACATCTTGTTGCTTTTATCGCTGGTACACGTGCATGAATTTAGAGTCCCCTACATTACGACACACTTTTGTACACCGAACTCACACAATGGGTTCGACAGACTTACTCTTTCCCGAGCTTGCTCAACATCCATTCATATCCAGGCGTGATTGGTTCCTCCTTTCGCCCCTAGGTATTCCCCTCCGATTGACATTGCGTAAAGATGTGATAGAGTGAATACGTCTCCCGTCCAATCCCAGTTGACGAGCAGGACGCTCGGGCAGGCCTCAGGTACACAGGTTTCGGGTTTTTCGTTTGATGTCACGAACATCACAGCGCTATTTGATGCATGAGATGATTGAGATCAAGACCAGCGCCAAGGGTGCAATCTTCAGGAGCGATTGACGGTAACCGAGTCTGATGAGCACCCTCGGGAGTAGGGTACGATAAAATTAATGTAAAACGCCGACAGATCGTACGACTTCTACGAGCGATCGTCGCCTCTGTTTATTATTGTTTATCACAGACACGATACTCCACGTGACGCCAACGGTGACGCACGGCAATGGGCGTGACCGTGATGTCATCGAGTCTACCACCACCATGTCTCTTCCGTTCGACAGGTAAGCTAACGCAACGGTGCCAAGTTGGTTTTTATTCACATCGCTTGCTTATCTCTATCTCTTTGGCTGACAGGTAAGTCCAAAACGTCGGCATCGTTTCATAATTCGCGACAGAGGCTGATGTCTGGTCGTTCAATTCCCAGTTCTGACCCTGAAATACGCCTCTTGCTGAAGCATGTGAGGCTACAAGCACTCACGTACGCTTTGCATTTGCTTATGTAGTCCTTGGAGGTCCTCCAGTACTCATTTCGTGTGTTGTAGCCCCATGGCTATCCTAGTTAACTTGGTGGCGAATATTATATGCTCTTATGTGGTCCGCCCATCGGCTGAGCGTATAGAAGTCCTTTATGCCACCCCATTCAACTCGAAGCCTTTCGTGTTGCGACTATACTGGCTTGGAACCTTTATTCTCCTCATAGGTTATTGCTCCACGTTGTTTCTCGCGAAGAAGCGAGAAACGAAGGTATTTCTTTCAATCGAGGGGGTGATTCCACTGATTAATTTGCAATGACGTAGGAAACACTTGTAGCAGGTGTTGGATTCCGCCTTGTGTTTGTTCAATGGCTCATGGCATTCAACGCTGCGGCGTTTACACTCAAGTGGTTCATCGCATCGCTCATACTTACCTCACTCTCGCTGGTGCTGCTAATATGGATACACATTTCCTTGTTCCGGCACCCAATCACGTCGGCACGCCCTCTCGATGCGGCATTCATCCATGCGCCTCTGCGATTGTCGCTGGCCGTGACGTTGTTGCAAGACTTCCCCCAAGCGCTCTTCATAGTGCTCGGCTGGCATTTCAATCTCGTCAAGGAGGAAGAGGACTACAATAAATATGCATGGCAAGCTGTTGCCTTCATCGCTGCCTTCAACGCCGTGGGGCTTGTTAATGTAGGGTGGAGGCTAGACGTCATTTGGACAGTGGGTGCCATGTGGCTCCTTATAGGTCAAATGATAGAGACGCCGAAAGCGGTACAAGTGTTTGTGAGCCCATTCACACCTCCGCTCGAGCTATCTACGATGCAGTATTGACCTAACAACATGATTTAGGGCACCGTGATGGCGTTTACAGTGCTCTACCCAGTCGTACTCGTGGCGATGATGTTCTTGTGGCGCCGCATGCGAAGACAAGGCGGACGAGATGCGGGAGGAAGAATCAGACTTCCTGAAGACCCGAGCGAAGAAGAAGAGGTTGCGCGTGCGCGTGCGAGGGCACATGGGCAACAGAACGGTGCATATGCGTGAGGCAGCTTGGACAATTTGGCGCATCGCGCAACTCGGTATTTGTTTGGGCTGGCCGTGTGCCCCTTTGCTGACAAGAATGCGTCGCCGTACGATTGATGTGGCTTTTACGATACTCGGCTAGTGTATGATCATTTTTTTTTATCACTATCAGTGAGGAAAGTACACGTGATTTTATCATGCTGCTTACCTATTTGATTGTCCACGGAGACTCCGAACGTGAAATCTTGATATTGGAGATAACCCATGACCACGTTGTGCCACCCCCTTAGGCGTTACGCCTAACGCCGTCGCTTGGATTGACAGGAGATAAAAACTGGAATAGGTTCCTTTTTTGTGCATCAATTCAGTAATGATCGCCCTTTCAGGAGCGCTACCGCCCAAAAAGCACTGAAAGGAGGCTTGCCGCTCGGCGCCTACACCCATCAAAAGCGGCATCGACGCCGAACGCAATATCGACGAGAACGGACTGTGCTGGCGCGTTTGTTCTCAATACTCGACCTGCAAGGCAAAACATATTTTGTTTTGGGCGTTCGTTTCTTGAAACCCAAAACACAAGGGCGAGTCTAATCTGATTTTGATTCTCATCTTTTTCAAGGTCATTTGCTCACGCACGCAACACTTTCTTAGAGGGGCTTTCCTCCTGTCTTCATTCTCCAGACCCTTGAAAAACTACTCGGCGGGTCCCGGCGTACAATGGCAATTCTGAAGAGGAGGCAATCCCAAGACGCAGAAGGACTCAAAAGGCAGCCCCACGCGGTTGCTTCAGAGCTTGAAAATATCCAATCGAGCCCCCCGGTTGATCATTCCAATACCACTGCCACTGCTGTCCAAGGTGCCACAAAGGCGGCTCAACCGGTATTTGGCCTCGACGACCTCGCTAGTAGCAAGCTATCCTCTCCTGCTGCGTTCACTCACATCCTCGACGTCGCACAACCGGTTGAACCAAGCCTACGTGGTGAGGACCTAACAGTAGCCTCCTCAACATCAGCCCCAACTCTCTCTTCGTCTTCATCTCAATTTCGAACGAGCCGTCCACCAGGAAAAATGACTTCTCGCCCTCCAGAGCAAGATTTCGGGAACGTACGCGCCCTTTCGCGTTTCTTGCGCGCCACAGGCCCGTTGGACCTCGATGAAGCCCACCTCGGACATGCGTTCTCTTCCCAGTCATTCTCCGCACAACCGCTTGCACACGACCGTCCTTTCCTTTCCATGTCGTTGAATTCTGTCCCCCCCACGAGCTCAGTCTCCCGTGCTCCTGTTTCGAGCTCTGATTATTTTAAAGCTCTCGATGCGCGTTTGGACCAGTACGATCAAGATATTAATGTTGATGCAGAGGATTCTCCACCACCGCCACCACCACGTCCTGCGAAGAGCATTCGAAAGTCACGTTCGATTGGGGAATCGTTCGCTATCAAGGCGCGCGCACGGTCCCATTCCTCTGCGACGAGATTAGAATCTGCTGGGACAATGTCTCCTCCCATTCTTCCTCCATCTCCTGCATTACCCCATGCTCTAGCCGTTCCTTCGTACAATCTGGCCCCTACTTCGCCCTCACCGTTGCCGCTGTCGACTAGCAGTGGAAATGCACAACCATCCAACACTGGGAATAAACTCAAGGCCTTTGGTGGACTTGCGACGATTCTAAGGCGGAAAAAGTCAGGCTCGGCGACTGCGACTGGTACAAGTCGAA
>Ga0307508_10005200_pt1 | contig 12450 bp, 14 predicted proteins | sample 9_EM_MG_FD_203089 | JGI IMG/M metagenome (GOLD analysis project Ga0307508, IMG submission 203089) | Populus trichocarpa ectomycorrhiza microbial communities from riparian zone in the Pacific Northwest, United States - 9_EM | ecosystem: Host-associated > Plants > Roots > Unclassified | place... | reverse complement strand
TCAAAACCAAGTTGTACGTTCAAGAACCTGGGCGCAAAACCTGCATCAATCACTAGGTTCTGCACGTTCGTAATCCAATTTGCGTACGTTCTGGCCGTTCGAATACTTGATGAAATCTGACGTCATATTCCAGTCACACTTTAGAAGCTCATTTTTAGACTATCATTTCTGTTACTAACCGTGTTAGAAATCAAATTTTAACATGTTATGTTAGGATATGTTAGAATCTGTTAGTAACAGGTGTTAAAAATGGGTATTCCACTGGCAGCCCCAATGTTAGTAACAAATGTTAGAAACCGATCGGCAATTTCTAACTGTACCCTAGTGCACTCGGCTGGCAAAGTGTTGTCCAGCAACGAAAGACTTGATTACCTCTGCCACACGCTGCTTATGGACGTTGATCAACGGCTCCAGAGTAGAGAATACATCGATGTCCAAGAGGATCGAAGATGGCTGTAATCAGGTCGACACTAAGAAGATTATTGGGAGCGGGTTGGATCAATTACTGCAAATAGTTTATTAAGACGACGAAGCTCAGAAAGGTAGATGCCTGCACGAAGATTGTCAGCTTCTGAGAAAGAGATAACAAGAGGAAAACATGCCAATGAAAGGAATACATGATGCGGCTCGGAACCTGCTTTGCCCTTCTTGAATAGTGTTAATGACGGAGGGGAATATGTGGCACGCTCAGATATCGATTTACCTGCGAACATTTGTAAGGACAATTACCCATTTGGAAGCGTGTCCTAACGAAATCGCCCAATGATTCTTGCAGCAAAGGCCTCGGTCGACTTGCTTATGACAGATCAAAGAGTGGAAGAAGTCATGCATATATAACAAACTGGCCATTTACTCAATAAAATACATGAATGTCTAATCTTTGCGAAATAAAGAACCTAGGAAAAAACTGCCAGTGAGGGAAAAACAGTCAACGTGTAAAAATTCTATACAATCAAAAACAGAAGTATACATATTTAAGAATCGATGAACAAGGTTCCATCAGTTGCGCTCAGTCAGGATACATGTCCAGCGCCCGTTGGAGGTATACCACATCAAGCCCGCGAAGACGGAGACACTTCTGGAAAACCTTGCGGTCAACATCAATGTGGACTCGGCTAGCAAGATGTTGTCCGGCAACGAGAGACTTGATTACCTCTGCTACACGCCGCTGCTTGTGGACGTTAATCAACGGCTCCAGGTGCATGGATGCCGGAAGAGGATTCAGAGTAGAGAATACATCGGGATGTCCAAGAGGATCGAAGATAGCCGTAATCGGGTCGACACTAAGAAGATTATTGGGAGCGGTTGGATCAATTACTGCAGGTAGTTTATTAAGACGACGAAGCTCGGAAAGGTAGATGCCTGCACGAAGATTGTCAGCTTCTTAGAAAGAGATAACAAGAGGAAAACATGCCAATGAAAGGAATACAGGATAATGGTGCAGCGGGTCTAATGTCGGAACTTGCTTTGCCCTTCCCAGAATTCGAATCAGTGCTAATGACGGAAGGAGTACGAGAACCCGACTCCGTGGGTTTAGCATCCGCAATGGAATCCACTGCTTTCCGCATGAATTTAAAGTCCTCCTGTTTCGATGTGAATTGTCTAAGATCACGGAGCATGCGACTTTCGACCATGCTAAGTCGGGACCACCCTGGTTTACGCATCGCTTTGCTAACCCAATCACTCTGCAGGCCAGTGATGATAGCAGTCAATGTCTGGAAGTTGCTTAATTGGTAGCAGTGCTGATCAGTTTGTTAGAAAAACATCTACGATGAAGGGGGATGGAGCAACACACCCAAGCAATGCGTATGAACTTGCCAACCACTGAAGATCGTTCGTTTGGCGGGGTAAGGACGACCTCGGCATTCACAAAAGCAACCGTGAGGTTGAACCTCGCCCGCAAGGCAGCCAATGCCGTAGTTTTGTGAGCGTATCGCGACTCTGCTTTCCAACGTGCACGGTCTTTGAGGTATTGTGCCCAGTCGATGACGTCGATCTCTTCGCACTCCAACCACTCTCCAGTGACCAACTCCTCGAATTTAATGCTCATGAACAGCTCCCTGTCGATCATGGTGAGATGCTGGGCCAACTGTTCCGCAGGGAAATTCAGGATGAATGAGCGATGCACGCGAGAAGCCGTCAGAGTAGTAAACTTCAGAGGTGAATTTAGAGGAGATGCAGCAGTTGACATTCTGCTTTGGAGAATCTCCGCAGGAACAGGTCCTTCGACGAGGGTTTGGGAGTCGTCGAGTGAAATGTCGATACTGGGTGGAGTAGACGACTGATGCATCGATTGAGTCAACTTTGTGACCTCCTTGGTTTCCTCGTCTATGCCATGGCCATTCCCTGTAACCTCCTCAGACTCGCGGCTGACGGCAGATACGGGCGGAGTCGCATCAACTTCGTCAATAAAATCCTCGACCTCATCTTCAGAAAATATCGAATTTTCATAATCACCATTCGCCATACGCTCTTGGAGGTTGCGGACCCAGCCATTCACCTTCTCGGCGTTCTCCTGCAAAACTTTGGGATTGATTTGCCCTTCCAGTCGTCTAAGGGCTGCATCCACATCACCCTTGTCGTCACTGCTATTACTTATATCTTCGAATGTCTGTTGTAAAGACTTCATCTGCCACCGTTTGATTGGCTGCGGACCAGCATTAATGGAGGCGGTTGGCGATGTTTCTGACACTGAGCTGCTCACGGAGACTCTCAAAGACTCCTGGGAGACGATGCCCATAGACGACACCTCCGACCGTCGGACAAACTCGAAATCGCGACGCATGGGCAGCTTTCTCTGCTTTCGCAATCCGGGAGGATGGTCTAGGCCACCCGGAAGGGATGAAGTATCTGAGAAATCAAGATCGTCGATAGATATGACATCAAATTGCCATGGCTGGTGAGTCCCAGGAAAAGTTGGAGGAAGCGGGCCATTAGATGTAAGCGGTGCACCAAAGGAGTCTGTCGATGATGATGAGCGGAAGGATCCAGTTCGTCCAAACTCCCCAGATTCCACACGTTCATCGTGGATAATCGAACTCGCATATAATGACTCGGAACTGGAGATATCTTGTTGACTCTCTGTAAGATCTTCTACTGCGGCTGTTGGATTAGGAACTGCCGATACTTCATCAAGCGACGGTGATGAAGAACGGACCAGTGGAGGAGTAATAAGTATGGCTGAAGGAGATTGAAGCGATGAGGGTGGATTTTGTGCTTTCTGTACGGTTGATTCTGATGGAGGTGATATAGTTGGGGTCGTAATTGGTGCCACGGCTGGAACGAGGGAAATGCTGGGTATAGAAGGGGTCTGTGGCATGGAGTGTGGCTTATCATTCGAAATGGTAGGAGATTGGATGACAGGAGGGCGGTCAGCCATCTTCAGGTATTCCTCCACTCCTCGATCTGTCGTAAGCAGGTCGACCGAGGCATTGATCTCCAGGTCGAAAGCAGATACAGCATTACCGCTGACAACCGCTGACGGTCCAGCCTTGGCTGTAAGAATGGGCGATTTCGGTTTCAGGACACGCTTCCATCTCCCCAAACGGCCAATTGTTCTTACGAATGCTCTGGAGACAGCGCTTTGCCGCGCAGGAAAATTTTGATTGGGGTTGTGTAACGCAGGTATATCAGTATCTGAGCTGGGACCAGGTACATGCTCTGTGCGGGGAATGTTGAAAGATGATAGCGGCAGTGATGCTGGACGAGCTTGCGAAAGCCCAACGCCACCTGCGACATGGCCCACAGTGAGATGGGCGTTAGCAGGATCATTTGGAAAACCTGGTAGCTGGTGATCTGTTTTCGCCTCGTCAGGAAGAAAATCGAGGTCGAGATCTGATTCCTCATCGTCATCTTTCCTTATGGCCTTTGCGAAGGACTTTCCCAGAACATGATCTGGGACATCCTCAGCAGAATGACGAGGCGTTCGTGGAGGCGAAGATGCTTTTGGCTTGTCTGTGCCTTTAATATGGGCCTTCTTACAATCTTTCGCAACTTTGATAAGTCGCCGAATAATATCCTAGAAAATGGTGTTAGATGCCAGATGGAGTCAGTAGAGTATCATGAACATACAATGCCATCCATGTGCCTTTGCAGCAGGGGGTCATGCAATGACGTATTCAACCAATCGGCGATCAGCAATCGAAGCTCGCGATTGGGTATGAAATCCACAGTGAAAAAGGTCAACATCCAATATCGCATCGCGACGAACGTCCGTACGCGCACAATTCGATGCACGGCTTCGTTTTCTTTCGATGATGTCTTCTGCAAGGCCCAGTGGAATCGGCAGATAAGGAGGTGACAGAGATCGACGGCACTGAGGTATGTCCGGTAAGTGAGGAAGAAGTTTAGAAGCTCGTCATAATTCAGATCGCTAGTCAGCTGAGCTAACCATCGTTCTATTGTAGCCGCTAGCAAGACTCGTTGACTGATGTCTTGCCGCACCGAACGAGACGAGGCTCCGGGAGACCTGAGCCTAGATGTTCGGCTGTTCCTTCTCCGCGACAGAGTCGTTGCCATGTCCGTCAAACTATCATGGGAACTTGAATAGTAGTCGTCGAAATCCTGATCAGGTAGATATTCGCCCCAGATGACGAAGCGCGGGTCATCCCTTGGAGCAGCGTTAGTATCTGCAGAGAGAGAGAGCTTGATGACAGTTGTTCCTTCATCCACTTCCGGTACAAGACTCTCAAAAACTGGTAAACCACTGTATCTCTGAAGGACGTTGAAAACGTCCATGGAGTAACGGGAGGAGAGTTGGGATGACTGGAGTGAAAGCGAGTCCTCCACTTCTGCCAGAGGTTCCTGGATGATATCAGGTGTCTCAACTCTTTCCGAAAGAGGCATAAACTGGCTCAGACGAATTGCTGAGGGCGGTCGTGCCAATTCATGATCCAGTTCCCCGAAGCTTTCGACGGGCACATCATCCTGCCTAGCGGTGAGCGTGGAGTCAAACGACTGCATTTCCCGTAATTGCCGCGGGGGGCGCAGTCGGTCCGTCGGTCCCTTTTTACAGGGCATGTTAAACGTAACGCCGGATCCAAATGGTTGCACGATGTTTGCCCGAGATGGCTTAGAGTCTGTAGAAATGAAGAAGCTTTGTGACGAAGTGCAATCTGACGTAGTTAAATCCAGGAGTTCCCCGAATGTGTCTGTTTCAGGCATTGTAAGCTGGGAAAAGATGCTAGGTCGTGCAGCGTCTGCTGCCGTGACGCTTTGCGAGTGTCCGCGACCCGTGACGGAAAATGTTGAACCGGACACTCCGGCCTGCTCCGTCTGTTCTCCAACAGCCACGCTGACAAGGTCTGGTATAGACCTAACTTTTCGATGCAGCTTTTTCGGCGCCGTGGATGAGGTCTTTGCCCGGCCTGACGGCGGAATCAGTGATACTGGATTTTTTGAAAACATGGCAGGTGGAAGGAAGTTCATACTCAAGCGACTGCGACGCTTGCTGCGAGGCGAGCTAGGTGCATCGGTAGATAATTTTGACTGAGCGATGCGTTCCTCTGCTTCGGCACCAGAGGCAGCAGGCGCGGGTTCGTCTCTGTGACTAAATAAAGGTTACAATGGTTCTCACGATAGATTTGAAGATGGCTTACCCTAGCCTGAACATGGGCTTTCCGTGTTGGTTAACAAATGCGGTAATTGCGTATGGAGAGCGAAATGTAGCACAAACACCAGCAAGCTGGTCATAGCGCCGTTTCAGCTCACGGATCGCAGATGCAGATGATGTCTCGATGTAACTGCCGTCGGCTAACCGGGGTAAGCTTTCACAAAGAAAATGTAAACGAGTAACCTTACCCGGTAGAGAGATTTCCGCCGCTGCAATGTCAGGACCCAATGACTCTAGTTTTCCGTCCGTCCCGTTCAAAAGGTCAGAGAGAGAAAAGGGGTGGTTCTTTTGCCGTGACACACTCGAGCTCGCGGACGATGAAAGTGAATAGGTGGAATCGCCTGGCAACGTCAAAGAGGCCGCCAAGGTGGAAACATCTAGCTGATCAACAGCTATGCTAAATTCAGGGGTCTCAATGGTTGGTTCCTGTGTCGAAGAAGAGGCGAGAGGGGCATCTGGTCGTAGGGGGTCGTCATTTTTTGTAACAGTCGTAGCCATTGTAGAGTTGAAAAAAATCAAAGCAGCATGCTCAGAAACGAGTACAAAACCGGGGGTCCAGAAGATATAATGATACTGACAAATAATCAGTACAGCTTACGAAGGTTCACAAGAGCAACGTACTGATACAAATTGTTGTCGTTAAAAAGGCACGAAATTTTTATTAGGGGCGATCCGTTTTACAATGGCGGTGGCAGAAGCTGTCCAAGGTGTAAGGACAGTGCGATTCCTTACATAAACAACCCAATTGTCATGCACGTGATGATCATGTAGTGCACAAAGCTGAAAACCATTTGGGCTGCTGACTCTCAGAAAATCTAGCGGAAGATGGAACCGAGGTGGCAATAATTTGGCAGTCATCTATTGCCCTAGCAAGAGTTGAACGTTGAGCGCTGACCGCCAGCATTCTATGTGCTGTACATCAACAAGACGAATCAACCTTTCGGGCACTTCGTCAACTCACAAATTTAATACATAACATCTCTTATTTTATTATGATTCACCTCCAGGCGTTTTGCATTTATAAATGAATTTATGACGATGAGCAAAAGCAGTTGCATGGGGTTGCCGAATAATTCCTGTCGGACTTCGAAGGTGGTAACTGCCGGACTGGGAATGTGAACAACTGAACGATCCGAAAGTCAGATACAAGGAAATCACAAGGACAAGACTACCCTTGTAACTTGAAGAGAATGAATCACTTTACCGATATTGGTCAACCCCAAATAGTCATAAACTCATGACCTCAAAGGTGGCGTGAGAAATTCGTGATTTGTTTATGACCTTGCCAGGTCACAGGGTTTCTGATCACGACAGCCGTGACTTTCACGCCCCCCAATTCCTCCTGACTTTCCAGAATCCTCAAGTCGACTTCAAGACTCCCAAGAGTTTACATCTAAAACAGAGATTTCTACTGAGATATATCAGTGAGAAATATTTGTTGAATTTTAGAATTTTTCTGATTTTTTTTTGTGTCAATTATCTGTCGGGTCCAGAACTACCGCCAGACATCACAGCAGCGGCGTCAACCACCAAATTTCCGAATTATTCATCAAGCAGTCCTAGTAGTCATCTAAATTGCCCATCAGTGACCAAACCACTATTCGTTTTTTTCAGTCATAGAGGAGAATGGCACCATCGACGCCCGCGACCCATGACCCAGTCCTCTCTCATGCTGCCTCTGCAGCTCAAGCTGCACAACCTGCTCAGCTCCCAGCAGGACTCTCTACAAATCTTTCGGCGGCGGATCTCTCCAATCTTGCCTTGAGTGGTGGCTTGGATCAAGCGCAGATTATGACCTTGTTGCGCACTTTTCCTGTATTAGCGAAAGTGAGTCCCTTGTTCGCACGTTATGATCACCATCGCACCTTCATTGTTGGTCCCATCGGACCAAGAATGCTTTAGATAACAATGTAGTTGGTGCCAATGTAGAGTTCGTTGGTGATATAGCCCTAATTAATCTCCACGTGACGGGCGCGATGCTAAACCACGAGGAGCACGAGCGCGTCGTAGCTATGTCACGGGGAGCAACGGCAAGGGCCTGGCTGCTGTTTTTCTTTCGGAATATTGCGCCTTCAGAGATGCAGTGTTGACCATTTTCTTCCTTGCAGTTGAGTGAAGGGCAAGGCAACCCAAAGGAAGATGCCGCCCAAACTCTATCTAACCTTTCCCAAGCGCCATTTGGGCAGCAGCTCCCTGTTCACTATGCAGCAGGTGCTTCAGGCGGTGGTCTGCCTGGTATCAATGACCCGGGCCCATCTTCTCATCCTCGTGGACCTCCTAACTTGGGTCAGTTGAGCGCAGTTGCAATGCAGGCTGCGCCTGTCAGTGTCCCGCCTTCCCAAGGACAACCTGGACGGCCTGAAGAAGGGACCGCCCCCGGAAGCCAAGTCCCGAATGCTGCAGGTACCAGTACGGGCACAACCGAAGCCGCCGGACAAGCAAACACTTCCACTCAGAATGCATCCAATACATCGACCGGGAGTCGCAGAGGCGCGAACCGCGCAGCTATGGGCACCGATGAGTGGACTAGGCAAAGAAAAGACAATCATGTTCGTGCTCAATCCTTTTCCTGGATCACCTTTGTTGACTTATTTACAGAAAGAAGTTGAACGTCGCCGTCGCGGCAATATCAATGAGGGCATCAACGAATTAGGACGTATCGTTCCATCTGGATCAGGTGAAAAGGCCAAAGGGGCCATCCTGGCCCGAGCTGTGCAGTACATCCATCACCTGAAGGAAAATGAAGCCAGAAACATTGAGAAGTGGACTCTGGAGAAGCTTCTCATGGACCAGGCGATGGGTGATCTGCAGGCTCAACTCGAGGAAGTAAAGAGAATGTGGGAAGAGGAGCGCATGGCAAGGGCGAGGGTTGAGGCTGAGGTGGATATTTTGAAGGCGACAAGTGGAGTAGGCCCGAAAGACGAAGCTTCAACCAGCAAGAAGAGGAATGCTGACGGACAAGATGGAACTGGTGTTGAGGAGTCTGAGAGGGATGGGAAGAGACCGCGAGTGGATTGAGCCCTTCATATTCTTGGTTTGTTGGCATCCGTCTCAAAGTGTATGTTATGTCCTTTTCTTATTCTCTTCTGAAGATTTGTCTTATCGTTTGAACCCCCTACCTTTTATTCAACTTTCGGGTCCGATTGCGCAAAAGTTCTTCAGATGTCACAATATTGTGTCCGACTACTTATTCTTTGTGCTTTACTGTGTAGATATGTATATTTTGAAGTGTATGTGAACCAGAATAACATATATAATGGGGTAGTGGCATCCTTGGCAGGACAAATGGATTTCCACTGCAAAGGTAGCTTATCGCACCAAGCTGTTGTCTGTGGGATTTTCAAGTCTGGCATCGATGAATCATCATGCATCATGTCTAAACGAACGGAAATTGTGTTGACATAGATTACAGGAAAATCAGGAACATAGTTGCATCGTAAGGTCGAAGCCAAGAAACTGAAGAGTCGACCGAAAAACAATATCCTCACGATTCACGAAAATGGTAGGCAGGGGGCAACCATAAGAGGCCCAAGGCCCCGTCGTCCTTGTTTTGAAGCAGGAACACAAGTTGGAAGTATATGACATACTAATAATAGGTGGATGTTCAGAAAAAAAGGTTTACAGTAATGTTTGGCTATGAATACAGGATAAATATACATGCCCCTATACGTCGAGTGGACAGAAAAAACTGCGAGTTCCTCTTGAGTTCCTCGCAACATTTTTCTTCGTAATTTTGCTGAGAGGGGAGGACCCGGCGGTACAAACATATTGATAGGCTATCGGGCCGATTAGCCTTGCCAGCAATAACTTATTTAAAGCTGCGGGCTGTCGCGTGTTCTCCTCATTGCGGTACGTAATCTATTCATGGTAAATGGCGTCTGTTTTTATGGAATGCAGCTTAAATTTTTCCAGTTGTCTTACGACCGCTACCACCACCACATAACTATGCCCTCCGACGGTCTGAGGCAGCGAAAAGCAGCACTGACTGCTGCAAAGTCCGAAAAGCCTGCCACTGCCCACGTCAAAAGTCGGGAGGACATTGTATGGGGACAGACACCTGGAGGTGAAGGTAAGCTTGTGACCTATGCCAGTTCTTCATCTGTAGACTTACCCATTCTAGTTTTCCGTGTCCCGACGACCCACGATGTTATCACGACTCTTTTGAATCCCTCCTACCCGAAAAGTGACTTTGACATTCTAAACCTTGGCCTGCTTGGTTTACAAATTGTCCTCTACCTGCTATTCTCGCGTGGGACGGCTCAGATTTTCTTTATATGTTATTTCGCCTTCTGGCGAGCGGCTTATGACGCTGGCCTCGGTTGGGTGCTCACGAAACAGAGCAAGAAGAAATGGATTGTGAAAGAAGTCCAGAGACTTGGGTGGCTTGACGCCACGCGTCGTCCAGCAATGCGTGACTGGATCCAACAACAACTCGTTGGGAAAATGGGGAAGGATTACTCCTTTGATGTAGGTCTAACTCGTCGACTTAAGACCACGCGTCAGCTGTTGAATGTTTGGGGATAGGACCTCCCTCTAGAATATAACACATGGCTTTTATTCCGCCAGGCAGTGGACGTAATTCTCGTGAAGTAAGCCCCGTAATCATACGCATTCGTTCGTACTGACCGCACAATCTAGCGACTTCCTATCCTACACTATGTTTGCTTTTTCATGCTTCAGGACTCCAGACGACCTATCCTTCGCTGTGCATGTCATGAGGTTCTTGCCGCTTCATTGTGCGAAATTGGATAATCCAACTAATAAGCTTTCACTGTAGATGGGTTGGGGGCATCGCACTGATTGGATTCAACCTCTGGGTTAAGACAGAGGCTCATAACGTAGTCAAGGATTATGGCTGGTATTGGGGTGACTGCTTCTTCCAGCGTGGAAACCTGGTATTCGATGGAGTATTCGAATTAGCTCCTCACCCCATGTACTCTGTTGGTGAGTTTATTCGCCAATTCATTGACAACGATACTAACTCGGCTCAGGCTATGCTGGCTATTATGGCTTATCTCTCATTTCCGGAAGTTATGCCGTACTTTTCGTTAGTTTGGCTGCCCATGCTGCACAATTTGCCTTCCTTGTGTTCTTTGAGAATCCTCGTACGTTCACCCTTCCTTTTATCCAAGTCCTATCCCTTAAATTTCTTGCAGACATAGAACGCCTGTATGGACAACGCAAAGCTATCGCGAAGCGCACTCCAATCGTTGCGAAGCACAGAGTCAGCGGTAGCGATCCCCAATTGTCAGATGGTCCCGTTCCACAAGCAGAACTAGATCGTGTAACTCCAGCAGTGAATGACGGCGAGACGGCCAGCGAAACTGACCTTGAGATGGAGATGGATGATGAAGTTTCCCCCTTCCCCGATGCACGTCCCATTAGAAAAATCCGACGACATGAACCAAAGAGCTCCATTGACAGTGTTACTTCATCAAACGGAGATGCCACACCTCCAGAGACCACGAGGCAGAGGTCCACTTCTACGTCTTCCCATTCGCAACGAACAAGGGCTATTTCTCAGCATGATCTTCTTAATAAATATTTCAAACGTGACGCTGTTGTATTACGCAACGTCGACCTTCTTCGGTATGAGGCTCGCCTGCATGCTTCCAATCATTCTGATGTCGACCTTAATTTTATTTTTTCACGGGTAACAGAGCGACTGATCTCATGCTCGTGTTGCTTATCGCTTACGGACTCGGCTATGCGCTTCTTCCTACGCTTTCGCCACAAGCTACATTGCTCCTCCATTTCTCGCATGCGCTTGCATGGTGTTTGATCCATTATTTTGGATTGGGCCTCCTACTCCGTGCGCAAAGCGAAAGCAAATATCTCGTGAGGCATTATTTGAAAAATTATCCTTATTCACTTGAGGATGGTGGACAAACTGCTCTCGTGGAAGCATTTACGAACTGGAAGGCGATCTACAACTTGAGCTTGTGTATGTGTTATGGTGAGTCCATTCTTACCTGTATCAGACTAGGTGCGGTTTATCAAACCATGATTAGTTACTTGCATCGGAGTCGCATGGAAAGCATATTTGTTCCCCAGTGACTGGGCTGTTGGCAATGACCTTTTGAGACACACCATTGGATTAGTACGTCCTGTATGCCAATATTTCGTTGGTCATAAATTCACATTAACCAGCTTCTCATCGGCCTGCATATTTGGGCTACTATGGAATCTTATGAAGTCCTGGGCATCTTTGGTACGCTTGGAGTTGCAAAGTCGTCCAACACATCTTCATGAATGCTTTGACACAGGCTGGTTCTTCGGGGATTTCTTTATGGAAGAATTTCCGGCACATTTAGAATACACAGGAATTTATCGGTTTGTGCCGACTTGACTTACCTCTGACGCATCTGTGCTTACCTTTGATAAAAGTTATCTCAACCACCCGGAAGCTATGGGAGGGGCTGCTTATTTTGGGCTGGCACTCATTAGCGCTAGCAAACTTGTGCTCTGCCTGGCTGTCGTTCGTCACCTCGTAAATTGGTGGTTCCTGAGCAATGTAGAACAGTAAGTTGCCGCCAATTCATTCATAACGTCTAATCATTGAGTTTAAATTTTCTGAACATTGTCAGTCCTCACATGCGGAAACTATATGGGGATTCACTTCGCAAGGACGCCGGTTTCGTCAAGGTTATGAAAAAGGTTGCTAGCAAGAATGCTAAAATTTTAGAGTCTCGTGCGGAAAAACATGCCCCAGAACTAAAGAGGGTTGCAAGAGAGGTCATGGACACCTTCGACAAGGTGTACGAAGAGGCCGCCGACGCAGTTGAAGATTTCGTGTCGAAATGTGGGTGTTTTCACCGTTGCGATATCAGGACCATTCA
>Ga0307508_10005199_pt1 | contig 12451 bp, 8 predicted proteins | sample 9_EM_MG_FD_203089 | JGI IMG/M metagenome (GOLD analysis project Ga0307508, IMG submission 203089) | Populus trichocarpa ectomycorrhiza microbial communities from riparian zone in the Pacific Northwest, United States - 9_EM | ecosystem: Host-associated > Plants > Roots > Unclassified | place... | reverse complement strand
AAGAGGAACGTCCCCGGGACACGCAATTTATATCCCAAGAGAATGACCTGTAATGACTAATTCGCTGCGCCCTTGGCGCCCTCATTTTCCCCAATTAATGCTCTTGGCACTTCAGTCCCACAGTAGTTGTACCTGGGTGTACGGAAACTTTTGGCCTAGTACTTTAGTTATCCAGTTCTTGGAGTTATTTGGGTTATTCCGTTCTTGAGATTATTCTGGTTATTCTGGTTATCAGGTTCTTGAGGTTATTTGGGTTATTAGGTCGTAGAGGTTATTTGGGTTATTTGGGTTATTTGGGTTATTCGGTCCTTGAGGTTATTCGGGTTGTTCAGTTTTCCAGGTTATTCTGGTTATTTCATTCTCAAGGTTATTTGGGTTATTTGGGTTATTAGGGTTGTCGAGGTGATCCGGAACACTGGATTGCAGCACCGTTGGCACTGGGCGTCAAGGTACCCATCACTACTGTTGGTTCTGAGCCATCATGGAACAGTTCCTGTGATGTTGGTGTATTAGGGTGTAACAGATCGCAACCGCTACCAGTCCTGGAAGCACTCACTCAAGGCCTTTCTGATCGCAGAAGACGAATTTGGAATCGTAACTGGAATGGAAGCACCCCCGAACGCAGCTATAACTGCTCAGCTCCGTGATTTTCGCCGCTGCTCCAGACGGCCTATTTACTCGTATATGTGTCATCAGACGAAACCATGCGATCCCTCATTGATATCCTCCCCATCGAAAAACCCAACCACGTCTAAACTACTCTGGGTCTGGCATTCAATAGCTCCGCCTCGCGGTCTGGACGACTTACGACCATTCGCTGCTTCCACAAGACTACAATGAAGCCGTGCACCTCAGTTTCAACATATATCTCCACACTAAAGGATATTTATCAACTGCTCGCTGGTTACAAAAAACCTACCTCCAATAATGTGCTAATCGGTCACCTCTATCTATGCTCCCGGAGATGTTTGCCACCATTGCCAGCATTATTGAGAACAAGCCTGCTGCTGAACTCACTTGGGATGCCATCACCACAACGCTAATTGATGCCGAAGCCTTGATGGCGCTCCATAATGACCAAGATGGTACAAACCTGAACATCGCTGGCACCCCCAGTCAAGTGCTTGCAGCAACGACTTGTCACCATAGCAAGCGACAGTGAGTCAGTCATCACAGAGATCGGAAGCCTTACGAAAGTCAAGGCGATTCAAGACCACAATGCTTTTACTGCACACGAGAAGGACACAAGGAAGTGCACTACCGGTTGAAGCAAGACGCAGAATGACTCAGGAAGGAAAGATGGCCTTAGAGAGACTCTGCACAGACTGCCCAGGTGAACTTCGGGGACTGACTGGATGAGGTCATGGTTCACGACTTATAGCCGACTACTGGTACATTTTCTCCAAACCCCAATGGTTACTCAGAGTTGTGGTGCACACTCGGTGATACCGGAGCAGTAGCACACACTCGAGGATCAGGCAGTGGTGCGTACTTGGCGATGCTGGAGCAGTCGCACATGCCTAATGGTTTCTTGGAGTTGTGTTGCACACTCGGTGATACTGCAGCAGTCACACAGACTCAAGGATGAGGCAGTAGAGTACACTCAGCGATGCCGGAGCAGTCACACATGCCTAATTGTTACTCAGAGTTGTGGTGTGCACTCGGTGATACCGAAGCAGTCACACACACCCGAGGATGAGGCTGTGGTGTGCACTTGGCAATGCTGGAACAGTCGAACAAGTCGAACGGTTACTTAGAGTTGTAGTGTGCACTCGGTGATATCGGAGCAGTCACACACACTCAAGGATAAGGCTTTGGTATGCACTCGGTGATGCTGGAGCAGTCTCATGCACCTACTGTTGTGGCCATCGTACGTGCTTGGTGGAGTTACTGTGTGCACCTGATGTTGATGTGGCTGTCGTACGCACTTGGTGGAGCTGCTCTGTGCGCCTGATATTGTTGATGCCATTGTACGTACTCGGCGGAGCTGCTGTATTGGCCTACACTCGAAAATCTGAAGGTTTTATTGGTTTTATTGGTTTTAATGGTTTTACTGTTATTCTCTGTACGGACAATTGGAGTTGGTACTCTTTCCTAGCAGGTTTCTCCCACCCGCTTTACTGTGTAGGTTTTAATGAGGCCAACGGTGAGTATTGGACATATGTTCTCTCGTTTCTTATATGCGCTTGCTGCTTTGTTTTTCACGGAAATATAGGGCGCAGCAAGAGAGGAAGTGTTGCAATATCTCACTCGTTGCTTAGTCAGGGCGGCCGGCATGGGCCTACCCCTATATTCTCCTTTTCTCTCAAGTCTTCAGCCTTACTTAGATAATACACACAATCATCACTTTCAACATTCGATGCCAAGGAAAAAGTGAGTGCTTGACAGTAGTGAACAGGGATAGGTGACGATAAATGAGGTCGGTTCGGCGCGGCGCTGACAATGCCGAGTTCCACACAACGACAGCAACCGTTACGGTAGCAGTATGTGTGTGGCAGTGGGCATGGGATTTGGAACCACCGGCTGCTGCATTTTCCAAAAAGGCTGAGGAACCTGATCTCCTCGCGGATGAGGCTGCGCTCCAGGAGGATATTGTCTACCCAGTGCAGCAACCATGGCTCAACCGGCAATGATGTGGCGCGCTGGCTCTTTTATTCAATGTGGCTCTCTCTCTCTTATTTAATTTGTGCTCTCTGTCGCTCTCTCTCTCTCTTTTATTCAATGTGGCGCGCTGGCTCTTTTCTTCAATGTGGCTCTCTCTCTCTTATTTAATTTGCGCTCCCTGTCGCTCTCTCTCTCTCTTATTTAATGTGGCGCGCTGGCTCTTTTATTCAATGTGGCTCGCTCTTTCTTATTTAATTTGCGCTCTCTGTCGCTCTCTCTCTCTCTCTTATTTAATGTGGCGCGCTCTCTCTTTTATTTGTTGGGGTGCGTGGCCGTTTTGGTTTTTGGTGTGTCGCCGATGGGCGCTTGCAAGTTTGAGAAATTGCAAAATGTCAAAATGTAATTGTAGGGGTTTTGATCCTTCGTGTCGCTACAGGCCGCCGTACCTCCGTACCAGCGTCTATTAGGAATTTTATTGAAGGTCAAATCGGTGCCAAGTGCAACAGTTATCTCCGCCTTTTCCAAACGAACAATGTCCCAACTTGATACTCCACTGTCAACCTAATACAAACAAAACCCGCCACGCAGATATACGCCCACCATATACCCAGCGAACCAAATTTCGTCATACAGAGAATGCCTTCGAGGACGAGAACCACCGAGCAGAACACGCCGTAAAGGAAGAAAAAAACCATCCAGGTTTCGCCGGGTTTCAGTGGGAACGTTACTGCGGGCCGTAGGTGGATTTGTGCTGGGATTTGCGTGGAGCGCAGAGGTGGAGATATCTGTGATGGAGTAGGTGTGGGCGATGGACTTTGCGATGGGATGGCTACGGATGCTGGCGCACCGTTTGGCGTATCCGTACGAGTAGGAGACCGTGTTTGCGATGCGAACACGTGATGGCGTGACGCCGTGCCAGGGTTTTGGTACACTGCCCGGCGATTAGCTGTTGTGAGGATGGCTAAAGCAGACAGATCGCTTGCCATTTGATCTCGCGATCTTTATGGTGATGTTATTGTTGATGGTTCTTGCCCTCATTGTGGGTGGTGCGAAAGTCCCTAGTTCGTACGGAGGGGTGACGAATGAACGCGGTGGCGGATTTTTGGTCTGTTTCTCGGATTGCGTTCTTCTGTCATCTCCCAGTATCAACTGGGATGTGGGTGGTATTAAATATTGAAGGGTACCTGGAGGACCCACAGGAGAAAACAGAATCGGAGGCCAAATAGACTTAGCCAATGGAAGCCAACACCTCTTCACCCCCTGTAACCACACCCGTTGTCAATTCATCCGAAGCGGGAAAATGCACCTGTGAAGTTAATGTCAATGTGCGGAAGCCAATGCGCATGTATCTGACTCCTTCCTCGGTGTGAAACTGTAAACACGCATACTCCTTGGAGTCTAGAGGTTAAGCAATACCCTTCGCTGGACTCCATCCGAACAATGGTAGCTCTCAAGAACGGTTGCAAGGACGACTCCGTCAAGTGGATTGGACTGTAGCCAGCGTCGATGGTGGCCGAAGGATTCCAGCCACCATTGGCACGGCGCAAGGTCTAGGCGTTCGGAAGGTTTGTTTGGCTGCTACGGCGTAAGGCACCGGCGCCTGGAAGGTTGGTTGAGGTGACGCGGCCATTGAGAAATGGTTATGGAGAGTTTTGGATTGCGCGATTATGGAAAAGGGTAATTGTATTCAGTTGCACGAGAGGAGTGTGACTGCGCATGTGAGTTGCCTGAGTACGCATCCGCTGTCATTGACTCGACGCCCTGCTTCGACCAGCTTTCCGCTTCTTGTTGTTTCCTCTTCTTTTCTCTCTCATGCAACCTGATGTTTATCTTAAGAACCTATTCGTTATTCTCGCTGACCTGCGTCATTTGTCTCCGGTTCGTCTAAGCGTTCGCTTACTCGCCTGTCTCTGGCGTACGCCAATTCTCAGCGTTCGCCCGTTCTCGTTCGTCCCCAGCGCTCAGCTGTCTTCTGCTGAACCTATAAGGGCACCTCGAGCCTCACCACCCGTTGAAAACCCTAGCGCTATCTCGTGCTCCGGGTATGTCAGGACGATGTGAAGTCACACTGCAGATGAAAACGTGACGTGATCTGATGATGAGGGGAGCAGATCGTAAGATGGATTGTCTGTCTAGATGTCTAGATGAACAAGGAACAAGAGAGAGAGTCCTCGAACGAAAAGAGAGAAGCAGGTTTCGCATCATCTCCGTGTGCCGTGCTGTTGGAATTTCCCCCTGTGTTATTTTCGCGGTGCCACGACGGATGGAATACAGACTGAAATCTTCCTCAAATCCGGCCCGTCGAACGATGATAGTAACATGCGGATGAAGAACGTCGTACTGTAGACCTCTTTCCAAACTTATCGCCCAGCGTTCTCCTCGTACAATATGCAATAATAAGCTGGCTGAGTACTGTGCGTCTCCACCTCAGGTGTTGAATTCCTTCGTTCGAAATTTTCTTCGCGAATAATTCTGCAGGGGTCTTGACCTCTTAAAGCGCATCATCTGCGACGCCTCGTGTGAGTACGAGTGTGATGAGGCAGAGACCATAACCTTGGTCTTTGGGATCCTCTGTCCGCCGACGTCACGACCAATGCCGATAAGGAAAGACTAGGGCCTGGAAGGCCCTGGATTGCACGGCCCCGCGTGACGAGAAGGGTTTCGATTTTAGGTTTTGGCTGAGGGGCGTGAGGAAGGTTCTGGATGGCGCGACGCAAGGAAGGTTCTGGATTGTGCAGCGCGACGAAAAGGTTTTGGGTTTTGGTTTGCGGTAAAGACCTATTCCAGGCCGATAGGAGAAAACACTCACGAAATGGAGGTGGTGATGGGAGGAAAACTGGGAATTAAATTATGACCCCGTGATCGAAGGATGTGGATGAGCAACCAAACATGCGCGACAACTTGCTAAAGCGAGTCCCCCAAGCTGACTAACATTTACGGTGCTAACCTCTGAGTGCCCCTAACCCACCTAATTATTCCGCATCGAATTAAGACCATATTCATCCCTCAGCTACCCCCGGTTGTTCAAGACGAGGACCCCCTCGTCAGCCGAAATCGCAAAGAAACACCTCCTTATGCGTCAAACTGACCGAATCAAATGATTCTCCCGAACTCATCGTTCTACGCTCTTCCGAGTATTGTCCATTCCAATCTATCTTATCGTATCTCTCTGTCACGAACCAGGCGTGACAGGCTTCTTAGCGCTGCTACCGGCGCCAGTATAACCATAGCCGGCCTATGGGTCATCCTCGTTTCCGCCGCCGCCGCCGCCGCCACCTCAGTCGCCCTGCGCGGCTAGTCGTCGCGCGCCTGCGCCCTCGCCACAAGGCAGGCCTCAAGACGGACGGGACGGACGACTGCGAGGCCTGCATGGACACACGAAGAGATGATACATACTAGTACCTCTGAGGTTGCCGTGACTGAGAAGATGCTGAGCGAATTGACGAAGCATGTGGAGGAGACGGAGGTAGGTGGGGACAATGTGAGCGATATATGAAACCACAAAGACCGCAGAAAATGAATGACCGATTTCTCCCCTCTACCACTGCTTGTCCGATCACTGTGACAATTATATCTTTTGCCATTTCTTTTCGTGCTCCTCGGTACTAGTCATCGATTTTATATCAGTACTATGTGTTGTGGTATGCCGTGGCTCCTGTAAATACAACTAAAGCAACAACGCACCTACCCCGAGACCGGAGACAGAGGGACAGGTGGGGGGATCGGAGACCGGGGTGGAGGAGGGCGGGCCCGGCCAGGCCCGGCAGTCCGTCCAGCCCTCACTGAAAAATGTCTTCCGGACGGCCATCCTTTGGCTGCGAGGACTAGCGGCCATAGTCGCGTCCCGGGCAGGCTTCAGGATGGACGGGACGGACGACTGCGAGGCCTGGAATCAGCCAGAGAATCCAGTGCAACAAGAGAATAGAGCTGGGAATACGGAGCGAATCCAGCGAGCCAATCTAGCGAGTGAATCCAGCGAGCGGGTCCAGCGAGCGTATCTAGCAAGAGAATCAGCAAGAGAATCAGCGAGCAAATAGCGCGATCCGTCCCCTACTCCTCGCCCGCCGATGCCATGAATGAGGGGGTGGGGAGGAAAAGCGGGGGTTCCTCCCCCTCCTCCTCCTGCTCCCGGCGCTCCCGGAGCTCCCACTCTGACACCTCGCTCCCGGCATCCTCCTTTTCCAGCGGCGGTGCCAGCCTCCCCACGTCCGTTGAAGAGAGGAAGTCCAGCACTGCCCGCCCACACCTCTCATCGGCCAGCATGTCCCGGACCGTCCACCCGCTCTTCCACCTCTTGGTTTCCTTGAGCACCTCCGCCCACAGAATCTTCTGCTGCATCTTCCACTCCGGGCACACCTTGAAGAGGTGGTCTCTCGTTTGCGAGGGGCATTTGCACCAGCACTGGGCATCAGGGCGGACCTTGGCCCAGTGCAGGTATTGTCCTGTGCGGGCGTGTCCTGTCTTCAGCTGGTAGTACCTCGAGGCGAGCCTCTTGGTGCTGTCGGCCACCGCGCCATCGGGTTTCTGGCTCTTCGGCATGCGGTACTTCGTTTTCGAGGTCCGACCTCCAGCCCACTGACGTGCCTCCGCCCACTTTTTCTCCGATATTTCCCGCTTGAGGCTGGCGAGGGATCGTGGGAGTGGTGCCGCCCGCACTTCCGTCCGTCCTGAGGAGCTTAGCCACTGCACCCCGTGGGTGTTCGGCTCCCCTGCTGCGGTCTTTGCCCACTCATCGGCCTTCTCGTTGCCAGCGACTCCTTTGTGGGCTGGGCACCATCGGATTTCGATGACTATGCCCTTCCTAGCCCTGGGAATCGTGGTGATGTGTTTCCGCGCCTGGAGGGCGTACTGTTGCCTGGGGCCAGGTTCGTCCGATGCCATCTGCCTGATGGCTGCCTGTGCATCCGAAAAGATGGTGACTCGTTCCGGGCTCGTGCTCCTTTGCGCTGCCAGCTCCAGTGCATGGGCAAGAGCGGCGCACTCTGCATCGTAGGCCTCTTGGTTGTTTCCCATATGCACTTTGGCGCCTGCCCAAGTCAGGCCCCGCTTCCACACCACCGAGTACCCAGTAGCCCCATCATCGAGCCGTGAGCCATTAGTGAACATGGTTATCCCAGGTCGGGTCCTTTCCGCCTCTGCTTTTGCCTCAGCTTCCTCCTCTTGCAGTAGCTCAGCGTCAAGGGTTTCCGGTTCCTCCAGCAGAACTGTGCTCTCAGTCGGTCCGCCATGTGCAAGGGTGGAAAGAATCTGGAGTGAATCCAGCGTGCGAATCCAGCGAGCGGGTCCAGCGAGCGAATCTAGCAAGAGAATCAGCAAGAGAATCAGCAAGAGAATCCAGTGCAACAAGAGAATAGAGCTGGGAATCCGGAGCGAATCCAGCGAGCAAATCCAGCGAGCGGATCCAGCATGAGAATAGAGTGAGAGAATCCGGAGTGAATCCAGCGCGTGAATCTAGCAAAAGAATCAGCAAGAAAAGCCAGCGCAACAAGAGAATCGAGCGAGTGAATACAGCGAGCAAATCCAGTCTGAATGTAGTGGTGAATGCAACGAGCGAAAGCCGCAAGTGAACGGAGCGAGAGAACCAGATGTGTGGTTTCGGTGAGAAAAGAAGAAGAAATAGAAGAAGTGGGGTCGCTAGTAATAACGTTTACATCATCGTAGGCTAGCGTTTCTTACTCATCCGCGTTTCGTCATTTCGCCTTTGAACGCGAAGCCAACTGGTTAGGACAAGAATAATGCAACAACCTGTCTCTCTTATCTACATAGTACCAATACCTCCTCGTGGACGTAGCGCTACGGTCAGGCCTTCACTAACATAAGCACTCTCCCCGAGCATTCTCCAACTGGCGTTCTTACGATGGCTGACGGTTATTGCTATACTCAGGAATGTATTCACACGCTTTTCTGGCCGGATTACCATGCGGGATTCGCTCGCTGGAGTCGCTCGCTAGAATAGCTCGCTGGATTCTCTCACTGATTCTCTTCCTAGATTCGCTCACTGGACCTGCTCGCTGGAGTCACTGCATACCCTCGCTGGATTCTCTCGCCCTACTCACTCGCTGTATTCACTCGCTGGACCTGCTCGGTGGATTCACTCCAGCTTCACTTGTTGGATTCGCTCGCTGGAGTCACTGCATACGCTCGCTGGATTATCTCGCTGATTCTCTTACTAGATTTGCTCACTGGACCCGCTCGCTGGATTCACTCGCTGGATTCACTCCAGATTCTCTTGCTGCATTCACTCGCTGGATTCACTCGCTGATTCTCTTACTAAATTTGCTCGCTGGACCCGCTCGCTGGATTCACTTGCTGGATTCACTCCAGATTCTCTTGCTGGATTCGCTCGCTGTATTCGATCGCTGGACCCGCTCGCTGGATTCAGTCGCTGGATTCTCTCGCTGGATTCGCTCGCCGGATTCGCGCGCTGCATTCACTCGCTGGATTCTCTCGCTGATTCGCTTGCTGGATTCGCTCGCTGTATTCGCTCGCTGGATTCGCGCGCTGCATTCACTCGCTGGATTCTCTCGCTGATTCGCTTGCTGGATTCGCTCGCTGTATTCGCTCGCTGGATTCTCTCGCTGGATTCTCTCGCTGGATTCTCTTGCTGATTGTCTTACTAGATTTGCTCACTGGACCCGCTCGCTGGATTCTCTCGCTGGATCCTCTCCAGATTCTCTTGCAGGATTCGCTCGCTGTATTCGATCGCTGGACCCGCTCGCTGGATTCGCTCGCTGGATTCGCTCGGTGGATTCAGTCGTTGGATTCGATCGCTGGATTCGATCGCTGTATTTACTCATTGGATTCTATCGCTGGATTCACTCCAGATTCTCTTGCTGGATTCGCTCGTTGTATTCGATCGCTCGACCTGTCGCTGGATTCACTCGCTGGATTCGCACTCTGGATTCGCACGCTGGATTGACTCCAGATTCTTTTCCTGATTCTTTTGCTAGATTCCCTCGCTGGATTCACTCGCTGGATTCCCTTGCTGGATTCGCTGCGATGTTATGCCCGTTTGGGTATCTGGTTCATTATGACTTAATTGAGTAAATAGACATATTTCACACTGTCAGCGAAATCCAGACTTCATGAAAAAATAAACGCACTGCCAGACGTAGCATTCGGATGCAAGTTGCGAGGGTACTCTGCGTGGATAGTTGATGCCTCGCCCGATGTCGCGTTTGAACGCAAGTCATGAGAATACTTTGCGTAGTTAGTGGACACCCCACCTGCAGTACCGTTCGAACGCAAGCGTAGAGGGAACTCTTCGTGGATAGTAGACACCATACCAGATGTATCGTCCGAACGGAAGTTGCGAAGGTACTCTGCGTGGATAGTAGACGACACGTCAGACGTAGCGTTCGAACGGAAGTTGCGAAGGTACTTTGCGTGCATAGTAGATGCCATGCCAGATGTAGCGTTCGAACGGAAGTTGCGAAGGTACTCTGCGTGGATAGTAGACGACACGCCAGACGTAGCGTTCGAAAGGAAGTTGCGAAGGTACTTTGCGTGGATAGTAGACGCCATGCCAGACGTAGCGTTCGAACGGAAGTTGCGAGGGTACATTGCGTGGATAGTAGACGCCATGCCAGATGTATCGTCCGAACGGAAGTTGCGAAGATACTTTGCGTGGATAGTAGACGACACGCCAGGCGTAGCGTTCGAACGGAAGTTGCGAAGGTACTCTGCGTGGATAGTAGACGACACGCCAGACGTAGCGTTCGAACGGAAGTTGCGAAGGTACTTTGCGTGGATAGTAGACGCCATGCCAGACGTAGCGTTCGAACGGAAGTTGCGAGGGTACATTGCGTGGATAGTAGACGCCATGCCAGATGTATCGTCCGAACGGAAGTTGCGAAGATACTTTGCGTGGATAGTAGACGACACGCCAGGCGTAGCGTTCGAACGAAAGTTACGAAGGTACTTTGCGTGGATAGTAGACGCCCCGCCAGAGGTAGCGCTCGAACGGAGGTTGCGTATGTACTCCGCATGGATAGTCGATACTGCGCCAGATTTATCGTCCGAACGGAGGTTGCGAAGGTACTCTGCGTGGATAGTAGACGACACGGCATACGTAGCGTTCGAACGGAAGTTGCGTATGTACTTTGCGTGGATTGTGGACGCCCCGCCAGACGTAGCGTTCGAACAGAAGTTGCGAAGGTACTTTGCGTGGATAGTAGACGCCATGCCAGAGGTAGCGTTTGGACTCGCAACTCACGCTGAAGGAACACCATGCCACCAGGTTGAAGAGTGGAAGGAACGCGATGACGCGTCTGCGACGGCTAACTGGGCGCATGGGCCTCTCCCCGGCGAATTGCAGACGAATCATGACAGCGTGTGTCCAGGCCGTCGCCATGTTCGGAGCCGAGCTGTGCTGGAAAGGAGGAAACGTCCGTGGCACGACAGGCCGTGCAGAGGAGCTGCAATTGCTGGTCAACCAACAGGCACGGGCGACAACGGGAGCCTTCCGGACAACTAACCTGGGAGCTCTCTCAATGGAATCCGGGCTCAGGCCAGCAACCAATCAGCTGGAGAACAGGCAGCGGCGGTTTGGGCTGCGGCTGCTGAGCCTTCCGGAGGGAGAGAGGGCCAGGGGGATTGTCAGCGCACCAACGGCGTTGGGCAAGAGGCTGTCGAAGGCGCTAGGTTACACCTGGACGGAGACGGAGCGGACAGTCCTGCTGGAGGAACAAGAATCCTTCGATGCCGACCTGGTCCAAGAAGAACGGGAGGAGGCAAAGAGAGAGGCGGAAAAGAAGAGGCCGGGACTTGTCTTCTTCACTGATGGGTCACGGCTGGAGAACGAGGCTGCTGGATACGCGGTGGCATGGAAGAACGGTGGAACCTGGGAAGGCATCAAAACCCACATGGGGTTCAACCAGGAGGCCTACGACACGGAATGCGCGGCGCTGGCACGCGCACTGGAAACCGCGGCAAAAAGGACCCCGGCACCAAAGCACGTCACCATTTTCACCGATGCACAGGCAGCGATCAAGAGGATGGCATCCGATGAGCCAGGACCGGGGCAGAAATATGCATTGGAGGCGAGAAAGCACATCGCCGCGCTACGACGAGCAGAGTCAGACATCACCATTGAGATCAGGTGGTGCCCGGCGCACGAAGGGGTGGAAGGGAACGAGCAGGCTGACAGGTGGGCCAAGCTCGCGGCAGACGAGCCAGACACCCCAGGGGTGGAATGGCCAGAAGGGGTACGTCCCAGATCCCTCGCCAACATCAGACGGGAGATCTCGGAGAAGAAATGGGCGGAGGCGCGGCAGTGGGCTGGAGGCAGGACCTCCAAGAAGAAGTACAGGATGCCGACGAGCCAGAGACCCGACGGCATGGTAGCTGGGAGCACCAAACGGCTTGCCGAACGGTTCTACCAGCTGAAGACGGGACACTGCCGCACGGGCGAGTACCTTCATTGGACGAAATCCCGGCCGCCTGCCCAGTGCTGGTGGTGCCCGCATCCCAAACAGACGAGAAAGCACCTCTCGAAAAGGTGCCCAAGGTGGAGGAAGGAGCAGAGGACGCTGTGGAAGGAGGTGTGGAAGGAGACGGGGAAGGGCAGACGGTGGTGGAAGGCCCACGAGCTCTTCGCTGACCGGAGGTGCAGCCGGGCAGTACTGGACTTCCTCGCCTCCACGGAGGTGGGGAAAACAGTCCCGGCTGTGGAAGAAGACACTGGGAGCGAGGCGTCGGAGTGGGAGCTCCAGGAGAGAGCGGAGCGGGAGGAGGAGAGGAGGGCGGAGGCGGAGGCATTGGGGATGGAGGTAGAGGAGCCCCCGCTCTTCCTCCCCACCCCCACCTTCATGGCATCGGCGGAGGCGGAGTAGGGGACGGTCACGAA
>Ga0307508_10005198_pt1 | contig 12456 bp, 18 predicted proteins | sample 9_EM_MG_FD_203089 | JGI IMG/M metagenome (GOLD analysis project Ga0307508, IMG submission 203089) | Populus trichocarpa ectomycorrhiza microbial communities from riparian zone in the Pacific Northwest, United States - 9_EM | ecosystem: Host-associated > Plants > Roots > Unclassified | place... | reverse complement strand
TGGTATGGAAAAACTGAATTATCTGAGGGTTACATAAAGTGATTGTACCATCTAATCAGTTTTAGTCTGGTCTGGTTCCAGTCTTTCTCCAGTCTTCCAAACACTATGAGCCAAGTTTTCACATCACTAGAACTTTTTAATGCATCTGGCCAATGTGATTTTGTAGTATAATTTTGTTTTATCTAATTTGGTCCATTGAGGTTATCTTTTAAGATTACCTAAGCTATATTTATTTATAACATAGATGGATGTCCCTAGAGCCTATTTGGATGTGCATATAGGATGTGTTCTTTTTTAATTCTTTAATAGCACCTCCTTGATGGTATAGGTGTAAGAGGAACCCCTCCTGCTTCTGCTTCTGCTTCTGCCTCCTGCTCTCCTTCTGCTTCAGCTTCTGACCTGCTCTCTGATGTTGCATGATGTTGCAAGGTGTACTGCCTCTGACCTGCCATCACTCCCAACCCACTTTCCACTTGTACTGCGCTAATGTACCATGTGACCTTGTACCTTACACATATTTATTAATTTCGGTCTTATTCTCTATATCTGCAATTCTGTATATTAGCCCATGCCTGTAGGTGGATCCTTATTCTTTCCTCTTTGAATCCCTGTTAGGTGTGTCTAGTGCTTGGAAGTTCAGTCACAAGACCAGCAAAAAATCAAGACCAAAACCAGACCAGACTGGCTTGGGACCGGAATTTTCCCAGGACTGCTAGAGACCTCAACCGTGGTTTGGTCTTCAGTTTTTCAAAAATTTTGAAACTCAAGAACCTGGAAAAAACTGCTCTAACCAGTCTTAACCAGTCTTTTCAGCTGCCAGGTAAGCTCAAAGTTTTATTTAAATTTAACTGATAATTTTCAAATTTGATGACCCTTAACAATGTCACCAAACATGATCACTGCCCCCTCAATCAACACCACCACCACCACTGTCTCTCCCTCACTCAAAATGTGAGACTGCAGGACTACTCCACCTCCCCTTCAGCACCATCAACCCTCAGTCTCAGGTTTCAATGCGAGACAGTAGGGTGTTGATGAGGGCAAGGCCATTTGTGACAAGGATGAGGGGTTGGATGTGTAAGATATGCCCATTATCTTTTAGTTCCATTTTATCTACTTACAAAACGAACAAAGTACAGAACACAACAAGGAGAGGGAAACCCCTTCTCATCTATCTTTTCCCCTGAGGTTTCGATGTGATGGGGGTGTCTTACAACTACCACCACCCCTCCCTCATGTCAAACCCAAGATAGAGGGGTTCTGCCCCCTCCACCATCCTTCCCTCTTGCATTTTGACACAGCAGGGGCTTCCAACCACCACCGCCCCTCCCTTGTATCAAAATGCAAGAGGGAGGGGTTCCATCCCCTCTACCACCCCTCCCTCATATCAAAATGCAAGAGGGAGGGGTTCTGTCCCCTATGCCACCTCTCCTCTCGTGTTTCAACGTGACAGGATGTCTCACCACCACCACCACCCCTTCCTCATGTCGAAATACAAGAGGGAGGGTTCTGCCCTTCTACCATCCCTCTACCACCCTTTCCTCTCATGTTTTGATGTGACAGGGATGTCTTACAACCACTGCCCCTCTACCATCTCTCGTTTCGAGGGACAGGGGTGGGGGCTCTTTAAAATTAAATAAAATTTAAAAAAAATTTACACTAAAAAACTGGTCCTGACTGATCACCAACCGGTCTTGAGACAAAAAAAAACCACAGAAAACCACACAGAACTGGTCTCCAGCGGTTTGGTCTGGTTATTTGTTGTTTGTGGAATTTGAGAGACCAGTCCGAGTATTGGTCTTTCCAAAAATGGACGAAAGACCGAACCAGACTGAACTTTCAAGCACTAGGTGTGTCTTTGTTTAGTTTACCTATTACATAATAAACTAAACCCTTCAGATCCCCTGCTAGTACCATTTCCTGCTCTGTATTCCATCTGATTGCAGTAGCCCTTACAGTAGGAAAGGATCCCCCTAGAGAGCCAATCTTTGAGAAAACAGCATACACCAGAGCTCACTTCAGATTCCCATCAGATTCCTCCACCTCTGAAAATGCTCCTTCCAAAAATTCCCTCTCCTGCTCCGTGTCTGACTACAAATCTCCTCCCATGTCACTCTCCTATATGATTGATGACAGGCCAGTCCATATGGACTGCGTCATTGCCATCGAAGCCACTATGGATGAAATGAAGAGTCAGCACAAAGCCATCCACCAGCTGCTACAAGACCTCCTCATCAGACTCAGCCCCGCACCAGCCCAAAACATGCAAGACCCTCTTCTGACACATCTCGCCCACCAATCCCCTACGCCTATCTACAGAGCGCCGGAACTAGAGGGTGAAAGTAAACTGTATTGTTGTAACTAGGTACAGGATGTATATATAAGTGTGACCAAATTAGTCCAAAAAAAGCGCAATCGCGCTGTGACTAAAATGGAAATGAAGAACTAAAATAGAAATGACCTAACCGTGTCCATATGTGGATAAACGACTGCAGCGACTCGAAGCGATACTAAGCGGCAGCACGGGATCAATGACACATATACAGAAGCGACGGGATGCAGAATCTAGACTTGCAGCTGCAGAGGATGGGTCGGAACATGTTGGAAGGCAGCGGATTGATATTGGAAGTGGTGGAAGATGATGGAAGACAGCAGAAGTGATGGGAGTGTGATGAAAGACAACAGGAAGCAGCGGAAGTCATCGGAATGTGCGCGAGAGCGGCGGAAGACTGCTGTGTGCTAAAACACATTTTTGGAGGGTGGAATGGCTATCTGCGTATCATTCTCCCTCTAACTGAACTACTGACCGTCCCTGGTCATGCTGGATCGCAAAGTCGAGGCGTGCTAGGTGATAGTCGAAGGTCGTTAATAAGACAACAATGGCAAAGACGATGAGACGGAAATGATGAGACGATGACGAGGGCAATGGCAACGACAAAGATGAAGGCAAGAGGTTGTGAGAGCCGAAATTCCTGAAATCTCAGAGATTTCCCACGAAAACCCCTAGACTTCACGCAATCCTAAAGAGTGAAGCAAAAATATACTACAATAAAGCTGAGGCGAATGATAACAAAAAGGGGAACTAAAAATCAAGGCATGCATACTTCAATCTGGCATGGAGGCAGATGGCGGCGCAGGCAATAGCAATGAGGGCAACGAGAACGTACAAGGATACAGCACGTACGACAAGAGCGGATGGGATCTTTGGTGGTTGCTTGATAGGCAATGATGCGGCAAGCGAGACGATAGGTGCGAGTGATATGATGGGCGATGTTACAAGGGGCTGGACGATAGGACGAGGTGTGATGATAGTGATAGACGATGGGGCGACGATAGGCATGACTGGCGTGATGGTGTTCAGTATGATAGGGCAGACGAGCGGTGATACAAGCGGCGATGTGACGTTGGCTATGGGCGATGTTTCTGGAGCGACGATGGGAATGATAGGCGACGAGACGAGAGCAATAGTACAGGCAATAGGCGATGGAGCGGCAGGAGCGATAGATGAGACGATGGGGGCGATAGGTGCAGTGACTTGAAATGCGAGGACAACTGGTGCTGCTAGCTTGGATGATGGAGCTGACGAGCTACTGGCGATGATACGTGGTGCAATAATCGAAGGGGTCGAAGGCGGGTGGTTCGAAATCGGAGGCATCGCTGGGGTTGATATCATCGGCATAATGTATTGGGCATGCTTGGTCCGATCGCACTTGCGGCCTGTAGCACAAATCTTGTGGATCTCCTCTTCTAGTGCTTGGATGCGCTGTTGTGTGGCAAGGGTCACAGTCTCTGTCGAAAGCGAAGCGCAAATGATGGGGCTTGTGGTTGGGACTGTCGGCATTGTAATGAGCGAGATCGCAGCGATAGTCGTCGAAGCAGCAGGGGTACCTGCAATCAAAGCGGCGATGGTTGAGTTCAAGGCGGCGGTGTGTATGTATGGTCTTGGCACTAACTGGAACTGTGCAGGTGCGGCTTTTGCTAGTGGTCTGGACAACATCTGAATTGCTAACGGCAGCAGCAACGATCTGTGAAACTGTCGCAAGGATCGCACTAAGTTGCTCTGTCTTAACGAAGTCGGCGTTGCTCAAAATGGGAGCTGCGGCTCGCAGAATGGTCAGGATCACGACTGTGGGCATCGAAGGCGTTGAGAGCGTGTCCTGGTTCACGGGAATTCGTAAAATCCACTTGGCAGCATCGTAAATTGCGTCAATTGGGTGTGGAAGCAATGGCGAGTGATGTGGGTGCTTGATCTGGAGGCGAAGGTCGATCTGTGACTGGCGAGCGGCATCGAAAACTCGGAGGTATTGCTGGGACTGTTCACGCGATGAAAGAAGGCTTTGGTCGATCAAATGCGATGAGATCGCGTTGTATCAAAGGTGGAACACGCAGAGGTCTTGTAGCGATCGAATACCACTCGAAATCTGGTCGGAAATGAGGTGCATGAGGTTGTCGACAGAGTATTGGTTGATAGTCTGATTGTAGAGCTCAAGTAGTCGGTACATAAACTGTGCATATGTCTTGGCTGGATCGGAGAACTCGGGGAGTGCTTCCCAACAATTGGCGATGCCTGCTTTGAGGAATGATGTCACGAAATCTTTCTTTTCGAGGTCACTAGCAATCGTGTAACAGGTAAAGAGTCTGTCGAGCTGTGCAAAGTATTGTCAAAGCGTGCTGGGCTGGTCGTGATTGAAGATGGGTGCAGCTCTTTCTCCACGGAACGGCAAGGCGAAGTCATTGGGACATAATTCAAGGGATTTCGAGGTTGAATAGGGTGTGGATGTGCTGGTATATCAGCCGGAACGAAGGGGATCGTCGAAAGTCAACAGCTGTGGTTCAAAAACTCGAAATGCGAGAATGGGCGGTCCAAAACGCGAGCGAGGGGTCCTAAACTGTTCGAAATCGATCCCTAGAGGTTACGGAATGTCCTCGGGTACGAAAATGGCGGTCAAAGCAAAGCAAAGGTTCAAAAATTACCTAATATAGGTCAAAACCTCGAAACGTGAACTCGAGCAGGCCAGAACGCGAGCAGAGGGCCTGGAAGCGTTCGAAATTGGTGCCTGGCAATTACGAAAGGGTTTCGAGTGTGAAAACGCCGGCCGAAACAAAGTGAGTGGTCAAAAGTTAAGAAATAAACCCCAAAGAGGGCAAAAACACGAAATAGAGGAACTGCAAATATGATCGGAGGGTTCAAAACTATTCGAAATAGATTCCTATCGAATACGAAACGATATCGAGTGCGCTAGCACAAAAACCGGAGCCTAAAATGTTGAAAAACACGAAAACTCGAAGTTATAGGGTGAATATGGGGTGAAGGGGTCCGAAGCTGCTCAAAATCGATGTCTACTGGTTGGGGAACGTTATCGAGGCTATATCGGGTGCGTAAACGTGAAAATCGACGGCTAAAGCGACCTAAAATATGCAAAATCGGCTGAAAATGCGATCTTGGGGGGCCAACACTGTGATTATTGTGTAAAAGTCGATATAACGCGGCGGGGACCTTCGTAAAGTGTTGGGGATCAATATTCAACGTCGAAGAGCCTTCTGGAATGAGACGTGACACGTCTAAGGGCGCTTAAGTGCTCGGAATGTCGAAAATGCAGTAGAGGGGGAAAAAACGCGATAAGGGTGTATGGATCAAAATAACACAACGAGAAATGTCATGCACTGTCCGAAATCGAAGTCAATATGTCGAGGAACCTTTCTGGCTGCAATGCGATGGGCCTGGCTGTGTACGAGAGCCCGAAAATCGAAAATGCGGTGGTGGTAGGACAAAAACACGAAAATGGGAATTCGGCGGTCCGAAATGCGAGCGGCGGATCCAAAACTGTCCGAAATCGATGTTTATTCATCGAGGAACATTGTCGAGGCAATATTGAGTCCGTGAACGTGAAAATCGGCCGAAAAACCGATAAAATAGGCCAAAAATGCGATGAAGGGTAAAAGAACTAAGCAAAAGTAATCAAAAACTGTAAAAGTGTCGAAAGTAGTCTCTCGGGACACATTCTTGAAGGGGTACGAAGTCAAGGTAACCAAGGGTCGCGTTTGAGGAAGGCAGAACTGAGAGAAACCCCTCGTGGTGGGCTCCAGAATGATGATGCTGACAGTCGGGTAAGTGTGGGAAACACAAACCACAATGACTGCTGGCGGGTGCGAGTGGGTTCTCTGAGCCTATCTACAGAGCGCCGGAACTAGAGGGTGAAAGTAAACTGTATTGTTGTAACTAGGTACAGAATGTATATATAAGTGTGACCAAATTAGTCCAAAAAAGCGTGATCGTGCTGTGACTAAAATGGAAATGAAGAACTAAAATAGAAATGATCTAACCGTGTCCATATGTGGATAAACGACTGCAGCGACTCGAAGCGATACTAAGCGGCAGCACAGGATCAATGACACATATACAGAAGCGATGGGATGCGGAATCTAGACTTGCAACTGTGGAGGATGGGTCGGAACATGTTGGAAGGCAACGGATTGATATCGGAAGTGGTGGAAGATGACGGTGATGTGCCTACGGTCCTCCTGGATGGGAAAAACACCCAATCTGACCGACATGAGGTCAATAGAACCGTACTGAGTGGCTGAGGTGCGAGAATGGGATCTCTGAGGCCTTCTTACAAAGAACTAAGGTCGAGGAAAGTCGCAATAGGCTCGAATAGCCTTGAAGTTGAAAGTCGCAAAGTTGAAAGTCGCAAGGTCGAAGGTCGAAAGTCGCAAGGTCGAAGTGCGATCGCAAATGTCGCGATCTCGAAGTTTACTAAGGTCGAAATACTCGAAACGATGGGGGAGAATTGTATATTGTATTTTCAATCGTATCTACCATCTTATATACATGGAGATTGACAATAGATAAAAGAAACAATAAAAAGTGTGATAATAAGGAGAAAAGGTCCAAGCAGCAAAGAACAAACCTAACGCGATACCAGCGCGGTCGGAGTGGCCTAATATAGTAATAAACAAAAGGGGAATATGATCCAACACCAACCGAAAGAGGAAAATCGTCGAAGTCGGACTAAAAGGTCAGAGAAGTCGGACTTAGTAGTGTAGTGTGCTAGAAAGGTCGAAACCATGTGCTGAATGTCTGTCAGAGTCCCAGCGAAGTATAAGAGGGCCTCAGTATAGGTCTAGAGCAGTTGGGTTGCATAGGGTCGCAGTCGAGCTTGTAAGGTCGACGTTGAGGTGTCGGACTATGTCGAGGCGTAAGGTCGATGTCGAGGCAGGTCAAAAGTGCGAGATTACGGGCCTAGAATATGTAGCGTCTCATCAACCGAAGACAGCAGAAGTGATGGGAGTGCGATGAAAGACAACAGGAAGTGGCGGAAGTCATTGGAATGTGCGCGAGAGCGGCGGAAGACTGCTGTGTGCTAAAACACGTTTTTGGAGGGTGGAATGGCTATCTGTGTATCACCGCCAAGGATGTGGCATCTGCAGAATCCCCTGAGGAAGCAGAGCCCCTGGTTAGCATAGAGGATTTTGTATCCTGCAGTGGGTGAGCTGTGTCCCCCATTGCTAAATAGTAATTGATTTTCTGTTCTTGAAGTTGTCGAACTGAAAGTTGATGAAGATGCACAAGAATCCTCAGAGATGCCAGTGCTCCCACTGACTGAACCCCACAAACTGCACTCATCTAAATGGGAAAAACAGATGAAGCACAAGCTCATCACCCATTCCCTCAAGCTTGGCCCAAAGTGCATCATGCTTCTGATCCATCTGAAGATGACAGACACTATGGAAGAATTGTCCATGGAAGCCATGGTTGACACCAGTGCTACCAGGGATTTCATTGACCAGGACTTTGTCACTCAAGCCAAACTCCCAACCCACAAGCTGTCCCAGACAATTCCAGTTTACAACGTGGATGGAACTCTTAATGAGGCTGAGAGCATCCATGAAGTTGTCAATGTGATCATGACCTACAATCAACATTCTGAACACATCTTGCTTGCAGTCACCCACCTCAGAAAGCAGAGCATGATATTCAGGTTCACCTGGTTGGACAAACATAATCTGGAGATCGACTTCTGTGCCAGAACCATCAAGATGACCAGATGCCTTCTGCAATGCTGCGTAGGCTGCCAAACCAACTGCAAGGTGGAATGAAACACCAAGAGGGAAGACATTGAACAAATAAATGCCTGCCAGACTGGTCCTTTCCTGGCCTTCATAGAAGATGCCAATGAGGAAGACAAAACCAAACCAACACCTGAACTGTCTCCCAATCCGGAAGCCAACTTTCCAGATGAACCGCTTGAAGAAGGCGACTGAATCTGGGCAACCAGACTCCTCCCCTAAGTGGAGTATATCCGCGCGACCACTGTGGTTTCCCAACAGCTCACGGAGGGCTTCCAACAGAACTCCCAACTCACGGATCACGAAAAGCACATTCCACCGCATCTTCGTGACTTCCACTCCATATTCTCTAAGGACTCTTTCGATGAGCTGCCTGGAACCAAGCCATGGAATCATGCTGTTGAGCTTGCCCCCAACGCCTCTCCGAAAAGCTGCAAGGTCTACCTGCTCTCTGCCTCTGAACAGAAGGAACTGGATGCCTTTCTGAAAGAGAACTTCGAGTCTGGACAGATTTGACCCTCCAAGTCCCTGATGGCCGCTCTGGTCTTCTTTGTTAAAAAGAAAGATGGCAAACTCTGTCTGGTGCAGGACTACTGCATGCCGAATGCTATGACCATGAAGAATAAATACCCGCTCCCTCTAATCCCAGAACTAATTGCAAAGCTCCGCAGAGCCAAGTACTTCACGAAATTAGACGTCCAGTGGAGTTTCAACAATGTCTGGATAAAGGGAGGCAATGAATGGAAAGTTGCCTTCCAGACCAACTGCGGCTTGTATGAACCCCTTGTTATGTTCTTCGGCCTCACAAACAGTCCTGCCACCTTCCAGACAATGATGGATGATATCTTCAATGACCTCATCTCAGAAGGTGTGGTTGTGGTCTATCTGGATGACATTCTCATCTTCATGGAAACCATTGAAGAGCACCAGGAGGTCACCCACCGTGTTCTGGAACTTCTGAAGAAGCACAAGCTCTACCTCCATCCTGACAAATGCAAGTTTGAAAAGACCACAATCAAGTACCTTGGAGTGATAATCTCTCATAACTCCATCACAATGGATCCAGTCAAGATCGCTGGCATCACTGAATGGCCCACTCCAACAAACAAGAAGGAAGTGCAGTCCTTTCTTGGATTCACTAACTTCTACTGACGGTTCATCAGATACTTTTCAGAACACCCACCCACTCTTCAACTTGATCTGGAATGACTCTGGTTGGCACTGGAGAGAGGCTGAACGCACCACATTTACTAGGCTGAAGCAAAGCGTGGTTCTTGTCTCTCCTGACTCAACCAAGCCCTTCCACATTGAGGCCGACAGCTCCAACTTTGCAACAGGTGCTGTCCTCTCTCAGGTGTCTTTGGAAGACAGGAAGTGGCACCCAGTTGCTTTCCTCTCCAAGTCTCTCTCCTACGTCGAGCGGAACTATGAGATCCATGACAAGGAGATGCTGGTGATCATCCAAGCTCTCCAGGAGTGGCGGCACTTCATTGAAGACGCGGAACACCAATGCAAGATCTGGATGGATCACAAGAACTTGGAGTATTCATGATGGCCAACCAGCTAAACTGGAGGCAGGCCCAGTGGTCCCTCTACCTCTCCTGCTTCAACTTCATGCTCCATCACAAACCTGGAAAGTCAATGGGTAAGCCAGACACACACTCCTGCAGATCTGACCATGGCACCAGCGCTGACAACAATTCTGACATTGTGCTCCTCTCTCCGAAGCTCTTTGCAATATGTGCAATAGAGGGCCTGCAGTTTGCCAGACTGGAACAGAATATCCTGTGAGACATCCGACAAGGAACTAAGCAACCAAAGGAAGAACCCATTGCCTGAGCTGCACAGGAAGTGCAAAGGTCAACCATCCACTCCCTCCGATCTGTGGAATGGTCAGAACATGACAGCCTCCTTTATTACCATGGCTGCATCTATGTCCTGAACACCTCTGACCTCTGTCACAAAATAGTTTTGCTCTGTCACAATGTAGCTGGACACCCAGGTTGTTTCAAAACCCTGGAGCTTGTCTTCCAGAATTTCTGGTGGCTGAACATGTTGTGGTATATAGGCCTGTACAATCTCCCACTGTGACTTGTGCCTTCACACCAAGATACAGCATTGCCTACCCAGCGGAGAACTCCAACTGCTCCCAATCCCGGAAGAATGATGGGACACCATCAGTGTGGATTTCATCTTGGAACTCCCAGAATCAGGCAGATACGACTCTATCATAGTAGCTGTTGACTCCATAGGCAAGTGCTCCCACTTTGTTGAAACAGTCACCAGTCACTGCCGCTGGAGCAGCAAACCTCTACCTTTGGAACATCTGGAAGCTCCATGGCCTCCCACGGAAGGTTGTGTCCAACTACAGACTGCAATTCATTGCTGCCTTCATGAAGGAGCTGTACCAACTGCTGGGAATCGAAGCCATGACATCTCCTGCCTACCACCCACAGACTGATGGACAAACAGAACGGGTCAACCAGGAACTGGAACAGTACCTGTGGATCTTCATTGGAGAAAGACAAGACAATTGGTACACACTCCTCCCCCTGGCAGAGTTCTCCTACAACAACTATATCCACTCCTCCACGCAGCAGACACCCTTCCTCCTCGATACCAGCTGACACCCCTGGATGGGCTTTGAACTGCATCAATCTCCATCCCACATTGAAGTGATTAACAAGTTTATGGATCAGATGAAGAATACCCTTGAGGAAGCTAAGTCGGCGCTGGCTAAAGCAAAAGATGACATGGCGCAGTACTACAACTGCCGCTGCTCCCCGGTGCCATCCTTCTCTCCTGGCAACATGGTCTACCTCAACTCCGAAGATATCCAGACCACCTGCCCATCGAGGAAGCTTTCGCATCGCCACCTAGGCCCCTACCCAGTCAAAAGATGTGTTGGAAACTATGCCTACTACCTGATCCTGCCTCCCCCTATGAGACACCTTCACCTGGTCTTCAATGTTATGAAATTATCTCCCGCCCCTGACAACCTGATCGCCAGAAGACATCGGAACCCACTGCCACCCCTGGAACTTGTTGATGGAGAAGAGGATGGAAAAGATCCTGAACAGTAGGATATTCCGATGGAAACTCCAATACCTGGTCAAATGGAAAGGCTATGGAACAGAGGGAAATACCTGGGAATACTCAGAGAATCTCAACCACGCCCCAGAGAAAGTAATGGAGTTCCACACCAAGAACCAGCCCCCCACTGCATCTGCACCCTAATCTTTGGCTCAATCCCTTTCCATCCCATTTCACTCTCCTCCGCATTGAGTCAATGCTTGTCTGGAGGGTGTAAGGAGTTCCGCTTCCACTCCCAACCCGCCATCGCTTCCGACCTGCCTTCTGCTAGTGCCATGCTGGCGTGCCACATAACTCGGTACCTTACACGTACTTACACGTATTTACCAATTTCGGTTTTATTTATTATATCCCTTACTCTGTATATTAGCCCATACCCGCAGGAGGATCCTTATCCTTTCCTCTTCGGATCCCCTGCTAGGTATGTTCATGTTTAGATTAGTATTACATAATAATCTAAACACCTTCGGATCTCCTGCTAGTACCGCATCCCGCCTGACCGCAGTAGCCCTTACAGTAGAAAAGGATCCCCTAGAGAGCCGATCCTCGAAAACGTTGTGCACACCATAGGCCAATTTGGACTCCCGTTGGACTCCTCCGCCTCTGCACACGCTTCTGATCCCGAAGATCCCCTCTCCGCCACCTGTTCCAATTTCCACTCCGTCTACATATCGCCTTCCAATATGTTCGAGGATAGCCCGGTTCACGTCGACCGCATCCTCACCATCGAAGCCACGGTAGACGATATGAGGAGTCAAAACGAGGCCACCCGCAGGCTCTTACAAGACGTTCTCGACAAACTCGGCCCCGCACAGGCCCGAAATGTGCCCGACCCAATCTGACCCCTGACCCATGGCAGCGCCCGATCCTCATCTATACCCACTTCCTCCGCCAGACGGAAAAAGAATTTTCTTAAGCCTTCCGCTCCCTCCGAGTTTAATGGCGACTGTAAGGGGAACCCCTTACACTTCCGACTCCCGCCCGTCTTCCGCTTCCGCTTCCGACTCCCGCCTGCCTTCCACTCCCGCTCCCGCCACCTCGTCTCTCTTCCGCAACGCCTTTGGTCGAATGACATCTTCCGCAACGCCTTTGGTCGAATGACATCTTACGCCACCCGCTCCCGATCGCATGATGTCGCGTGATGTCGCATGATGTCGCAAGACTCATCGTCCTGACCCGACATCTCTTCCGACCCGCCTTCCGTCTATGACACGTTGACACGACACGTATGCTGTACCTTACACGTATTTCCTAATTTCGGACTTATCTCTTATATCCATTATTTCGTATATT
>Ga0307508_10005197_pt1 | contig 12456 bp, 4 predicted proteins | sample 9_EM_MG_FD_203089 | JGI IMG/M metagenome (GOLD analysis project Ga0307508, IMG submission 203089) | Populus trichocarpa ectomycorrhiza microbial communities from riparian zone in the Pacific Northwest, United States - 9_EM | ecosystem: Host-associated > Plants > Roots > Unclassified | place... | reverse complement strand
GCCCTTCATCTTCTATAATCCACTTGATCTGAAACAGAAGTTGAAACCAAAACATTGGGAATTCATACCTGCTATCTTTACTCCGACCCGTCTTGCTATCAACCACAGTAGACTTCATCATATGAGGTTTGGCAAGGTTTATTAGATATTCACATTCTTCTTTTGACTGTTCAAAATCAAGATGAACGTACACCCAAATTATCATTCCATCCACTTCAATATATTATCTAAATACAAGCAAGGATACATCAAGGGCAGATCAAGGCAGTAATTATTAGCTACTAATCTGGCAAACCACAAGACATTAAAAGAAGACCATTATCAATAAATCACCTAACTCTAATTTTGTTACAAAATTCAATTTCAAGAAATGCATAAAACCCACCAAGAAATTGTGATAAAGGAAAGCTCTAGGCTCCCAAGAAAGAATTTCAGTCCACTGTTCTTCTCTCTTCCCCATCCCATCACCATCACTGCATCATCAAAACCCCACCAATAAAAAACAATCAAATGATAAATTAAATCAACAAGGAAACCAGCCCAGTTCTTGAAATAAATTACCTTTCAGAAGCAATTCGCCTATACGAATTGAGATCATTAGGAGAAGAATCTTCACTGCTGACTGGAAGAGAAAAAGCCCCAAGACCCAACAGGATAAAAAGAACAACTGTTAGCATAAACAACATACTCAACACCAACGTAAATGTCGACCATTTCTTCGTATGTAACCTCGAATGTCTCACTTTCACCATTTTCTTTAAGCCCTAAACTCTGTTTCTGGAATGAATTGTGGGAATTTTTTATGTTTGGATCAAGGGTATAGGTGTCTTGTTGGTGGAGGAAGAGAGTCTGATATTATATAGAGAACTTTCAAAAGATGGCAGGTATTTTTTCTTGTGCTGGCGAGATAGTCACTGGGACTTTATATGTCGGTGGAGGCAGCAAGGGTGTTTTTGGGGATTTGTACGGTTTGCTGGTTTATATTTCCGCTTTCCGGCTGCTGTGGGCAGCTCCAGGTTTGGCAGCGAGTAGTCTTAATTTCGCCTGCATATTTGTAAGACCAGGGAAAAAAGAATAGGTGATGTGACCCCACATAAGCATCGTGCGATTAACTCGAAAAATGACATGGTAATAACTAATAAGTTACAGGGTCAATTATATTTATTATAATTAAATTATTTTATTTAAAAACCTAATCACTAAAAACCAGGATAAATTCTAAATTTCCTAAATTTTTATTTTTATTTTTTTTTAGTTTAACTTGGGTGTCCGGACCAGCTTGCGTGTACCTCGACCAATCTCACGGGCCCTGAAGTTAACGACCATGTAAGCCTCCAGTGGCCATCATATAAGCAACCACAGGACTTGAACCTAAAACCAAGAGATTTCCTAAATTAATCCATCAGGTCAAGGTGGGCTAATAGCTATGCACAGTAATGCCAACTTTTGTTGTTTGTAATTATGGTAATTTTAATTCTTTAGTATTGTCATTCAAATATTAATCTTAAATTATTATTTTTTATTTAATGATAACAATTCGAGTGGAGGATCATTTAAAAAATCGACCATTATGATTGATGTTGGTTGAAAGTTAATTTGGGATTTGATAGTTCCATACGAATAGCAATACTTTATGTATATTATGATTTTCAGAATTTCCTACACTTTTTCCCTTGAAAATGGATTCAATCGGTTTTTGATTATTGGTTTTTTTTAATGAATATGAGAATTTATTTATGCTTGGAAAGTGATTTTCAAAAAACTACTTTTTAAACTTTCCTGTGTTTATTTGTCATTAGAAAAGTTGGTCAACGAAAAACATTTTCCAGTCAAAGAAAAATTTGACTTGGTTTTCAGGAAAGTGTTTTCCTTTTATTTTAGGCGGAAAACACTTTTCGGAAGTTTTGAAAAATTTAGAAATATCATATTATTTGCTGATTATATCAAATTTGGTCCTCAAACTTTTGATTGCTATATATATATTGTTTTGAATATTTGTTTTTCAATTTCATTCCTTAGAATTTTATTTTTAGATTAATTTTGATCCTCATTTTTATAATTATTATTTGCTTTTTCCTTATCATTTTTTAATTGAAATTTTTTATCTATCAAATTTGGTCCTCATTCTTTTGATTGTCACTTATTTTTTTTGAAATAATTTATGAAATGTTAATTATTATTATTATTTTAATTTCTTCATCTTTCAATTTTTTTATTTTTTATATTTGATCTCTATTATTTTGATTATTATTTATTTTATTTGAGATAATTTATGAGATTATATTTTTTTTTCAATTCCATTCTCATTCAACTTTTTAATTTGTAAGATTTGTTCCTTATTATTTTAATAAACTTGAAAAAAATAAAACATTAATAAGTTATTTTCCAGCTCATTTTTCATGACATAATCAAACACTGAAAAATGTTTTCCAACTTATTTTTCATTACACTACCAAACATCGGAAAATAATTCACTTTTCCGGAATTCACTTTCCCGGAATTCACTTTTCAAAAGGAAACTACTTTCCAGCAAACAAACGGGGCCTCTAGGGCTTGTTACCAAAGTGCAAAGCTCTCAAAATTTCATGAGTTTCTAGCTAATTGATGAGCTACTTCATTTATCATTTTATGAATATAGCAAAAACTAAAATTATTAACTTCATTGATAATGTTTATGTAATCCTGTAAAATAAATCCAAACTTCGTGTCGTCCTTATGCCTACGAGCTAAATCGCTAACAACAATCTTGACATCCATCTCAATTATTACTGATCTCGTATTAAAAGATAAGAGTTGTTGAAGAACCCCTTTTAAAGCTAGTAGTTATGCCACTTTTGTCAAGAAGACTCCTCTTTGTTTCCAGCACCTAGTCAAGTTATGTTTATTATAAGTGGTTATGTGCTCTTGAGGCTTCTCCAAGGCATCTCTCTATTTATTCAAATTATCTAATCCATAATTCACCACTACATTACTAGTACATCGTCTGCCCCTCCAAATAATGTTATTCTGCTTATTCCACACGGCCTATACTACCGTCACCACTCTAGCCATCAAAAGTCCATAACAAGCTTACACCAAATTGAAAAACCAATCTCGCAGATTATCCAAGTGAGAAATAGACACGTACAAGCCTAACTCTTGCCATCATTGGACTGTAAATTAGCAATGGACTCACACGTGCTCCATAGATTCTCCTTCATGCTCGTAAAACAAGCATAAGCCATCCATCTGAATTTCTCTCTGGGAAAGTCTCACCTTTATAAGGATACTATCATGACAAGCCCTCTATATAAAATATTTCATCTTTGTATTGATTACCCAAAAATCATAAATCCAGTCAGTACAAGGATTTCTCAATGCTCTTGAAAACATATGTGATAGTTGTTGCTTTATCTATTATATAAGGATTCCATGTCAAACAAAGATACATTTATGACGGCAACTATTATCCATAGTCTGCAAGGATTTCATATTTATTATGGAATGTATGTGGTGGTAAGAGGCTTAGGATTCTTTTGTTGTTTTTTTCCTTATTTTATAGGATTTCCTAACACATCAGGGAAAATAAAGAGAGGCAATTTAAGGAAGAAAATTTCAGGAAATAAAAACAAAGTTTCCTAGCTAATTTAGAGCAGGAAATTTCAGAAAAGCCTTCAAGAAAAACAAAAGGAGAGTTTCGGCCATACGAGGGGATTTCAGCAAAAGGCTTTGTTTTAAAATGTTTTTTTTTTATACTTATTTTAGGGTTTAATATTATTAGCTTTTGACTTTATTATAAATTAGGTTTGTTTTGGCCTATTAGACATTTTTTTAAGGTATGTTTCAATATTAGACTTGTGTTAATTGATTACTAGATAGGGATCATTAGCTTATAACCCTAAATGGATCCATTAAGGTTATTTAGAGGGAACTATATATTGCTTTTTTGGCTGCAAGATTCGGTAGTCATGATGATTTGAGTAAATAGGATTTTTCTTTTGTTTTACGTGTTATAAACAACCTTTTTTTGCAGCGACAAATATCGCACACTGATTTATCAAAGATTAAATGGCTTCATCATGTCATTCGTATACTTCGAGTTCTTAGGTACAAGGTTATCTCTGGATCCAAGTTTTTTTTAGTACCTTTAGTTCTTAGTAGGGGCGTTCACGGTCTGGTCCGGTTTTAACCAAAAAATTCAACCGAACCAGAAAATAGCATTCCTGGTTAATATAACCCGGACCGAACTGAGAACCGGTTCAAACCGAACCGGTTTTGTTCGGTTCGGATCGGTTTTCTAACATTAAAAATCAGAAAAACTGAAATGTTTTTGCTGCTACCATTCTTGTAAGGCGACCATGAAATAAACCAGAGAACAGGAGGCTGATTTGCCACTCACGATAAGCGTCTCAATCAACAAGATTCTAATAAGAACCAGTTTGACCTGCTTGTTCGCTAAAGCCCATCACGTCAGGCTAGTGATTTTTTTTCAAGAGATGAGCGATATGGTATAAGGCTCGACTCACTTATAGGAGAAGTGACCATAAAATAAACCAAAGTGATAAAATAAAGTAAGATTTAATGTTAACATATGAGAGAGAAGAGGGAGGGAGGGAGGGACGGGTGGGGCGGCTTGAAATGAGGGAAAGGGGAAGGGCAGGGGAAGAGGGAAAGGGGAAAGCTAATTGAGAGCTGTTTGAATAAAGTATGAGAATTGAAGAGGTGAAAGAGTGGGATCCAGAGCTGTGAAAGACAAGAAAGGAACTTTAACAAGATGTGAGAGTACATGAAGCGGAGGGAAATGGAAGAGGGGCGGCTGGAAAAGGAGAAAGGGTAAAGGGAGGGGGGGCTGGAAACGTAGGGTTAGGGTATTTAGGTTTAGAATGTTTCTTTTTATACCTCTTTTTTAGATTCAATTAAACCGGTTCGGTTTGGTCTGGTTCAATCGGTTTAAGCTTTTTTAACCGGAATCGAACGGGACCGGGTGATTTTTTTTTGTTTTTTAATCGGTTTATTCAGTTTTTTCTATCGGTTCGATTTTTTCGGTTATTTTTTTGGTTTTTTTGGTTTAATCGGTTGGTCGGTTTTTTTGAACACCCCTAGTTCTTAGGTGCATGGTTCTCTTTGGGTCGGGTTTCAAACATGATATTTGACTTTTTTGGGTTGGTTTTCAATTTTGTTTTAGGTTGCATAACCACATGATGACGAGGTCCGCATTACAATATATGCAATCGACCTTATCCAGAGGATTGTAGAGTGACTGCTGGGAGATGTTTTAACTACATGCATAAGGGACATAGATGAAGGATTGATAATATCTAGATGATAGGTGTTGCCTATGTGGAGAGTTTGGGTATTTTAGGATAAATTTCCCAAATAAGACTTAAACACAAAGCCAGAAGCAATCAATTACAGTGGACATACTAGATATAGAGTAATTAAAGCCTATTTAGTTAGGAGCTAATGCTAGTAGAGGGCGGGTTTGAGGCGGAGATTATAGGACTCAGGGTAGAATGTATCACTCAGATCAGGAGGCTGTCAGGACTTCACCAAATATAGTGGCATGTATGATTATAGTTAATGTTGAAAAGAGTTACGCTTTGTTATATTTTGGGGCTATACATTCATTAATATCTAGTAAATTTGTAAATAAATTAAATGTGTCTATAAGTAAACTGTGAAAGGAGTTGGTTATTAGTACACCTTTAGGGGAAAAAGTAGGTGTAGACGATGGGGTGTAAGGGGTGCATTATACAATCGGAGGTTATGATTTAAGGGTAGATTTAATACCATTAGAAATATATTATTTTGATGTAATTTTGTTAATGAATTGGTTGAGCATGAATCATGTTAGGATGGATTGCTATACTAAGATAGTAACCCTTAGGGTGACAAATGGAGATAAGGGGAATTCAGGGGCGAGAGGAATGTTGTGTCCAGTGGATTAATATTGATGATGACAACTAGGAAATTGATGAGAAAATGATGTCAGGCTTATCTAGCTTATGTTAAAAATATGGAAAAAGAGATATAACAGAAATGTTATCCCTAACAACCATTGCTTCAATCGATCACAACCATTAGAGATAAGTATTTTAGGAAAGTAGGGAGTACGAGGAGAAGGCAAAGAGTTGACTGCTACATGTAGAGACAAAAATAATGACATTGACAATAAGATAGAGAGAGAAAGACCAAATTTTAATCACCCTTGATTAATGTTTAATTTAGCCAAGTTTGTATGTTATTCCCTCCCTTGACGGTGACTTTTTCAACCTCTTTGAAGTTTTTACTCGTTATTCTATACATTAAATGGAGCATTAATTTTGTTGATGGCTCTAGTTTAGACTAGAGTAGATAGATAAAGATAAAATGACGTATAGGGGATAAAATCTTTGTATGTAATGATGAAAATTGAAATGGAAGATTACTCATTGTATTTTGCTTTAAATGCAGTATGGGTTAAAGGAAAAGACTCAGTTTAGCTTTGAGGGAGAGAGAAACTATCAATGCCTGATATGAAACCGCCATGCTTTATTTTCAAATTGTGCCATTGATTATAGTTTTTATCTTTTCTAATATGTTTTTTTAACTTTTTATTTTCCCCTCTATTGGAATTTCATGTCAAAAATAAAAATAATTTGTTGCTCTTACATTAAAAATTTAAAGCATTATATTATACATTGTCTAGATATTATATTGTTGCCCTTTATTAAGTTGGAAAACCTACATTAGACATTGTCAACATAGCATTTAAAGGGTTAGTACAAGTGTTATATGAATGTTATCGTTGTTAGGATATAAATAGATATATAAAATTACTTTGGAGTAAATGATCTAAATTGAATGTGTCTGTAAGTAAATTGCAAAAAATTGTTAGTTATTAATACACCTTTAGGGGAAGAAGTAGGTGTAGACGATGTGTATAAGGGGTGTATTATACAAATGAGAGGTTATGATTTAAGGGTAGATTTAGTCCCATTAGAAATACATGATTTTGATATAATTCTATGAATGAATTGGTTAAGCACATATCATATAGGAAATTGATGAGAAAAAAGGTGTGAGGCTTATCTAGCTTATATTGAGAACACAAAAAAAAAGAAGTAAAAAGTTATCAGATATCTTTGTAGTAAGAGGATTTTCAGATAAGTTCTAGGATGAAGTGTTAGGATTACCTCCTAGATGGGAAATTGAAGTTTTTATAGAGGTTTTGCTGGGCACGACACTTATTTCTCAGGCTTTGTATAGGGTGGCCCTTATTGAATTAGTTGAGTTAAAATTTTAATTATAGAAGTTGCTCGGAAAAAGGGTTCATCCAACCAAGTAATTCACCCTGGGGAGCCCCTGTTTTGTTTGCAAAGAATAAGGATGGAACCCTTCGACTCTGTATAGTTTACCGACAATTAAAATTGCCAACCAGTCTAGAAATTGAAAGAAAATACCTACCTAACTGGTCTCCAACAGGAAAAAAAAAACTTACTTGCCCAGAAACCCAAGGCAAATACTTACCGAACCAAGTCTCGACAGGCCAAGACCAACAAGTCTAGAAATTAAAGGCAAATACCTACCAAATTTATCCTTGACAAGACAAGTTTTATCAACCCAAAAATCCAAGGCAAATACCAATAAAATCAAGCCGTGTGGGTTAAGAACACCCAACCTATAAATCTCAGGCAAATACCATTAAACCAAGCCCTGATAGGTCAAAACCTACCATATTAAAAATGGAAGCAAATACCTATTGAATCGATCTCTGATGGATGGGATCTACTAACCAATAAATCCAAGGAAAATACTTACTGAATCAAGCCTTGACAAGCCAATAACGCTTGACCTAGAAATCCAAAGCAAATACCTAATAAACCAAGCTTCGATGAGCTAAAAAAGTCTAACCTATAAATAATAGGTAAATAGCTAACGAATCAATCCTTAACAGGCCAGGACCTACTAGTACAAAAAAGAAAAACAAATACCTAACTAATCTCCAATGGAAGATGACCTACTAGCTTACAAATCCAAGCCAAATACTTGTCGAACCGAACCAAGATGGGTCATGAATGTCAAACCTAAAAATTCAAGGCAAATACCTACCAAATCGAGCCTCAAATGATCGAGACCTACTACTCAAGAAATCTAATGCAAATAGCTACTGAATTGCACCTTGATAGGTTGAGATCTACCACCCCTAAAAATCAAAGGTGTTTCTACTGACCTGATCCCTCACAAGTCGGGACCTTTGTGTCTAAAAAATTTAAGGAAAATACCTACCAAACAAAGCCCTAATAGGATGAGACAAGACCTACCGGCCTAGAAATATACGGGAAATACCTATATAATCAAGCCCTAATGGGCTAGAAACACCCGATCTATAAATCTAAAGCAAATACCCACCAAACCAATCGTTGATAGGTCGGGACCTACTGGTCCAAAAATTGAAGACAATTACCTACCGAACTGATCCCTAAGGGGACGAGATCTACTTACCAAGAAATTCAAGGCAAATACCTACAAACCAAGCCCAAACAGGCTTGACTTAACCTTTCAGTGATCAATTTTTCAGTATAATTATTATCCCTACATCAAGAATGTTTCAATTTAGACATTATAGCAAGAAGTATATTTGCCTTGTTAAATCATTTTAATTCTCAACACTATAGTCATTGATTCTTGAAATAAAATTTGAATCTATTTTCAAACCCCGTTCCACTTTGACCAAGAATTTCATAATAAATACTATTTGAGAACAAATTAAGTATTTTTCTTAATTCATCTAAGGTGATGAATATTCTTTTAATTATTTAAATATCTTCATATAATTTATGTTATACCCAATATTTGCTTGTGTTACACTTAATTAGGATAACGTGTGGATAAGATCAAAGTATAACACTCTTTATATAAAATCACTTGGTAAACTCAAGTCTAAGAATCATTTACACAGCTATCACGTAAGTCTTTCTATAAACATAGATGATTTCTCCATATGAAATTTTTTTGTGAGTCAATTCAGTATATATATTATTTGACAAGCACCTGCATATTAGTTTCAATTATCCCTCATATCTCAATTTATAAGAGCAACTGCTTTCTTCCTTAAAGAAAAAAACATAATATGCATTGATCTCAACAATTCTAATTAATATCCAATCTTAATAGAATATTAACTAAGAATATTTAAAAATAATGTCTTAATGCAATAAAAATCTCATAATTATAATAACTTTATAATTTCTTTTTGTTCCATAAACTTTATCTTTATTTTAAATTTATTAACTAAATATTAGATTCATTAATCAAATATAATTAAATATTAAAAATAAAAATTTTTTTATTAATAATAAATATAATTTACATGAATAAAATCAACTCAACGGCACGTGAATTGGCTATATGGAATATTCATTAATATTATTATAGTTGTCGGTGAAATAGATAAAGCTTGGTTTGCAAGCAGGGTAATCCCGTGCAGACAGAAGAGTAGCAGCATTGTAACCCAAGAATAATGCATTATAACCTATGCTTCTATCTTTGGCCACTAGTTTTGCATCTTCATTTAGTAGAAAAAATTTAAAACCACAGGCCTTGTAGAAATTATCTGGAAATGATGGCAGTGATCTATTGTATTTCCCTAAATGGAATGGCGTGAGGTTCTTAGTTTCCAGTTAAGCAAGGATGCAGAGAGCTATAAATGGCAGTCATGGATGCAAGGAGCTCGTCCAGCTTAGTAAGCTTCTCTTCGTGGTCATTTTGTGATCAGTGCCTTCCCAGAAAATTGGAATGAATATTTGATTCATCCCAGTACATTTTTCATTGGGAGAGCTGGGAAGTTCAAACTAATTACCAGTTACAAATGCAGACAGCACAGTAGAAAAAAGTCAGATATATCAGAGAGGTAGAAATTAGCAGTTTTGAAGCATGCCAGGAAAATTCTCAAAATTTTGCTCTAAAAATGTCAGTTTACAACATCAAGAAACTGACCCTAATCATCATACGAACAAGCATGTATCTTAATAAGAAAGGTTAAGCCACAAATGGGGAGAATAACTCATCGGAGCAGAATGCACAGCTTCTTCTACAGTGGGCGAGTAACAAATCCTCTATCTACCATCTTTTCTACCAATTCTTCATGCTTCTTTAACTGTCCTGCTTTCCTAAGCTGCTGCAGAACCATGTCATAGACCGGCAGACTAGGTCTCAAGCATTTCTCATCAATCATCTCTCTAAAGAATTTGTAAGCATTATTCCAGTGCCCCATTCCACAATACATTGTGATCAAAACCTTGTAGGTATTCACATTAGGCTCAATTTTATTCTCATCCATTTCTGTCTTCAACTTGAGAACCATATCAGTCGATTTCGATGCAACAAACATTTTCATCAAGGTGTTATAAGTCACCGTATTAGCCTCGCAATTCAACTCTTTCATCTTTTTATACATCCTGTGAGCTGCATTCACATCCCCTAACTTCGCAATACACCCAAATAAAGTATTAAAAGTAGACGCATTCGGAGCACAACCTTTCTTAGCCATCAAACCAATAACCTTAATTGCATCCTCAAGATTCTCATCCTTGCAATGAGTTTCTATAAGAAAATTATAAGTAACCGTATCAGGCTCACATCCAAGCCTCTTCATTTGATTATAAACTTGCAAGACCTTCTCCGTCCTTCCTGCTTTCACATGTATCCTCATCAAACTATTGTAAGTTATCGAATTTGGCTGACACCCGGCATCAAGCATCTCTGCAAAAATATCATGAGCACGCGTGATTTGCCCGCACCTGCACAACGAATCAATAACAATACTATACGTATACACATTAGGTTTAATCCCAGCCACTTTCATCTCCCCAAACACCCTCTCTGCCTCCGATATATTGCCAGCACGACACCATCCTCGAACCAAATTCGTGTACACAATAACATCAGGCTCAAACTTATCTTTTAAACTATCAAAACATTCCTGAGCTTCACTAGCTCTTCGTTTCCTACACAAAATACTAATCAAAATCGAAAACGCAATCTTGTCAGGCTTACAATTATAATCCTCCATACGATTAAAAGCATGTATCGCCTCCGCAGCCAAACCCGCCCTAACATACCTTCTGATAAGAATCGAGAACGTCTCTACAGTAATTTCCACACCTCTAGCTTTCATTAAATCAATAACATGCCAAGCTAAATCAAACATCCTTACCTTCCCAGAAAAATCCACCATTTCGTTGAAAGCCTCGGGGGATTTATCAAACCCGTCTTGATAGCTAGCCCAGTTGAAGAAAGCAAGGACTTGTGGAACGGGGATACCATGACGGACCCCGCCGGATTGTTCAATGACGTGGCGAATGATAGAGGGGGAGATAGAATGGACGGTGGAGATGGTTTGTGAGAAATCAAGGGAGAGAGATGGGATTGTGTAGGTGGGGTCAGGTGGCAGGGTTTTGTTGGGGTTGTTGCGGTAGTGGTCTTTGATAAGGGAGTGGAGTTTTTCAGCGACGGAGGTTTCTTCGGGAGATAGTGGGGTTTTGGGGGTTTTTATGGTATGTTCTTCATCGTCATTCGAGTCGTCTTCGAGGAGGTTAGAGTCCGAGGTTGTAAGAGGAGAGGAAGAGAAGGGTTTGATGAGGTGAGGAGAGAGCGAGTGAGGAAAACGGAGCTTTGTTTTGAGTAAAGCCATTGGCGACTATGGCTGCTTTGAGAAACAGAGAGTTTTGAAGAAGCAGAGACGAAAGAAATTAGGTTTATACAACAGATTTAGTCCAACTGTTTTTATCGACATACTCAGAAATTAGTCCAGAAATCAATAAACCCACAAGCCCATGGGTCTTTCTGCTTTCCATCTATGGTTGCTAATTGAACCAGACCATCATCCAGTCCAAATCTCGAGTCACGAATTAAATAAATTAATCTATATTAATCCAAACCAATCAAAATAATATATATCAATTTCTTTTTAAGAAAATTAAAATTATAATATTAAAAATCAAATCAAATCTTAATTAGATTAGTGGAGTTATGAATTAACTAGATTCATCAAGTCAAATTTTTAGTTGGATTGAATTATGATTACGCCGAGATGTTTTGCTAAGCAAAGTTTAATAATATTGCAAACAATATATATAACCAAGCTTTGTTATATCACAAGTTAGGCTAAATTTTTCTTGATGTTAAAAAAGATGTTCGGGTGATTTCAACGTCTAAAAGATCTGGAACTCGGATCGTTTGATCGGGTTGAAGAAGGTCGGCAATATTTTACCTCTTAAACCATTCATTCAGTAAGAAAATTGAGAACATAGAGACGATGTAAGCAAAAAACTGAAGCTGCAAAATGCTGCAAGCAGACCATGAAAAACATAGGTTATAAACTTGCAACGCATAGAGAAACTACTCCTCATGTAATGTGACTCAAAGCCTAAGGACTTGCACTAAAATCGTGTTAATTTTACTGATTAAAATGATTCTGTTAAAAATAACAAGACT
>Ga0307508_10005196_pt1 | contig 12457 bp, 10 predicted proteins | sample 9_EM_MG_FD_203089 | JGI IMG/M metagenome (GOLD analysis project Ga0307508, IMG submission 203089) | Populus trichocarpa ectomycorrhiza microbial communities from riparian zone in the Pacific Northwest, United States - 9_EM | ecosystem: Host-associated > Plants > Roots > Unclassified | place... | reverse complement strand
GACCGGCTGGGTGACCAGGCCGCGGGCCGCCCGGCCGCGCAACTGGATGAATTGGACCAGTGCGTAGACGGCCACGGAGCCGATGCCCAGCGCCCAGCTCAGCCAGACGGACATGTTCTCGTTGGCGAGCGACAATACGAACGCGTCCCGGACCGCCACGATCTTGCCGCCGCTGAGCAGCTGCAGCAGGATGCCCTGGAAAGCCAGGAACGCGGCCAGCGTCACGACGAAGGACGGGATGCCGACCTTCGACACCAGGAAGCCGATCACGAAGCCGATGACCATGCCGGTGATCAGCGCGGCGGGGATCGCCGTGTACCAGCCCCAGCCGTGGTCGATCATCATGATCGCCATGGTCGCGCCGCACACGCCGCTCGCGAAGCCGGCGGACAGGTCGATCTCGCCGAGCAGCAGGACGAAGACCAGGCCCATCGCGATGAAGATGACCGCGGCGCCCTGCGAGAACAGATTGGCGAAGTTGATGGCGCTGAAGAAAGTGTCCCGGGCGGTGCCGAAGATCAGGCAGAGCACGACCAGGCCGAGGATGGCCGGCAGGCTGCCGATGTCGCCGCCGCGGACCCGGCCCCAATAGTCGTGCAGGTAACTGGCGAACGTGGGCTTGACAACCTTCACGCCGCCGGCGCCGGTCGTCGTCGTGGTTGTGCTCATTGGTCGTCTCCCGGCGTGATGTCGACGAAGTCGGTGGGCTTCTCGGGCGGCAGCCCGAGGTTGCCGCTGCGTCCGGCCGTGATCAGCTCGACGACCTGGGAGTGGGTCACGTCGGTGGTCTTCACCTGGGCGGCGGTGCGGCCGAGATAGAGCGCCGCGATCCGGTCCGAGACCGCGAAGACGTCGTTCATGTTGTGCGAGATCAGCACGACGCCGAGCCCGTTGTCGGCGAGCCGGCGGACCAGCTCGAGGACCTGGGCGGTCTGCGCCACGCCGAGGGCCGCGGTCGGCTCGTCGAGGATGACGACCCGGCTGTTCCACAGCACGGCCTTGGCGATCGCGACCGTCTGCCGCTGGCCGCCGGAGAGGCTGGCCACCAACTGCCGGAGCGATTTCACCGTACGCACGGAGAGGCTCGCCAGCGTTTCGCCGGCCATCTGCTCCATGGTCGGCTCGTCCAGCACGATGCCGCGGGTCTTCTCCCGGCCGAGGAACATGTTCTGGACGATGTCCAGGTTGTCGCAGAGCGCGAGGTCCTGGTAGACGATCTCGATCCCGAGCGCCGAGGCGTCCCGCGGGGTGTGGATCGACACCTCACGACCGTCGAAGGTCACCGTGCCCGAGTCGATCGTGTAGATGCCGCTGATGCATTTGACCATCGTCGACTTGCCGGCGCCGTTGTCGCCGACGAGCGCGGTGACTTCGCCGGGATAAACGCTGAGTCCGACATCATGCAGGACCTGTACGGGGCCGAAGCTCTTGTCGACCCCGCGTAGCTCCAGAAGAGGTGTCGCGGCCACGGGTGGTTCTCCTTCGCTCGGTGACCGGTTGTTGCAAGGGGTGACCGACGTCCGGCGCCGCCCACGCCCGGAGGCGTAAGCGGCGCCAGTCGTCAGCCGTTCGGGAAGTACCCCGAACCCGGATCAGCTCAGCTGATGCCGTACTTGGTGCACAGCGCCGCGTAGGAACCGGTGCACAGCGCGTCCTTGGTCACGAAGCCGTCCGCGACGACGTCCTTGACCGTCTCGGCGGTGATCGACTTCGGGGTCAGCAGCACCGAGGGGATGGTGGCCTTCGACTCCGGGTCGGTCGTGGTGCCGGTCGCGGTGGTCGGCTTCTCGCCCTTGGCCAGCGAGATCGCCAGCCCGGCGGCCGCGTCGGCCTCCTGCTTGATCGCCTTGTAGACGGTCATGCACTGGTCGCCGGCGAGGATGTTCTGCAGGCCCTGCACGGTCGCGTCCTGGCCGGTGACCGGGACCTGGCCGTTCAGCTTGTTCTTCTTCAGCACCGAGATGACCGCGTTGCCCAGGCCGTCGTTCGCGGCCAGGACGCCCTTGATGTCCTTGTTCGCGGTCAGCATCTGCTCGAAGATCGTGCCGCCCTGCGCGTTGTCCCAGTCCGGCGCGGACTGGTTCGGGCCCTTGACGAAGGTGCCGTCGGCGTACTTCGGGTCGAGGACCGAGTTGTAGCCCTGCGCGAACAGCGTGGCGTTGTTGTCGGTCGGCGAGCCGTTGAGCTCGGCAACCTTCGGCTTCGTGTACTTCTTGGCGGTGAGGCAGTCGACCAGGCCCTGGCCCTGCAGCTCGCCGACCTTCACGTTGTCGAAGCTGACGTAGTAGTTCGCGCCGCCGCTGAGGGTCAGGCGGTCGTAGTCGATCGTCGCGATGCCGGCGGCCTTGGCCTTGTCCAGCACGGCCTTGCCGGTGCCCGAGTCCAGGTTGACGATCATCAGGACCTTGACGCCGCTCGAGATCATGCCGTCGGCGATGGTCTGGAACTGGCTCTTGTCACCCTGCGCGTTCTGGATGTCGGCGGTGACGCCGGCCGCGTCGAACGCCGCCTTCAGGTACTTGATGTCGTCAGTTGCCCAGCGCGCCGAGCTCGCCGTGTCCGGCAGAATCACGCCGACCTTGCCGACCGAGGCGCCGGCACTGCTGCCGCCGGTGCTGCCGGTGCCGCTGTCGTCGCCACATGCGGCCATGCTGCCGGTGGCCAGCAGGCCTACCGCAGCGAGGGCAAACAATCCCTTACGCATTCCTTGTGTCCTTTCGGGTAATCCGGGCCTTCGTCGGATTCTCATGGTGTGCGCGGCCGGGAGTGTCGCTCCCCGAGACGCCGTGGAGATCAAGAGTGAGTTTGTTGTGTCCGGCAACGTATTCCCGTCGCACCCGGTAGCACAAGAAGTGTTGCCAGGCGATCTTGTGGCTCGGCATAACAATCCGGCAACATGGCGGTGATACAAGCCCTCGACGATTCGTCGCCTCGTGTTACCGAGCGGTTTAGTTGCCCCACAACGTGACGCTAAGTCACTCCGGGGTCCTAACTTGCCGGATCGCCCGGAAAAGATCCCCCGAAGCGGCGTAACGGTGTCGTAACGGTGACGGATGTCCCGCAGTTGGCGGGGGCTTTATGTGCGTATGTCGGCGGTTGTCGCATTCGTAAGTCGGACCAGGTCGCCCGGCGCGAGGGACACCTGCAGCCCGCGGCGGCCCGCCGAGACGTACATCAGGTCCAGATCGAGGGCCGAGGCGTCGACCACCGTTCGTAACGGCTTGCGCTGGCCGAGCGGGCTGATCCCGCCGCGGACATAGCCGCTGCTGCGCTCGGCGGCGGTGCGGTCGGCCAGCCCGGCCCGCTTGCCGCCGGTCGCCGCGGCGAACGCCTTCAGATCAAGATCCCCGGTCACCGGCACGACGGCCACCGCCAGCGCGCCGTCGACCTCGGTGATCAGCGTCTTGAAGAGCCGCTCCGGCGCGACGCCCAGGGCCTCGGCGACCAGCGCGCCGTAGTTCGGAGCGTCCGGGGCGACGTCGTAGGGGTGTAGGTCGTGCGCCACCTTCTGCGCGTTCAGCAGCGTCGTCGCCGGCGTGCCGGCCGCCTTCTTTGCCACCCGGCGGACGTTACTCCCGGCGCCGCCGGGCCCGAGGTCGGCACGGCACCGGAGCGGCGTTCAGTAGGGCTCGCAGATGATCACCGTGGCGGCGCCGGCCACCTTGGTCAGCACGAGGGAGGCCGCGTTCGGCCCGCTCAGCCGGAGATCCTTGCGAAGCTGGTCCGGCTCGAGGGCCGAGCCGCGCTTGCGGATCTCGAGCCGGCCGATGCCGCGTTCGCGCAGCAGGGCGCGCAGGCGCTTGAGCGAGAACGGCAGCATGTCGGTGACGGTCAACAGCCGCCCGAACGGACTGTCCGTTCGCGAATCGGTGTAGACGTAGGCGATCTCCGGGTCGGCGAGGCGGCCCCCGACCGTGGCCGCGAACTCGGCCACCAGGTGCGACCGCACGACCGCGGGATCGGGGTCGTAGAGATAGCCGCCGACCGGCCCGACCGGTGCCGCCGCAAGTCCGGTCCCAGTGAGTTCGACGACCCGGACGGCGTCGGCACCTGAGGCAGCCGTACCGGAGGGGGTCGCGCGCGAGAAAATAGGGCGAGCGGTGGTCAGCAGGGTCGCGCGGCGCTGCGCCGCGGCCAGCGGGCCGCACCAGAAGGCCGCTTCCACCAGGTCGCCGTCGACGCTGACCCATTCGCCTTCGGCGCCCGGCGGCAGCAGCGCGTGGTCGATGCCCGGCGCGAGTTTGAGCACCGTACGCGGGACCCGGTCCGGCAGGCCCGCGATGAAGTCCCACGGCGGCGACCACGAGCGCGGGTCCAGCATCCGGCCGCGGCCGGCCCGGCGCCGGGCCGGGTCGGCGAAGACGGCGTCGAAGCCCGTGACGTCCACCGACATCGCGTCCGCGCATTCGACCGTCACCAGGTCGGCCAGCCCGGCGGCGGACACGTTCGCGGCGGCCAGCGCGGCCGTCAGCGGGTCCGCCTCCACCGCGTACACGCGGATGCCCTGCCGGGCCGCGGCCAGCGCGTCCGCACCCAGGCCGCAGCCGAGATCGGCCAGGGTCGCGACGCCCGCCGCGCGCAGCCGCTCGGCGCGCCGGTCCGCGACCACCGCGCGGGTCGCCTGCTCCAGGCCGGCCCGGGTGAAGAACATCGCGGCGGCGGCCGGCCCGAACTTGCCCGTAGCTCGCCGTCGCAGGTCAGACTGGGTGAGTGCGGCCGCCGCAAGCGCCGGCTCGACGCCGCGGCCGCGCACGGCCATGGCGGCGGTCAATGGATCACCGTCGGCCACCTCGGCCGCGGCCGCAAGGGCCCGCAATCCTTCGGGCGTACGGAGGGCAGCCAGCAGTTCGAGGTCCACGAACAGTCATTCTGGCGGGTGGCTAGACCTGGCACTCTGGTTGACGGAGTGCTAGTTCCGGCATAATCTCCGATTAGCACTCTCACTCCGAGGGTGCCAGCGCGCGCCCATCCGGGACGCGTGCTTGCGCCAGGCGGACCGGCACCCGCGACGACGGCCCCGCCCGGTGGCATGAGGCATCAGCCCGGCCAGCTCATGGCCGGCAAACCTGTACCCAGGAGGGTATGCCCGTGACTACCGCGACCAAGGTTGCGATCAAGCCGCTCGAGGACCGCATCGTGGTCCAGGCGAACGAGGCTGAGACGACCACGGCGTCGGGCATCGTGATCCCCGACACCGCCAAGGAGAAGCCGCAGGAGGGCACCGTCCTCGCCGTCGGCCCCGGCCGCATCGACGACAAGGGCAACCGCGTCCCGATCGACGTCCAGGTCGGCGACACGGTTCTCTACTCGAAGTACGGCGGCACCGAGGTGAAGTACGCCGGCGAGGAGTACCTGGTGCTCTCCGCCCGCGACGTCCTCGCGGTCATCGAGAAGTAGACCTAACCACACAGCGCTGACCGCCCTGGCCCGGCACTTTCGGTCCAGGGCGGCGGTGCGTGAAGGAGACCATAAATGGCGAAGATTCTCAGCTTCTCTGACGACGCCCGGCACCTGCTGGAGCACGGCGTCAACACGCTCGCCGACACGGTCAAGGTCACCCTCGGCCCGCGCGGTCGCAACGTCGTCCTCGACAAGAAGTTCGGCGCGCCCACGATCACCAACGACGGCGTCACCATCGCCAAGGAGATCGAGCTCACCGACCCGTACGAGAACCTCGGTGCTCAGCTGGTCAAGGAGGTGGCGACGAAGACGAACGACGTCGCCGGCGACGGGACCACCACGGCGACCGTGCTCGCCCAGGCGCTGGTCCGCGAGGGCCTGCGTAACGTGACGGCGGGTGCCAACCCGATCGGCCTCAAGCGGGGCATGGACGCGGCCGCCGAGGCCATCTCCAAGGCGCTGCTCGAGAAGGCCGTCGCGGTCGACGACCACAAGGCCGTCGCCAACGTGGCGACCATCTCGGCCCAGGACGCCACGATCGGCGAGCTGATCGCCGAGGCGATGGACCGGGTCGGCCGCGACGGTGTCATCACCGTCGAGGAGGGCTCGACCCTCAGCACCGAGCTCGACGTCACCGAGGGCCTGCAGTTCGACAAGGGCTTCATCTCGCCGAACTTCGTGACCGACGCCGAGTCGCAGGAGGCGGTGCTCGAGGACGCGCACATCCTCATCACCACTCAGAAGATCAGCAGCGTCGAGGAGATGCTGCCGCTGCTGGAGAAGGTGCTGCAGTCCAGCAAGCCGCTGCTCATCATCGCCGAGGACGTCGAGGGTCAGGCGCTGTCCACCCTGGTCGTCAACGCGATCCGCAAGACCTTCAAGGTCGCCGCGGTGAAGGCTCCCGGCTTCGGGGACCGGCGCAAGGCGATGCTGCAGGACATGGCGATCGCGACGGGCGGCGAGCTGATCGCCCCCGAGCTCGGTTACAAGCTCGACCAGGTCACCCTCGACATGCTGGGCTCCGCCCGGCGCGTCGTGGTCGACAAGGAGAACACCACGATCATCGACGGTGGTGGAAAGTCCGCCGAGATCGCCGACCGGGTCGCGCAGATCCGCAAGGAGATCGAGGCGTCCGATTCCGACTGGGACCGCGAGAAGCTTGCGGAGCGGCTGGCCAAGCTCTCCGGCGGCATCGCGGTGATCAAGGTCGGCGCGGCCACCGAGGTCGAGATGAAGGAGCGCAAGCACCGCATCGAGGACGCCATCGCGGCGACCAAGGCTGCGGTCGAGGAGGGCACCGTCCCCGGCGGCGGCGCGGCTCTTGCACAGATCGCTTCGGTGCTCGACGGCGACCTCGGCTTCACCGGTGAGGAAGCGGTCGGCGTCCGGATCGTCCGCAAGTCGCTGGTCGAGCCGCTGCGCTGGATCGCGCAGAACGCGGGCCACGACGGCTATGTGGTCGCCGGCAAGTCGGCCGAGCTGGGCTGGGGCTACGGCCTCAACGCGGCCACCGACGAGTACGTCGACCTGGTCGCGGCCGGCATCATCGACCCGGTGAAGGTGACCCGCAACGCGGTCTCCAACGCCGTCTCGATCGCGGCCCTGCTGCTCACCACGGAGGGCCTCGTGGTGGAGAAGCCGGCCGACCCCGAGCCCGCCTCGGCGGGTGGGCACAGCCACGGTGGCCACGGCCACCAGCACGGCCCCGGGTTCTAGCCAGCACGACCACGGGTTCCAGACCCAGGAAAGGGCGCACCGTCTCGGCGGTGCGCCCTTTTTCGCGCCCTTCGGCGGGCGGGCGGTGATGTCACCGGACCGTAAGGATGTGCACAGGTCGGGCGATGCACGATGTAAGTGTGAATCTTTCTGTGCGGGCCGGGTTGTCCGGCGTCGCCGCTGCGGCCGTCGCCGTCGGGATCGCGGAGGTCGTCGCGGTCGGGACCGGGCCGCTGTCCGCCCCGCTGCTCGCTGTCGGCGGGGTGGTGGTCGACCACGTGCCGCCGGCGGTCAAGGACTTCGGCGTCCAGGTCTTCGGGGTGCACGACAAGACCGCCCTGATCACCGGGACGGCGGTGCTGCTCGCCGCCTATGCCTTCGGGCTGGGCGTGGTGGCGCGCCGGTCCTGGCCGTGGGGGCTGGGCGGCATCGCCCTGTTCGCCGCGATCGGGGTGACCGCGGCCGTGACCCGGCACGACGCCGGGGTGCTGGCGGCGCTGCCGACCTTGATCGGCGCGGCCATCGCGATCCCACTGCTGCGCTATCTGCTGGGGCTGGCGACGACCGCATACACGCCGGAGGCGCCCAATCCCGTCATGATCGACCCGGGCTCCGTGACCAATCCGTTATCGCTAGGAGTTGTAGCGACCACGCACCCAGCCCGACCGGAATTCCGTTCAAAGCTCTCGACCCCGACCGGCGAGGTGATCGGCGGCGAGCTAGCCGGCGGCACCGAGGCCGGCGCCGACCGGACCGGGTCTGCGGCGGCCGGTGTTGACGGTGGGGGAGACGGGGCACGTTCCGGTAGGGGAACCGAGGATGGGGGTTCGAGTGCTACGGCGGGAGGCGATCTTGCGGGTGGGCCGGCCCTGGTCGCGTACTCAAATGGAAGTCGCCGTAGGTTTTTGAAGGTTTTGGGGGTTTCGGCCCTCGTCGCCGCGGTCAGTGGTGTCGGCGGGCGGCTGCTCACCTCGCGGCGTGCCGTGACCGCCGCGCGCAACGCCGTGGTGCTGCCGGCCTCGGTCGCGGCCGCGCCCACGGTTCCGGCCGGCGCCCAGGTGAGCGGCGTGACGCCCTATGTGAGCTCGAACGACGCCTTCTACCGGATCGACACGGCGCTCTATCCGCCGCAGGTCGATCCGGCCAACTGGACGCTCAAGATCCACGGCATGGTGCGCAACCCGATCACGATCAGCTGGGCGGATCTGCTCAAGCGCCCGATGATCGAGCGGTACGTGACCTTGGCCTGCGTGTCCAACGAGGTCGGCGGCGACCTGATCGGAAACGCGCTCTGGCTCGGCACGCCGATCAAGGCACTGCTCGACGAGGCGCAGCCGCTGCCCGACGCCGACCAGGTCATCCAGCGTTCGGTGGACGGCTGGACCTGTGGCAGCCCGACCGCCGTCCTGCGCGACGGCCGGGACGCGCTGCTCGCTGTGGGCATGAACGGCCAGCCGCTGCCGGTCGATCACGGCTTCCCGGTACGGATGGTCGTTCCCGGTCTGTACGGCTACGTCTCGGCCTGCAAATGGATCACCGAGATCGAGCTTTCGAGATTCGCGGACTTCGACGCCTACTGGGTGCCGCGCGGCTGGTCACAGCAGGCTCCGATCAAGACGGAGTCGCGCATCGACACCCCGCGCGACGGCGCCAGGCGATCGGCCGGACCGGTCACCGTGGCCGGCGTCGCGTGGGCCCAGCACCGCGGCATCGCCAAGGTGGAGGTGCAGGTGGACGGCGGTGAGTGGCAGACCGCGACGCTCGCCGCGACGGTCTCCGCGGACACCTGGCGGCAGTGGTCGATCCAGTGGCCGGCGACCAAGGGGCAGCATGTGCTCCGGGTGCGGGCCACCGACACCACCGGCGAGACGCAGACCTCGACCCCGGCCGCACCGGCACCGAACGGCGCCACGGGCTGGCATTCGGTCAGTGTCACCGTGGGGTAATCGAAGCCGCACTTTCGGTCCGACTTACCCCACAAGTTCCCTCATACGGTGCTTACATGTCCACCGATGCGGTTGATAAGTCGACGAACGACAACGCGGCGCGGCACCCGACCGAGGACCGCGCCGCGAGCTGCGTGGTCCTGCCACGCGTCGGGAGCCGTCAAGCCGCCGGTGCCTGCCGTTGTGCCGGCACCGCGGATTTATGGGGTCGGCCGAGGCGTGCCTCGAGCCGGGCAAGGTCGACGCGTCCGTGATGCCGGTCGGCCAGGTCCTCCCAGCCGACCGCGAGCAGCCGCAGCCGCTCCGCTTCGCTGAAACCTCCCCAGACCCCGTACGGCTCCCGGACCGCCAGCGCATGCGCGGCGCACTCTGCCCGAACCGGGCAGGCTCCGCACATCGCCTTGGCCTTCGCCTCGCGGCGGTTGCGGGACGACCCGCGCTCGCCGTCGGGGTGAAAGAACTGCGTGCTATCGCGTCCTCTGCACAGGCCGAGTCGCTGCCAGTCCCAAAGGTCGGCGATGGGCCCGGGCAGTCTGCGTACGTTCGACATCAACACCCTCCTCCCGCGGCACCGCGGAGTGTTGTTCTGAGGGGCCGAACTCCGGCCTGTCGCCGATGTACCCCGGTGATCCCGAACTCACACCCGCGCTGTCGATGTCTTCAGCATCCGTATCCCACCACTGCCGCAAACGCTGGCGATCTTTCCCGTTTTTTCCATCTAAAGCGCGTAATGCTGCGGCTGTTGCGTGATCTCCTCTGAGAGAGAAGGAGGATCACTGTGCGTACCGTCCTCGTGTGCGTCCGAACCCCACTGGCGGCCCAGACCGTCGCGTCCACCGCGGCCCGGCTCGGCATGACCGGGGTCGTGCGGACGGCGGTCAGTGAGACCGAGGCCATGATCCGGCTGGCCGAACGGCCCGCCGAGGTCGTCCTGGCCGACACCGCCGTGACCCGTCCCGACAGCGTCGGCTTCACCCGGCGCGTGCTCGCCCGCGCCCCGCAGGCGCAGCTAGTGCTCTTCGGTGCCGAAGACCCACGGGTCGCGGCGGCGGCGGTGGCCGCCGGTGCCCGGGGTGTCATCCGCGGCGTCGAGCACGACCTGGTCAGCGTCGTCGCCAAAGCCCTACTACTCCTGCTGCTGCCGGTGCGGCCGCAGGGCCTGCCGATCAACGGCGCGAACGCCCAACCGGCCGCGGTGGCCGGCGGCGCCCGCAACGCCAACTCGACCGCCGCCCGCGGCCAGTACCGCGAAGGCATGCCGATGGGCGGTGCGAACGGTGGCATCGTCCCGGCGATGCTGCCGAACTCGCCGATGGTCCCGGCCCAGCGCGGCGACGCCCCGCTGGACCCGGCGACCGGCCGCCCGATGGTCTGGCCCGGAAACGAGGGCCAGGTCGGCGTCGCGGAGGCGGCACCCGCAAGCCGGCGACTAACGCTGACCGAGCGCGAGTTGCAGGTGCTGAGAGGAATGGCCGACGGCAAGAGCAACGCCGAAATCGGCCGAGAGTTGTTCGTATCGGAAGACACGGTAAAAACCCACGCCCGCCGACTCTTCCGAAAACTAGGAGCCCGAGACCGAGCCCACGCAGTAGCCGCCGGCTTCAGAGCAGGCCTAGTCGCCTAACGGCACAACCCAACCCCCGACCCACTTCTCCCCACCCAGGGACACTGCCGCGATCGCCGCCGGTGTCGGGGAGCATGATTTTTCGACGCCCGCGGGGTTTGCGGGTGGCGGAAAATCATCCTCCCCGACACCGGTTACAAGGCGATCGCCGCGGAGCGAAGCGGAGCCAGCCAGCAGAGCAACCGCCAAACAAGCCGGGACAGGGCAAGGCGGGACGGCCAGGGCAAGAAGAACCCAAAAAGCAAAATCAGTTCGGCTCGTCGTCCGTGCCTTCGGTCAACGTGTCGTGTACGCCATCGGCGTAACCTCGCGCGTATTCCCACGTAACGTAATGGTCCGGATCCGGATCGTAAGCCGGCTCGTGCACCCGCGGGCGCCCCGACGTGAGCAGATGCCGCAGGTTGCCGCGGAGCAGATCCCAGTCGAAGTAGTGCGGCTCGTGGCAGTCCTCACACTCGATGACCAGCCCACGGATCCCCGTCGGACTCAGCAACGCCTGGTATATCTCCAGGTCAGAGAGGTCCTCGAGGACGTCCTGCCGCTCGGCCTCGGTCAACGGGTCGGTCTCGGCGTCCTCGGTGAGGTCGTCAAGTCCCGCGGCCGGGTCGGCGGGGTCGCCGCTGAACGGGTCGATCGGCTCTTCTGGCACCCGTTCACCGTACCCAAATCATGGCCCGGTGTGCGTGCCCGCACGCCCTGTCCGCCCGCGGGATGTCGCCAGCTCAATGGGTAGGATGAACACTTCCACCTGCTCGACCATCTCTGGGGATGATTCGTGGACACCGAGTCTGCTCGTACCGTGCCTCTCGGCCTCACCTTCGACGACGTGCTGTTGCAGCCCGGGGAATCGGACATCGTGCCGAGCCGGGTCAACACGGTTACCCGGATGACCCGGAATGTCGAACTTTCCATCCCGCTCCTGTCCAGCGCGATGGACACGGTCACCGAGGCGCGGATGGCGATCGCGATGGCCCGCGAGGGCGGCATCGGCGTGCTGCACCGCAATCTCTCGCTCGAGGACCAGGCCATGCAGGTCGACCTCGTGAAGCGCTCGGAGTCCGGGATGATCACCAACCCGGTCACCTGCAGCCCCGAGGACACCCTGCGCCAAGTGGACAATCTCTGCGGGCGGTATCGGATCTCCGGCGTGCCGGTGGTGGACGCCGACGGCATTCTGGTCGGCATCGTGACCAACCGCGACATGCGCTTCGTCACCGACGACAGCGCCAAGGTCAGCGAGGTGATGACGAAGCTGCCGCTGATCACCGCCCCGGTCGGGGTGAGCAAGGACGCCGCCCTCGCGCTCCTGCAGCGGCACAAGGTGGAAAAGCTGCCGCTGGTCGACGACAGCGGCCGGCTGCGCGGGCTGATCACGGTCAAGGACTTCACCAAGAGCGAGCAATTCCCGAACGCGTCCAAGGACCCGCAGGGCCGGCTTCGCGTCGCCGCGGCGGTCGGTGTGGGCGACGACTCGTACAAGCGGGCCAGGGCGCTGGTCGACGCCGGGGTGGATGTCGTCATCGTGGACACCGCGCACGGCCACCAGCGCGCCGTGCTCGAGATGGTCGCCCGGCTGAAGAAGGACGTCCCCGTCGACATCGTCGGCGGCAACATCGCCACCTACGCGGGCGCGAAGGCGCTGGTCGAGGCCGGTGCCGACGCGGTAAAGGTGGGCGTGGGCCCGGGTGCGATCTGCACCACCAGGATCGTCGCGGGCGTCGGCGTGCCGCAGATCACTGCGATCATGGAGGCGGCCCGGGCCTGCAACCCC
>Ga0307508_10005194_pt1 | contig 12458 bp, 21 predicted proteins | sample 9_EM_MG_FD_203089 | JGI IMG/M metagenome (GOLD analysis project Ga0307508, IMG submission 203089) | Populus trichocarpa ectomycorrhiza microbial communities from riparian zone in the Pacific Northwest, United States - 9_EM | ecosystem: Host-associated > Plants > Roots > Unclassified | place... | reverse complement strand
TCTTTGGTAGGTTGGCGGTAGGGGTAGCGGTAGCCCCCTGACGAGAGCTTTCGCAGGCTTGAAACCGCTGCTTTCCCCGCCCCCCTTTGCGTCTCTCCTGCACCACGCTGAGTACAGCCACCCCTATCGCGCGGTCCGGATCTTTGGAGACGGACGACCGGTGGGCAGTGCATACGTACCTCAGTTCCCTATCTCGTTGAATTCTCTCACAGCCACTCGGACCTCTCCAGCAAGGATGGGTTTCTCCAGGAATCATAAATGAAGCCTTTTGAAATTCGTGTTCCCGTGACTTGTCACGTAAAGCCCTCTTTTTGCGTACAGTATGACTCTTGCACGTCCCTCTCGTTCGTTTCACGTTGTCGGACGGTCCCAGCAAGTTGGAGATCCCAGGGAAGGTTCCGGACGGCTTGACTAGTGTTCCGCAGTTGGTGCGCGATTGCAAAAGACGCATCGTGCGGAACAATTGTTCAGAACAAATCGTTCGCGAACTGGAGCGGCAGCGTCACAATAGAATCAGAAAACATGTAGCTTTGATCGGGCCCCATCCACCGTGCATCATTTGCACCGCGAACACCAAAAAGGGGAAATCTCAGCAATCACTGTAGTCGTTCCGTAATATCGACAGATAGCTATAGACTCGGGAACTGCCGCCTCAAACCTTGCTTGAACTGGGAAGATAGACAGGCGAGGTGTAAGAAGATAAAAGGTGGCGCCGTCATGTAGATCCTTCGTCCACATACGTATCTCGTAGGAGCCGTGGTGGTACTGTTTGTTATGACGCTGCCTGCGCAGCATACGACTCCAGTTCGCGGACGATTTGTTCCGAACAATTGTTCCGCACGATGCATATGAGGGAGTTTTTGCAATCGCGCACCACTGCGGAATACTAGTCAAGCCGGAGCCTTCCCTGGGATCTCCGACTTGCTGAGATCGTCCGACAATATGAGACGAGCGAGAGGAACGTGCGACAGTAATTTCTGAGATTTATCCTTTTTGGTGTCGGCGCAAATGGTGGTGGATGCCTGATAAAGGCTTGCTTTCTGATTATATTCTGACATGAGAGCATGCTTCTGATCTACCCTAGAAATTTTGTAGAGGTTGCTCAAGTGAACCGGGCCGGATCTAGAGGCACACCACGAGGCATGCGGCAAACTCCCACCCGCTGTCTGCTGACCAATTATCGATGGGCCTGCAGAATCAAATAAAAGCTCACACCAGTGATCAACAAAGCCCCAATCTCGAAATATCTTCCTGCAATGCCCGACGGTGGTTTCGCAGACATCTATAACCCTCGCAAGGTCCTTGATGACCCCTCCTTTCGTGTCCTCGGCCCCAACGAGACGCCCTCCGGGCCAGACGCCAATATTGCAGCGTTCTACAATCCCGGGCATGAAATCCATCTTGTCGAAAAGCCGCGCCCCAAGCCTGGCCCCGGTCAAGTCTTGATCCATGTACGTGCTACGGGTATTTGTGGGTATGTGCGATGGCCATTTTTGCGCACTTGATTCAAATGTTGGCTACTGGTCAACAGGAGTGATGTGCATTTCTGGAAACACGGTCGTGTTGGTGACTCGATGATCGTGACAGACGAAGTGAGTTTATCAAAACTCGACGGTAGGGGTAGCCAAATGATCCGTTGCAGTGTGGTTCTGGTCACGAGTCCGCTGGGGAAGTCGTGGAGGTTGGAGAAGGTGTCGCGCAGTGGAAAGCAGGTGAGCACGCTCTACGACAAAAAGTTGATGATCCGGGAGCTCAACAACACATTCAGGCGATCGCGTCGCGATCGAGGCGGGTGTACCCTGCTCTAAGCCATCGTGTGACTACTGCAGGATCGGCAGGTATAACGCATGTACGCACAATCGTCTCGATCCAGGCCCGAGCATTCCTGGATGCTGACACAAAGAACACGCAGGCCCTGACGTTGTTTTCTTCTCGACTCCACCTTTCCACGGTGCGTCGCATGTTGTGAACTGGAAGTAATTGTTAACATTATGACACTTTGACAGGGACACTCACAAGATGGCACCTCCATCCTGCTGAATGGCTTCATCGTCTGCCTGATTCTGTCTCGTTTGAGGAGGGCTCCTTGTGCGAGCCCCTGGCTGTAGCGTTGGCTGGTATCGAGCGTAGTGGCCTTCGTCTTGGTGACCCCACTCTTATTTGGTACTTCGGACCCATCAATCGCAATCGTATTTCCCTGATCATTTTTCAGTGGTGCTGGGCCGATCGGTTTGGTTTCTTTACTCTCTGCTAGAGCGGCCGGTGCAGAACCCATTGTTATTACGGACCTATTCCAGAGCCGCCTAGATTTCGCAAAGAAACTGGTCCCTGGTGTCCGTACCGTGCTTATCGAACGTGGATCGACTCCAAAACAGTCTGCTGAGAAGATCAAAATAGCGGCTGAAGGGCCTATTAAGCTTACTCTCGAATGCTCGGGCTTTGAGAATAGTATATACACTGCCATCTACGTGAGTAGTGATAATTCTTTACAGAGTAACTTCATCTCACCAGGGAAAATGATGTACAGTCTGCGCAATTCGGCGGCAAGGTCTTTATCATCGGAGTCGGCAAAAACGAACAAGTGGTAACGCATTGCTTGGACAGCATGTCATAATCATCTACATTAACCTATAACAGTTCCCGTTCATGCATCTCAGTGCGAATGAAATCGATGTCAGCTTCCAATACCGTTATGCAAGCCAGGTAAGGGCACGATTTAACCTCCTTCACCCACCTTCGCTCACAGGACTTCCCCCAGTACCCCAAAGCGATTCGGCTCGTAGCAAGTGGTCTCATCGACCTCAAACCCCTTGTCACCCATCGGTTCAAGCTTGAAGATGCGGTGTCAGCATTCCATGTCGCAGCAGACCCTACACAGGGTGCCATCAAGGTTCAGATCCGTGATTAATCATGCTAAGCCGGAGAGTGCAGTACAAAAAGATGATTGCGCTTAGTTGTGTTGTGTCCAGAGTACAACGAAATCGAATCGAAAATTGTGTCGTGAAATGTTTACCAGGTTCCTTGCTTTTTACAAGTTGTATGTACGTCACGTGATCACCAAATTGGGACCAAACCAACTTCAAGTTTGTTTCCACGTATCATCACGCACAACTTGAAGGCCGCCATGACGAGCCCTGCTAGGATCCGTCAACGAAAGGCAATAGGCGCACCTCCGCGAGTGGAGAGCTACGACAGAGACGACGAGGATCATGTTGAAGCGCTGTATCGGAACCCAGTGCGTGCTACGGTCTGCCCTCTTGATATGTTATTCGACTATCCTTCCCTCCGCAGCATACTCGAAGCGCGTTCGAGCAGGCTTTGGACACCCCACAGGCAAGTGCTGCAGTCGTGGGTGTCCTCACTGCCGTCGCCTTTATGCTGCGATTCTATAAAATCAACCAACCAGACCAAGTAGTGTGCGCGTGTGCTTTATCACTTGTTCAGAATCTTGAACTCAACATTCACCAGCTTCGATGAAGTTCACTTTGGGAAGTTTGCCTCCTACTATATCCTTCGGCAGTATTACTTCGATGTGCATCCACCCTTCGCCAAACTTTTATTTGGACTCGCGGGATGGTTCGTCGGCTTCGACGGTCACTTCTCGTTCGAAAATATTGGAGACAGCTATACTGAAAACCATGTACCCTACGTTGGGATGCGCGCGCTACCAGCCATTCTTAGCAGCCTAACGGTTCCCGTGGTGTATGCCATCATGAAAGAAACAGGATATTCGACCATTGTTGCTGCATTCTCTGCATCCATCGTCCTATTTGGTACGTGCAATTTTTATGCGTCAACTGCCCGTCGTCGCCGCATCGGTATTCATAAGCTTCAATCCAGACAATGCACACATCGCGCAGTCTCGACTCATTCTCCTCGACGCCGCCCTTATATTCTTCATGGCCCTCACAATCTACTCATATGTACGCTTCCGCAAAATGCGTTACTGGTATGTCTAATATATTGGGCATCAATGGATATGTGCACTCATTTCACCACAGGGAGTTTTCGATAGAATGGTGGAGCTGGCTCATTGCCACTGGGTTCTTCATGGCTTGCACTTGGGGCTCCAAGGTCAACGGCATTTTGACGGTCGTCACTATCGGGATTGCTGTCTTAGTCGATTTATGGGACATATTGGATTATCGCAAGGGTCATTCTATGGTTCGTGGTCTTGTTAGTCAGCGCTATCGATCTGCCAACCGAATTTCCTAGGACCATTTCTGGAAGCATTTTACCGCTCGGGCAGTCGGCTTGATCGTCATTCCATTCATCATATATCTCTCATTCTTTTATGTCCACTTCGCTGTGTTGACCCACTCGGGCCCAGGCGACACGTTCATGAGCCCGGCTTTCCAGGAAACGCTCATCGGTAATGAGTTGCTGGTTAACAGCCAAGGTCAGCGATGAGATCGGAAATATTAACCCTGTTCTAACACTTATTCATAGACCTCCATTACCACGACATTGTCACGATGAAGCACAGGGATACCAAGGTCTTTCTACACTCGCACCCTGACAAATATCCCCTTCAATATGAAGACGGGCGTATCAGTACGCAAGGTATGCCGTATTGATGCTCTGTGATGTCAGTGACTGACCTATGGCAAGGCCAGCAAGTGACCGGCTATGGGCATGACGATGCAAACAACCATTGGCAAATTATCCCAACAAAGGCGCTTCCTGAGGCTGGTCGCGGACGAGCTGTCCACCACGACGACACCATCCAGTTATTGCATGTGAACACGCAGACGCTTCTCCTGACCCATGATGTCGCGTCTCCTTTGATGCCTACGAACCAAGAGTTCACTACGTGGCCAAAAGATGATCACTCTCGTCACAACGACACACTATTCCTCGTCCACCTAGTCGACGGAAATCCAGGAGATGTGTGGAAGAGCAAGTCGAGCCACTTCAGACTCGTGCATATGCCAACAAAGGTATCGATGTGGACACATTCGAAGCAGTTGCCGGATTGGGGATTCAAACAACAAGAGATCAATGGTAACAAGAACCCGACCGACAAAAGCGCTGCTTGGTTTGTTGACGAAGTAGTCGAGAGTGAGGGTAAGTTCGTTGGTCCTTTGAATGAACATCTCATATTGACATCATATCAGGCGACCTCGACTTCTCGAGAGAAAGCAATGTCCCGCGAGAGCCCAAGAAAATGAGCTTCTTCAAGAAATTTGCCGAGCTACAGTTATTGATGCTCCAGCACAACGCTGGCCTTACTGCATCACATCCCTATGCCAGCGGACCAATCAACTGGCCGTTCCTTCTGAGTGGCATCAGTTTCTGGACAGAGAACGACACTCAGAGACAGATTTACCTAATCGGCAATATTGTTGGATGGTGGTCATGTGTTATTGCCATCTCGATCTATGTAGGTATAGTCGTTGCTGACCTTCTGGCACGACGACGTGGACTCAATCCTATCCCTGATCGTAAGTCTTTGTAAGCCCCCTTTAAACGCTCGCCTAATTGTTTTGCAACAGCTGTCCGCAACCGCCTTTGGAATTCTGCAGGTTTCTTCCTGCTCGTGTGGGCAGTACACTATCTGCCGTTCTTCCTCATGGGCCGTCAGCTCTTTGTTCACCACTACCTCCCTTCCCACCTCGCATCAGCAATGTTAGCTGGGTCGGTGCTGAGTTTCGTCTTGTCCGATTCCATCAACTATCCTGTATCCGTGGCTGGACGTATGACCAGGATGCAGCCCACACAATACGCTGATCTTGGAGTGAAGGGTCCAGCACTGGTTGGCGTCTTTGCTGTTGTGATGTTCGCGATGTTCGTATACGTTGCTCCTCTCACTTATGGGACACCAGGGTACGCTACTCGAGTATTTTATCTGCCTTTTGTTTGCTAATTGATATCGGCAGCCTCGACGGTGAGAGTGTGAACTCGAAGCGTCTCTTGTCCTCGTGGACCCTTCATTTCGCTGCCAAGGTCACAGGTGACGCAATTTGATGGATTAAGGACTATTTCATTAGAGCAATAGCAATGTTGTGTATAGTATATATTGGCTTGCTAACACGACGAATACTTGCATTCGAGATTTGATACTGACTGGCTGACCAGCCGATGTGTTTGAAGCAAATGGCACGCGGTTAGTAACTTATGGCAAGCGCGTGTCTGATATCGGACCTGTTTGGCTCGCTACACGCGTGACGACCAACTGGCAATATTACAGCCGAATATCGTCTCAAGGCTGCCAGAATGTTCAATGCCCCACGACTTGCGCAGCGATACGGCACAACACCAGTTAACGGTCTAGGAAGTAGTTTTGTTGACGAAGATCCACTTGCCGTTTCGATTTACGATGACCCATGGAGCACTGCGCCGTCACCCTCCCCGCCGCTTGTCAATACCACAACCTCGGCGTTCAGCTCAGTCATAGGTAATACCCTTGGGAAACGTACACCTTTTTGTATTTACGCAGTCGGTTTTCAGCCAATGCAGCAGTTCCCGAAACATACCACAGGGCCTTTGCAGCTGTAGACACCACTAATTCGGGGGAGTTGTCGGTCAATGCCCTCTCGCGAGTCCTTGCCACCTCGTTGCTCCCAGCTGCAACCATTGATAGGGTAATGTCATTTGATTGTATGGGACTCTCGTAGATGTTGACTAGTCTGGTAGATTGTAAACTTAGTCAGCTCAAAATCTCGGGTCTCGAGACTCGAGTTCTTTGTAGCTCTGGCATTGGTTGCCCTCGCACAGTCGGAACGAGGTATGTCCGGTACTTCGTGCTACCATGATGTCTCGACCTTGAGGTGTATCTTGCAGATATCAGTATTGAACGGGTTGCTGTCCTCGGAGCCGAGAATAATCTGCCCGTTCCCTCTTTGAACCTCGATGCCCTACAACCCAGCGCTTCCGCCTTCAGCACTCCGTATACACCTTACAGACAGAATACTGTGCGACCCTCCCTGCTTGGTTACCCAACGGAGGACCCTTGGAATATCCCTCGGTACACTGGTATTGCCGGAAGTCCTTCCGACTCTAACCCACCACGGAGTGCCACTACAAACGGCGCATCATCCGCTTTGTCCGGGCCTGGCCTCCCCAAAGATTGGTGGAAAAGACAAGAATCTGTCACTGTGACCATTCAGGGACAACAAGGACACCTTCTGAGTAGGTATACCGTGTATGAAATCTCAACAGACGTGAGCCCCTGGTATCGATTCCTGCGCGTTGTTACCTAATGCAGTCGTGCATTAATAGCGCGGCCCTCCTGTGCATCGCCGCTATTCTGAATTTGCTTTCTTGTGGGATTACCTGGTTCGACGATACCCGTTCCGACTTCTCTCTGTACTTCCCCCGAAGCGAATACAACGTCAGTCTCCAATATTGCCATCCTGCCATTCCCTTGGCTGATTCGTAACCTGTGGCAGCCGACGCTGCATTTCTCGAGCAGAGAAGGTACGTTCATTGGTCTAAAAATTGCTGTACATTCATCACCGCGGTATTCCAGGAAGGGCCTTGCGAGGTTCCTTAATTCAGTAATGTGAGTGCGTTCGATTGTGTGAACGAGCGTGTTTGATAGATGATCGCAGAAATCACCCTGTGATCAAAGAGGACGGACTTCTTTCCACATTCTTGACGGAATCGTCCTTTGAGATATGGCGCAAACACAACGCGATCTCTCTTGAGGAGGAGTCCACCAGCAAGCGAGTCGACCGGATAGAGGAGATGTCTATTCCCAGTGATCTGGAAGAGAAACTTGCGTAAGTGGTGAATCACTAGAACTCTCAAGCTGCTGACATTTACGTTCTAGAGTCGTCCGTGGAAAGACGAACCCATTGATTGAACAATGGCAGAAGATATGTATACTTGCGGAACGCATCATAAAGAGACGTGAATCAGCTGCGGTATGGGTTTCACCAAATCCTCGCCCTACCTATGTGCCGGCTCACTCTGCATTCTTCTTCTGGTCTAATCTGTTGCTAAATGTTTCTGGTATCCCTGCGTCAATGTCACCAATATCGGGTTCTGGGCATTCTATACAAATTGACGGCTCTTATGAACCCGACGTGTCCGATGAGCAGGCTGACCTAGCACGCCTGACCAACGTTTTACGAGTTGTTGTTGAAGTCAATGAGAGGTGTTGGAGGGGTGACGACTGCGAACTTTGCAATGGTGTGCGGGAGGGAGTCGGACGCATCGCTGAGCATACGCAACAGCAGTCCGATCTGTTAGAGCAGCGCGTATGTCTTCCTTTCTTTTCAGGTCGGAGCCAGGACTAAGGATTTAACAGACACATACACTGCTACGCTCGACGTTGGAGTCTCTGAAGGTAATCTCTAGCGATTGACTCTTGTTGGCCGTTTGTTTACAGCGAGTTATCAGAGCCAACGAGACCTTTACATTGCTATGCGGGATCTGTTTGTCAGGCATGATCGTCTTGCGGTTGATAATGCCGAGCGCATCAAGAGGCGGGTGGACTCGAACTCAGTGAAACTTGAAGGCATCAAGGCAGCGCAGAGGGATGGGTGGCAAGAAGACGCCGATAGGGTGGTCATCCTCATCGAGAAAGACCAAGCAACCATCGCGTCGCTTCTTAACCGACGGGTGTTCATTCGAGCATGGTGAGTCTACGAACCCCACTGATGGGCCCGTCGCTGACACCGGTGCCTGCATGGAAGCATGTGGCATGAACTACGTGTCGTACTCCATAACAGGGAGAACGCGCTTCTTTCGAAGCTGGTGCAGACGTTGGTGCACGAAGAGCAAGCATTTGTGGATAATATTTTGGCTAATTGGGTGTCATTGGGGAACGCAGTAGACGAGATGCCCTTCGAGTTGTGGTGACTGGCCAATACTGGATGCTTTGATGTACATCTTCATTTACTTATGAACCGACATGAAACTTCTTGTTTGGACATCTCAACCCAGGCAAACTTAATACATTTGACCAAGTTTCGGCAAGGATCACTGCAGACGCATCGAAACACACGAACTATCACACTTCATGGAAGGTTTCGATGACTTGCTGGCACCCTCACGAAGCATACTCGAAGAGAATCCGTTTGAAGACCCGTTTGCCAAACCACGTTCGGGTTCTCCGGACCCTTGGTCCAGCTTCGCGCAGCAGCAACACCCACTGCCCTCTCACTCTGGTGTCGACTACTTCAAATCAGGTTTTGAGGACCATCCTAGCACAACACAGACGACCGAGTCCTATTTCGAGAGTGACTATGCTCATAGCGAACAAAGCAGCATCGCGGTGCCGGCAGACCCCCTGGATGCGGCTACAGTAACAGCAGAGGACCACGAAGACGAGCAGAGTGCAAGCCATAGCGATGCACACCTGGATACAACGACGTCACGAACGCATGGTTTTGGGATATTCACGTCGAGCGCAGAGGACCAGCCACAGACAGTAGTAGAGCCAAGATCCGACTCGCCTCTCCACGAAAAGGCACCCCCGATTCCACCTGCCGGCGAGGCTGGTACTGCTGTCGCGTCGTCATTGCGCGTGGAAGAGCCTACACCTTCGCAGTTGTCGTCTCCCCAAGAACCCATTTCCTCGGCTACGTCTCCTGAGCGCGCGGTAGTCTCACCTCTGGATCAGCAATCCCCTCCAAACATTGACCGTGCATTTGCGAGTCTTGCGCTTGGAGGTGAGAGCCATGGAGGATGGCAGACAGGATGGGGTAGCCACGACCCTACTGCGATCTCCACGATTCTTTCTCCGCCAGTCACTACCGCCAGCAATGACGACGACGACGACGACACACCCATAGGGCAGACGGCGCGATTCAGAAATGCTGGATCTCCTCAGGTGCGTGCTCCGAGTCCCTGTTGTCACGTCGAGCTGCCATCGAACGCTGATTCCATTTGGGTGTATAGTCGTATGGATCTCCTACTGCGCCGAAACGTAGCGAAGGACCAGTCCCACCTCTTTTTGTCATCTCAGTAGAGGACCCACAAAAGGTCGGGGACCCTATCAGGGCGCACACTCTTTACACTGTACACACCCGGGTATGTCATTATTCGCTGATCGATCCGCACGCCCTCACTGGTTGTTCTGGTTCACACCAGACCTCTTCCCCCCTCTTTTCCAAAGCAACGTTCTCTGTTCTCCGTCGATACTCTGATTTCTTATGGCTGTATGAAACGCTCTCCATGAACAATCCCGGGGTGGTTGTCCCACCCGTCCCCGAAAAGAACCCGTTTGGGCGGTTTGACGAACAATTCATACAGCAGCGGCGTTTAGCACTCGAGAAATGTGTACAAAAGATGGCAAGCCATCCCGTGCTGTGCAAGGACGCAGACCTCAGGTTTTTCTTGGAGAATGACAACTTTGCATTAGACGTTAGTTTCTTTGAGTGCTGCCTTCTTCTGTAGTTCAAGTGCCCGTTCTTTTGCAGATCAAGCAAAGAAAAGCAGAGATGGCTCATGAGAAAGGGGGACTTATGGCATCGATTGGACAGACGCTGGCTGGTCCTCGGTTCCACGAAACAGACGAGGTGAGGATGATAGTGTACACGCTAACAATCGTCCGAAACGCTCATCTTGTTCAGTGGTTTGATAAACAACGCGCATACCTTGACGCATTGGAATCCCAATTACGCGGACTCGTCAAGAGTATCGAGGTCGCTGCAAAACAACGAGCCGGTGCGCATATTTTCTATCCCGCTTTTGCTCACTGACAGTTTTGCAGAACTTGCTTCTGCTACGGGCGAATTCGTGGCGGCTGTTGCAGAGTTGTCAGCATCTGAGCTCGGAGAACAGTTGCAGCAAACACTTGGTGCACTGGCGAACGTCGAACAAGCAGCAGCAGATGGCCAGAGCGTACAGTCGCAGCAGGACATGATGACACTCATGAGCACAGGTACATATCTCTTTCATCTTCAATCCAGCCAAAGAAGTATCTCATCCTGAAATAGCGGACGAGTATTCGAGGCTCATCAACTCTGTTCGGGTACGTTTGATTCATTTGGATTGAGTACGTGGTTTAAACCTGGATACGAAGCTGGCTTTTAACTCCCGTGTGCGAACGTACACGAGTTGGCAAAACGCAGATGCAGAGGTGCGGCGAGCACGGCAAATACACGAGCGCGCCCGAACACAGGGGCGCCTTCCAAGTGAGCGGGTGGGCCATACCGTTAATTTAGTTACCGAGGCAAGTTGCGCCACGCTCTCTCCGATCATGTTCGTCACTAAGGACGGTGCATTGCACAGGCTGAGCGGCGCGCCGTGGACGCCAAGCACGAGTTTGATCAATGTTCCAAGTTGATCAAATTGGAGATGGCACGGTTTGAACAGGAGCGGATTGACGACTTCAAGGATGCATTGCAAGCCTTTTTGAATGGGATGATTTCACGGCAGAAAGAGGTCAGTGAACTGCAGTTGTAGTGGCAACCGGACAAAGTTTGATGGCTGTCACAGCTTATCTCTGCCTGGGAGAACTATCAACAAATGCTACTAAAAAGAGCTGATGGACCTGGGCCTGAAAGAGGAGTGGAAGGTTCTCATGACGCGTAGAGTATTTACTTGAGCCAGTCCGTGTCCTGAGACGTGGTGATTACGTAACATGTTCCTTGTTCGCTGGGCGTGCTGTGAGCATGGGCGCGTCTGAAATCAAGCTCGTCATCATCATCGCCCCCAGCTGGGCCATCTCCGCTCTCTGGCTGGAACCATGCAAAGTCTCTTCCCAACGCGCTTTCAGCAATCCATGCCGACGTTGCCATCTGCAGGGGAGGAGCCCTTGCTCGCATCGACCTCGCGCGAGGGCACACCAGACAAATGCGAACTTCAAATAGAGGGTATGACTTGCGGTGCTTGCGTGGAAGTGAGTCGATCGTTGTTCAGCTGTCGTCGCATTCACACCCCTCGCAGTCGATCGAAGGGGTGCTCCGAACACAACCCGGCATATACTCTGTAAAGGTGGCCCTCCTTGCCGAACGCGGCGTCGTCGAATACGACCCAACAGTGTGGACCGCAGAGAAGCTCATCAACGTAACTCTCGCCATTACGCCATTCATTTCTTTGCTCACCACTCCTCTTGTGCAGGAAATATCTGACATTGGATTTGACGCGACTCTCATTCCTGAAGCTCGTTCAGATACAGTTACACTCCGAATATATGGCATGACCTGTTCGTCATGTACTTCTACCGTCGAGAACGGTCTCCGCGATATGCCTGGGATCAACAATGTCGCAGTCTCTCTTGCTACAGAGACCGCAGAGATCGACTTTGAGCCTGATGTCATTGGCCCACGAGAGATGGTGGATAGAATCGAAGAAATGGGCTTTGACGCTCTACTTTCCGATCATCAGGACGCTACTCAGAAACAGTCTCTCGCGAGGACAAAAGAAATTCGGGAATGGTTTAGTCGCCTCAAATGGAGCATTACCCTTGCCCTACCCGTCTTCTTCCTTGGTATGGTCGCACCCCACATATCCGCACTACACCCGTTTGTCAGCTGTCGTTTGTTCAACGGCGTCTATCTCAC
>Ga0307508_10005191_pt1 | contig 12463 bp, 9 predicted proteins | sample 9_EM_MG_FD_203089 | JGI IMG/M metagenome (GOLD analysis project Ga0307508, IMG submission 203089) | Populus trichocarpa ectomycorrhiza microbial communities from riparian zone in the Pacific Northwest, United States - 9_EM | ecosystem: Host-associated > Plants > Roots > Unclassified | place... | reverse complement strand
GCGACGCGCGCGAGCCGTGCGCGAGCTGCGCATATCATGCGCTGTGCCGGGGCGGCTGCCGGGTGGTCAGCGCGCACACGACCGGCGATGCGTCGGCCCCCGACCCCGAGTGCCCGCGCGTCGTGGACCACCGCGGCGCCGCGTCCGACCCGGCGCCGCGCCGCCGGCTGCCGGTGGTGTAGTCACCCTGCGAGCTTCGCCGTCGTCGTGGGCGTCGTGGCACACACTGCCGCGGCTGGGTCGAGGCCGCGCCCGGCGAACGGGGTTAGCAGGGTGATCGGCCGCGTGATATAGAGTCGCCGATGAAGACGGTCATGATCATCAGCGACGCTACCGGCGAGACCGCGGAGCGCATGGTACGCGCGGCGACGCTGCAGTTCAGCGAGCCGGTGTCGATCAAGCTGTTCTCGCGCGTCCGGCTCGAGAGCGAGCTCGAGCAGATCCTCGAGAAGGCCTCGGAGGTCCGGGCGCTGGTGGTGTTCACGGTGGTCAACGCCGAGGAGCGCGACCTGATCGGCAAGCTGGTCGAGCGCTACAACATCGAGACGGTCGATCTGATCGGCGCGCTGATCAGCAAGCTCGCGATGTTCCTCGGCTCGGCGCCTGCCGGTGTCCCCGGCCTCCTGCACTCGATCACCGACGACTACTTCCGCCGGATCGAGGCGGTCGAGTTCGCGGTCAAGAACGACGATGGCGCCGAGCCGCGCAACCTGCCGAAGGCGGACCTGGTCCTGGTCGGCATCTCGCGAACCTCGAAGACCCCGCTGTCGACGTACCTGGCCCAGCGCGGCCTCAAGGTCGCGAACGTCCCGCTCGTGCTCGGCGTCGATCCACCCGAGGAGCTGTCGCAGGTCGACGATCGCAAGGTGTTTGGCCTGATCGTCCAGCCCGACATGCTGATGCGCATCCGCCAGGCGCGGCTGTCGCACCTCGGCATGCCGCACGACTCGAGCTATGGCCAGCGCGCGCACATCGAGAACGAGATCGCCTACTCGCGCGAGATCTTTCGCAAGCACGCCAACTGGCCGGTCATCGACGTCACCAACCGCGCGATCGAGGAGACCGCCGCCGATATCATGCGGATCTACCAGGAGCGCTTCGACCAGAGCCAGACCGTGTCGAGCGAGTCCGCCTAGGCCGGGGGCGCGCCGAACGGCGGCGCGACCAGGACCACCACCCGGGCGTCGACGTTGAGGATCTGGCCGTGGGCGTGGTCCGCGAGCGGGACCCGCCAGTGGTCGTGGCCGCAGACCGTGAGGCCCACCGCCCCGGCCTCGATCGCGTCGCGGATCGCGGGGTTGCCCGGCTGCCGGGCGCCGCCGCGTGGGCCCTCATGGAGCACCAGGACATCGACCCCGTGGTCGATCGCCCGCTCGATCGCGTCCAGCTGATCGGCCTCGCTGCGCCGGCCCGGCTTGCGCGGGTTGCCGATGATGCCGCTGACCCCGCTGATCCGCAGGCCGTCCAGGGTGGCGAGCTCGCCGTCGAGCAGGTGGACCCGGGGACCGAGCGTGCCGACCCGCGCCACGTCGTCGTGGTTGCCGGCGACGCCCGCGACCCAGGCGAAGCGCTCGGCGAACGCGACCCAGACGTCCGAGACGTCGCCGTAACCGCCGCGCCGGTTCGCCGCCGGCACGCAGTAGAGATCGCCGGCGAGGATCACCCCGGTGCGCGCCGCCGGGGGGATCGCGCCGCGCACCGCGAGGTCCTCGATCGCGTGGGCGACCTGGACACCGAGCAGCTCGGAGCGACCGTGCGGCCCCGGCACGACGCCCTGCAGATCGCTGCACACGACCAGCGCGTCGAGCTGGTCCGCGAGCGGGGCCGCGAGCGCGCCGCGCGTGACCGGCAGGGTCTCGACGTCGGAGCTGCCGCCCCGCGGCGAGGCGTTGAGGTAATGGATCTCGCGGATCAGCGCGTCGTCGATGCCGACGATCTGGAGCGGCGCGCGTGCGGCGACCCCGCCCGGCCCGCGCGACGTGGACCCGCCCGGGCGCCGCGGACGTGCTCGGCCGCGCTCGGTCATCGAGGCGCGCGCGACCACGACGTCAGCGCGAGCCGCGTCGGCGTGGGCTTGACCACGACGTCCTCGAACCCCGCGGCACGCAGGCCGCGCCCCAGCGAGCCGCGCGAGAACCGCGTGGGATGAAGACCGCGCCGCGAGAACCCGGTGCGGCGCGCGACCAGCTCGAGCACGGTCAGATCGAGCGCCAGGAGCCACGGCTCGCCGTAGTTCGGCGTCGACAGCCACAGCCGGCCACCGGGCACCAGCGCGCGGCGCAACCCGACCAGCCACGCCGGCCAGGCGAGGACGTGCTCGACCACCTCCTTGGCGTAGATCGCCGCGAACCGGCGGCCCAGCTCGATCGGAGCCTCGGCCGCCACGACGGTCCCGCCGTTGATCCGGGGGTCGCGGCGCGCGACCACGGCCGAGACCGCGCGGGCGTCGATGTCCACGACGTGGAACGCAAGCCCGGTCGGCGCGGCGTCGAGCTCGTGGAGCAGCCCGCAGCCCACGATCAGCACCTCGCCGGCCGGGTGCTCGGTCGCGACCTGGCCCAGGAACCGGCCGAGATCGCGCTCGAGCGCGTGGTGGTACAGGGTCCACGGGAACTGCCGCGCCCGCGCGTGGTTGGCGAAGTAGTCGGGGGCCTCGGTCGCCGCCACGTCAGCGCTCCTCGGCGAGGCTCGGCGGCTCGACCGCCTCGGCGACGAACAGGTACTCGTAGGCGGTCGGGGAATCGACCGCGACCAGCGGATCCGAGACCGCCCACCGCACCAGCCGGACCGCGGGGGCCAGCGCGCGGCTCGGCAGGAACCGGGCGAGCTTGGACGGATAGAACCCGGTGAGCTTCTTGGCGACGAACTCGAGGAACGCGGGCGGCAGGAACGCGCGGTACAGGAACTCCGAGCGCGCCGAGCCCATCCCGTACGCCGCGCGCACCCGCCAGCCATGCTGCGCCAGGAGCGCGGTCCACACCTTGTGGTCGTACAGGTGCCAGTGCTGGAAAAATCCGTTGAGCGCGCCGGCGAAGCTCATCGCGAGGCGCGGCGCGCGGCGCAGCAGCAGCGCCTGCAGCCGGCCCTGGTAGGCCCAGCGCGGCGTCGGGACGAACATCAACAGCCGGGCGTTCGGCGCCGCCGCCTTGCGCAGGTTGCGCAGCGCCCCGTCGATGTCCGGCACGTGCTCGAGCGAGCAGTTGCCGATGATCTCCTCGAACCGGGTGCCCGGGAACGGCTGGTCGCGCGACACGTCGGCGAGCGCCGCGTGGATCCGGGGCCGGGCCTGCGCGATCTCGCGCGCCGAGATGTCGATGCCGTAGACCTCGTGGTTGTCGCCGCCGCGCAGCGTCCACCAGAACCCGTCGCCGCACCCGACATCGAGCACCGGCCGCGCCCCGCTGGCGACGGCCTCCACGGCGACCAGGCGGTTGATCTCGCGCAGCGTCAGCGACAGCGGCGCGTGCTTCAGGTAGGCGTAGATCCAGCGCTCGATGTCCTCGTCGCGTGGCGTGCGCAGGTCACCGGACCGCGCGCGGGCGGCGGCGGCGACGTCGATGGGAACAACACGGGGCACAGCTAGCTGCTTACCACCACTCGGTGCGCGAGGTTGCCAGATCCACGCCCAGATCGCGCCCGCCCCGTTAGAATCGCCGCGATGGATTCTCGCATCGACGTGCGGGTGGCTCGCGCGGTGTTCGCCGCGACGTTCGCGTTCTACCTCCTGTCGAGCGGACGCGAGCCGCCGTGGGGTGACGGCAACATCCAGTACATGGTCGCGGAGAGCCTGGTGCATCGCGGCTCGCTGGCGATCTCGCGGGCGTGGCCCGACGATCTGCCGCGCGGCCGCAACGGGCAGTACTACTCGACCTACCCGATCGTGGCCTCGCTGGTCCAGCTCCCCGGGCTGGTGGTGCTCGAGGCGATCAGCGCGGTGCGCCCCGACGCCCGCGGGCTCGCCAGGCCGCTGACCACGCACGTCGCGTGCTCGGCGTTCGGCGCGCTGACCTGCGCGCTGTTCTACTGCCTGTGTCGCCAGCGCCGGCTGTCGCGGCGGGCGTCGAGCGCGGCCACCGCGATGCTCGCGCTGGGCACCACGGTCTGGGTCTACGCCCACTACTCGTACTCCGAGATCGCGCAGGCGGCGCTGTTCACCGGCTTCGTCCTGGAGCTGCTGCGCGTCCGCGACGATCCGACGCCGCGGCGCGCGCGGTGGCTGGGGCTCTACGCCGGCCTGGTGTTCAGCATCAAGTACATCTTCGCGGCGAGCGTGCTCGGCGGCGTGGTGTACCTGGCGCTCGCGCTGCGCCGCGACCGCCGCCTCGTGCTGCGGCTCGCGCTCGCCGGGGCGACCACCGCGGTGCCGTTCGTGATCCTGGCGCTGGTCTACAACGCGCTGTGCTGGGGCTCGCCGCTGACCACCGGCTACACCCCGTACTTCGCGACCTACTGGGGCGAGAACCCGGCGGTCGGGTTGTGGGGCATGATCCTGTCGCCGGGCAAGTCGCTGTTCCTCTACAGCCCGCCGCTGGTGCTGGGGCTCGCCGGGCTGCCGCGGCTGTGGCGCGACCACCGCGCCGCCTGCCTGGCGGTGATCGCGGCCGGCGCGCCGGTGCTCGCGATCTACAGCCGCTACAAGCTCGACGGCGACTACTCGTGGGGCCCACGGTTCGTGATCTACCTCGTGCCCGCGCTCGGCCTGTCGTTCGCCGCCGTGCTCGACGGCTGGATGCGCCAGCCCCCGCGGTGGCGCCGGCGCGTCGTGCTCGCCGTCACCCTGACCGCCGGGGTGGCGGTGCAGCTGCTCGGCAACGCGTTCTACTGGGATCACTTCATCCGGATCAGCATGGACGCGCGCGACGCCTGGCTCGGCGAGCCCAACCGCAAGGGCGCGATCATCCCGGTCCGCGCCGACGGCCACTGCGACTGCTGCTTCGAGGACGTCCATCAGCTCGAGTGGCTGCCGCCGTTCCAGCCGATCCGCGGCCACCTGTGGCTGCTCGGCGCGACGCTCGCCGGCGACGACGCGAAGGCGGCCGCGGCCAGCGCGCCATGGCACGAGTACACCGCGCTCGACATCGACATCACCCGGAGCTACGCGCGCGTGCGGATCGACTGGTGGGGCCTGCTCTGGCTCAAGGACTTCCCACAGCTCTGGCTCGCCGGCGTCGTGGTGCTGCTGGTGCTCGCGGCGGGTTCGGCGGGCGGCGCGGTCGCCTGGTACCGCGCGCATCGCAGCGCGGTCGCCGCTGCCGACCCCGAGCCGTGATCGCCGCCCGGCGCGGTCAGGCGCCGCCCATCGCCACGCTGCCGTTCGGGGTCCGCTGCCAGACCGCGGCCGGCACGTAGCCGGCGTTGAACACCTCGAACACACCGTGGAAGATCTTCTGGGCCGGGCGCGACCGGCCGTCGAACAGCCAGTCGCAGACGCCCTGCATGTTGAGCGACACGCCGATCGACAGCTCCTGGTGGTGGGCGTAGTCGGGCTCCCCGCCGGGCGGGTCCGGCTTGTAGCCGCGGGTGCCGAAGCCGACCGCGACGTCGACGAACCGGCTCCAGCCGCCCCACGACGCGTCGCGCAGCGCGTGCAGCCCGCCCAGGTGGAGGGCGAGCACGTAGGTCTCGCCGCTGTAGTCCTCGGCGATGTTGACGTTGCCGCCGTCGAACTGGTGGCGGTACTCGTGGCTCGGCCAGTACTCGACGCGGTAGTCGACCAGCTCGTCGAGCCGCGGCCACAGCGACAGCGCCACGGCGGCGAGCGCACCGAGCGTGTCGCCGGTCGCGTCGCTGAAGGAGAACTCGTAGAAGAAGCCGTCCTTGACCTCGACGCCCAGGAACAGCGCCTCGCTGAGCGCCGTCGCCACGACCGTCGACGTCACCTTGTCATATCCGCCCCACTGGTGCAGCAGCTCGGTGCCGACCCGAGCGAGGCTCATCGTCGCCCATGCGTGACCGAACTTGTCCGCGCCGCCCGCGTAGGTCCGAGCGCCGAGCCAGCCGTCCCCGCCCCACTTGAACTGCGCGAGCGGCTTGTGCTTGCGGTACCACGCAAAATACGTCCACGTGGTGAAGCCGGCATAGATCCCGCCCAGCGTCAACGCCGCCGCGACCTTGTGATCCTCACCCGGCGCGGGTGCCGGCGGGTCGACGATCGGGGAGGTTCCCTGGTCGGTCCACGGCGTGGGTGCGGCAACTGGATCATGGTGCGTGACCTCCGGAGTGACCGGGTCCGCGGCGCTCGGGTGCTGCAACCACGCGATCAGCAAAGCCGCAGCGGTACCTCGGCGCACCGTTCGCCTCATCTCATACGACCCGGGTGAACACAAGCCTGACATCCTCAAGATCCTGAGGCGGGGTATCCTTGGTCACGGTCCAGGTGGCAACATGCGTCAACCAACTTGAGTTGGCGAGCGAAGCATAATAGTTTGCCTCGATTACTAGCCCTTGACCCATCGCGGTGAGCTCCGTGCTTTCCCGATCGATAGCTTTTTTGCCGTGAAACCTCGACTAGACTGTCACGTGTTATTTGGCGTGGGCCTCGCACCTGGGGTGCGAGCATGACGACCCACGTCCTCTGGGTGATCGTCCACTCCCTCGCCGTGGTGGTGTTCGTCAACCGCTACGTGGCTGGGATCATCCTCCGGGTGGTTCGAGGTAAGAACTGGGACGAGAGCCGTGATGACTACGAACCGACGGTGACCGCTGTCATCCCGATGTTCAACGAGGGCTCGGCGATCAAGGAGACGCTCCAGAGCCTGCTCGACTCGGCGTACCCGCACAGCAAGCTCAAGGTGATCTGCGTCGACGACTGCTCGACCGATGACAGCTACGAGTGCGCCCGCGAGATCGCGAAGAAGTCCGGCGGCCGCCTGAAGGTCATGCGCAACCGCGCGAACCTCGGCAAGCGCCGCTCGATCATCCGCGCGACCCGCGAGGCCGACAGCGAGATCATCGTGTCGGTCGACTCGGACGTCGTGGTCGACGCGGACGCGGTGCGCCAGCTGATCCGGCGGTTCACCAGCGACCGGATCGCCGCGGTCGGCGGCTGGGTCGACGTCCGCAACAAGCAGGACAACTGGCTGACCCGCATGCAGGTGGTGAAGTACTGGTACTCGTACTTCTTCATGAAGAACCTCGAGTGGGGGTTCCGGCGCGTGATGTGCCTGTCGGGCTGCCTCACCGCGTATCGCCGCGCGGTGCTGATCGAGCTCGAGCCGGTGCTGGAGACCCGCTCGGTGCTCGGCGTGCCGATCAAGTACGGCGAGGACCGCTTCCTCACCCGCCAGATCGTCAAGGCCGGGTACCTCACGACGATGACGCTGGAGGCGCGCTGCCGCACGTTCGTGCCGAGCACGCTGACCGCGTACTTCTCGCAGCAGCTGCGCTGGCGCCGGTCCAACATCGTCGACTACGCTGGCGGGTTCAGCCACGTCTGGCGGCTCAACCCGGTGCTCGCGATCCACTTCTTCTCGCTGTTCGCGCTGTTGCTCGTGTACCCGATCGCCGTGGTCCGCGCGCTCGCCGCGCACAAGTTCTTCCCCGCGCTGGTGCTGCACACCGAGGCGGTCGTGTTCTTCGGCATGCTGTACCGCTGGCGCACGCGCAAGCTGCCCAGGGCCGAGCGCGTCGGCCCGCTGGCGTTCATCCCGCTGTCGTTGCTGATGCCGGTGACCTACGCCCTGTTGACCCCGCTGGCGCTGTTCACGCTCGACACGGCGAGCTGGGAGACCCGCAACCACGAAGACACCGCCGCCGAGCCGGCGGAGCCGATCCGCGACGCCGCCACCGCCGAGATCCGGGTCGGAGAGCCGGCCCCGGCGGTTGCGCGTGCTCGATCTCACGCACAGTTGCCTGCTGCCTAGTGTGGTAAGGACCATGGAAATGCAACCTCGATCGGCCCGCCCGCGGTTCTGGATCGCCCTCCAGCCGTCGATCGTCCGGATCTACAAGGTCGCCGGCCTCGTCGCGCTCACGGCGATCCTCATCGGGCTGGTCGGATTCCTCGTCGTCAACATCTTCTACTTCTTCGACCACACCTGGGTCCGCCCGGTCGTGGTGTCGCCGACCCACCAGCGCGTGGTCGAGGCCTCGACCCAGCTCGCCGACGCCAAGCTGCGCGCCAGCCAGCTGACAGCCGAGAAGCTCGAGACCGAGGGCCAGCTCGCCGAGATCGATCGCGTGGTGATCGCCGACGACCGGTTCATCGCCGAGATCGGCAACACCGTCGATGCGCCGCGCACGCCGGACCAGTGGCTGGTGCGGCGCGAGCTCGAGAAGGCCCGGCTCGAGAAGGACAACGTGACCGGCCGGCGCATGCCGCTCGGCCAGCGGATCGAGAGCCTCAAGCTCAGGATCAAGGATCAGGACGCGGTGGTCGACCGGCTCGCCCAGTCGCCGTACCTGAAGGCGATCGTGAACAAGGTCACCCTCGCGTTCGTGCCGAACCAGAACCTCAGGAACGTGAAGCTCGGCACGCCGCTCTACGGCTGCATGTGGGGCCTCGTGTGGTGCCGAAAGGTCGGCACCGTGAAGGCCGTGCTCGACGGCGAGGTCCAGGACATCCACCCCCACGACGAGAGCATCCAGCGCGGCTTGATGCTCGAGGTCGACGTGACCGACTGGGGCGCGAGCGAGACCGTGCTGTTCGCTGGCTCCAAGCCGCTGTGGTTCCTGTAGCTGGCAGGATCTGCGGCCGGCGCGTCCTGCGGCGGCCAGGTTCGCTGCACTTCCTGCGATCTCGATAACTTGCCGCGTGGTCGCTCCGGCATGGCCGGACGATCCGACATCTCGGCGGCGGCCTGGGACGAAATGACCCGGTGGTGCGGGAGTCGAAGGCGACGTCGGAGTACCGATCTCGAGGTCGTCTAATGTACTATGGGCCGCAGTTTGGGGACTCGACTCGCGTCTTTACCGGGGTCGCGGTTGCTCCGCGGAGGCAAAAGGCAATGAGTGACCAGGACAAGACCCGTGTGGGAGGGGGCGCGCCAGCCCCGTCCACCGGCGCGCCGAGCCACAGCGCTGCGAAATCGCCCGACGCCAACGTCAACGTGATCCGGCAACCGCAGGAACCGACCGTCGTGGCGACCTCGGGGAACGGCGGGCTGGCGTCGGCCTCGCCCAGGCGCACGATGGTCGGGGTCGCGGCGAACCGCGCCGGCGACGCGTTCGCGCTGGGCCAGCCCGGCGCGCCGCGCGATCCGCGGCCGCCATCCTCGGTCCCCGGCGGGACTGCGCCACCGGGCTCGACGCCGGCGGCCGGCGCGCCGCACCAGAACAACACGATCCAGGCCCAGCCGCGCACGCGGCGGTCGTCCGAGGCACCGTCGGGCTTCAGCAAGTCGGCGTGGGACACCTTCGATGGTGGGTCGACCGGCGTCCACGCCACGAGCGCGGCGCCGCACCCCGGGGTGCGGATCAACCAGTACGAGATGATCAAGATGATCGGCGAGGGCGGGATGGGGACGGTGTTCCTCGCCCGCGACCTGCGGCTCGGCCGGCGGGTCGCGATCAAGTTCCTGCAGTCGGCGCAGCCCGAGATGACGCAGCGGTTCCTGGTCGAGGCGAGGACCACGGCGCGCTGCCAGCACGACAACATCGTCGTGATCTACGAGGTCGGCGAGCACCTCGGCTCGCCCTACATCGTGCTCGAGTTCCTGAACGGCAGGCCGCTGACCCACCTGACCGAGGACGGCCAGCGGCTGCCGTACACCCGCGCGGTCGAGATCACCTGCGCGATCCTGCGCGCGCTGTCGTGCGCCCACGACCACGGCATCGTCCACCGCGACCTCAAGCCAGACAACATCTTCATCACCGAGTCCGGCACGATCAAGGTGCTCGACTTCGGGATCGCCAAGGTCCTGCAACAGGGCGGCGGCGCCGCCGCGAACGCCCCTGGCGCGATCCACCTGCCGAGCCCGCTCGAGCTCGCCACCGGGACCAACAACAGCCTCACCCGGGCCGGCACGATCATGGGCACGCTGAAGTACATGTCGCCCGAGCAGTGGGGCATCGGGGTCGAGATCGATCACCTCACCGACATCTGGGCGTGCGGCATCCTGTTGCATCGCATGCTGTGCGGCCGGCACCCGCTGCACCCGCTGGACGGTAACCAGCTGGTCGTCACCGCCATGCTCGAGCTGCCGATGCCGTCGATGGCCGAGGCCGCGCCACCCGACATGCCGCGCGAGCTGATCCAGATCGTCGATCGCTGCCTGCTCAAGGCCAAGGACCAGCGCTGGCAGTCGGCCGCCGAGCTGCTGTCGGCGCTCGAGCTGTTCCTGCCCGGTCGCCGGACCCAGACGCTCCAGGTCGACGAGAGCCCGTACGCCGGCCTGTCGTCGTTCCAGGAGACCGACGCCGGCAAGTTCTTCGGCCGGAGCCGCGAGATCGCGGCGATGGTCACCCGGATCCGCGATCGCCCGCTGATGGCGGTCGTCGGCAGCTCGGGCGTGGGCAAGTCGTCGTTCGTCCGCGCCGGCCTGGTGCCCGCGCTCAAGCGCTCGGGCGAGGTCTGGGAGACCCTGGTCATCCGGCCGGGGCGAAAGCCGCTCGAGGCGCTCGCCGCCGTCATCGCGCCGATGGTCGCGACCGCCGCCAACCTCGCCGACGACGTCGACGAGCACAGGAAGCTGGTCGAGACGCTGCGGCGCGAGCCCGGCCACCTCGGCCACGTGCTCCGGCTGCGCGCGCGCCGCAACAACCTCCGGATGCTGGTGTTCGTCGACCAGTTCGAGGAGCTCTACACCCAGGTCGGCGACGCGGCGGAGCGCGCCGCGTTCACCGCGTGCCTGGCGGCGGTCGCCGACGACGCGACCAGCCCGCTGCGCGTCGTGCTGTCGATCCGCAGCGACTTCCTCGACCGCGTCGCCGAGGACCCGCAGTTCGTCAGCGAGCTGACCTCCGGCCTGTACTTCCTCGGACCGCCCGGCCGCGACGGCCTGCGCGACGCGATCACCCAGCCCGCCGAGATGGCCGGGTTCCAGTTCGAGGTCCCCGCCATCGTCGAGGACATGCTCGGCCACCTCGAGGCCACGCCCGGCGCGCTGCCGCTGCTCCAGTTCGCCGCCGCCAGGCTGTGGGAGACCCGCGATGTCGCGCGCCGGCTGCTCACCCACCACAGCTACGCGGCGATGGGCGGCGTCGCCGGCGCGCTCGCCAGCCACGCCGACCGGTTCGTCGCCGAGCAGGGCGCACACAAGGCCGGCTTGATCCGCGCCCTGCTGCTCCGCCTGGTCACCGCCGAGCGCACCCGCGCGATCGTACCGATCGCCGAGCTACGCGAGCTGTCGCGCGAGGTCGGTGTGATCCATCGGCTGATCGACCAGATGGTCGACGCCCGCCTGCTCGTGGTCCAGACCCTCGAGGGCGGCAAGGGCTCGACCGTCGAGATCGTCCACGAGTCGCTGGTCCAGGGCTGGCCGACGCTGCGGCGCTGGCTCGACGAGAACCAGGACGACGCCGCGCTGGTCGATCAGCTGCGGGTCGCGGCGCGGCAGTGGCAGCACAAGGCGTTCGACGCGGGCCTGCTGTGGCGCGGCGACGCCGCCGACGAGGCCAGGAAGTTCCGGCTGCGCTACAAGGGCCCGCTGTCCGACGTCGAGCGCGGCTTCCTCGATGCGGTCGTGTCCTACCAGACCAGCCAGGCGCGGCGCCGCCGGGCCGCGATCATCGCGGGGTTCACCGCGCTGTCGCTGGTCGTGGTCGCGACCATGGTGCTGCTCGTCATCATCCAGAGCTCGCGCACCGAGGCCAAGGACAACCTGGTCCTGGCCGAGACCGCCCGCCAGGACGCCGAGCAGAACCTCCAGGCCCTGAAGCAGAAGGAGCTGGAGCGCGACAAGGAGCAGCGCGAGAAGGAGCGCATCGCGCGCGAGAAGGGCCAGGTCGACGTCGCGCTCGGCAAGTCACGCGGCGACCTCGAGCAGGCCAACGTCGACCTGGTACAGCAGCGCGACGCCGCGACCGAGAGCGCCAAGCAGGCCCAGCGCGCGCAGCTCCGCGCCGAGGACAACGCCCGGCTGGCCGAGAAGGCGCAGGCCGAGGCGCTCGCGTCGAGCGAGCGCGCCAACAAGGCGACCGAGGAGGCCCGCGCCGCCGCCAGGCGCGAGGCCGACCGCGCCAACGCGCTCCAGAAGCAGCTCGGCAGCACTCCCGTCCCGACCCTCAAGCGCCTCGGCCAACCGGCGACGAGCGAACCCGTGAAGGAACAACCATGACCAAGGCCCTCGTCGTCGTGCTGGGCGTCGTGCTGGGCGCTGGCGCGGTGTCCGCACAGCCCCGTAGCTCGCCGGCCCGCAAGCCGCCCACCCACCGGCAGGCCAGCCCCACGGCCGAGGCCGCCCCGGTCGACCCGCCGGGAGACGCCGGGCCGCCGGCCCCCAGCAACAGCGCGCCGGCCCCCGACGCGGCGCTACCACCCGACGGCGTCGCCTCGCCGCCTGACGCCCCGGGCGCCACACCGGCG
>Ga0307508_10005190_pt1 | contig 12466 bp, 10 predicted proteins | sample 9_EM_MG_FD_203089 | JGI IMG/M metagenome (GOLD analysis project Ga0307508, IMG submission 203089) | Populus trichocarpa ectomycorrhiza microbial communities from riparian zone in the Pacific Northwest, United States - 9_EM | ecosystem: Host-associated > Plants > Roots > Unclassified | place... | reverse complement strand
GGCACCGAGGATGTGATCCCCGCCGATGCCGCGCCGCAGCTGGTGCTCGATCGGGTCTGGCCGGTCGAAGCCTATGACGCGCCCGCGATCGATGGCGACGCATTGGCCTATGTCCTCTACACCTCGGGATCGACCGGCAAGCCCAAGGGCGTCGAGATCCCGCACGCAGCGCTCGTCAATCTGCTGATGGCGATGCAGGAGGCCCCGGGCTTCGCTGAAGGTGAAAGCCTGCTCGCGGTGACCACTCTCTCCTTCGACATTGCCGAGCTTGAATTATGGCTGCCGCTCGTCTCGGGCGGGCGGATCATCCTCGCGCCGCGCGAAGTGGCGAGCGACATGGCGGCGCTGGCCGAGATGATCGCCGAGACCCAGCCCGATGTGATGCAGGCGACGCCCGCGACCTGGCGCGGGCTGATCGAAGCCGGCTGGGCGGGCGATCCCGATCTGCGCATCCTGTGCGGCGGCGAGGCATTGCCGCGCGCCCTCGTCGAGCAATTGCTGCCGCGCGTAGGGAAGCTCTGGAATATGTACGGGCCGACCGAAACGACGATCTGGTCGACGGTCGCCAGGGTCACCGCCGGCACCGGGCCGGTGCCGATCGGCCGCCCGATCGCCAACACGAAGGTCCGTATCCTCGATCCTTCGGGCAATGACTTGCCGGTCGGTGGTATCGGCGAGCTCCATATCGGCGGGCGCGGCGTTGCGGTCGGCTATCGCGGCCGGCCCGATCTCACCGCCGAGCGCTTCATCGATCATAATGGCGAACGCTTCTACCGCACCGGCGACCTCGCGCGCTGGCGGGCCGACGGCGTGCTCGAATGCCTTGGCCGCACCGACACCGAGGAGAAGATCCGGGGTTTCCGCATCGCGATCGAGGAAGTCGAGGGCGCGCTGTCGAAGCTGCCCGGCGTCACCGCCGCCGCTGTCCGCGCCTGGCCCGATGCGAGCGGCGAACGCGCGCTGGCCGGCTATATCGTCGGCACCGGCGATGCCGCCGAATGGCGCCTGGCCCTGGCCGAGACGCTCCCCGATTATATGATCCCCAGCCGCTTCGTATCGCTCGACGCGCTGCCGATGACCCCCAATGGCAAGGTCGATCGCAAGGCGTTGCCGGAACCCGGCGTCTCGACGGATCGCATCGCGTCCCCGCCCGAAACACCCGAGGAGCAGAAGCTCGCGGAAATCTGGCAGACCGTGCTCAAGGTCGACACCGTCTATCGTGACGATGATTTCTTCGATCTCGGCGGCCATTCGCTGCTGATCGCGCGGCTGCTGCGCCGCATCGAGGCGGATTACGGCATCCGCCTGCCGATGGCGGCTTTGTTCCGCGCGCCCAAGCTTTGCGACATGGCGGCGCTGATCACCTCGGACCAGCCGATCGACGCGAGCGCGCTGATCCCGATCCAGCCGCATGGCACCAAGCCGGCCATCCTGTGGCTCGATGGCGGCTCGACCTTCATTCCGCTTGCTGACCGGCTCGGCACTGACCAGCCCTTTTTCGGCATTTCCGTCGATGGCGTGCTTGAAGCGGCCGGCGGCTGCCCGAAGAGTTTCGAAGAGGCCGCCGCCTTGGTCGTCGCGACCCTGCGCGAGGTGCAGCCCCATGGCCCCTATCGGATCGGCGGCTGGTGTACGTCGGGCATCCTCGCCTTTGCCGTCGCCTCGCAACTTCGTGCCGCGGGCGAGGATGTGCCGCTGCTGATGCTGGTCCACGCCTTCCACCCGGTAAAGGCGCGCAAGATCGGATCGATGCGTTTCTTCCTGAGCAAATTGCGCTTCCATATCGGCAAGTCGCTTGACCAGCCCAAGGGCAAGAAGCTCCATTATTTCTTCGAGCGGCTGCGGGGCATGTCGGATGCGGCGGCGCTCGCCGGCGGGCGTGAGGCGGTGCTCCAGCCCAAGCTGCGCTCAGCGCTCGATCGCGCCGCGATCCAGTATGATCCCCCGCCCTATGACGGAGACGTCGTGCTGTTCCAGCCTTCGGAGCATCCCGATGTGCTCGATTTCGAAGCGGATTGGGCGAACGATGTGACCGGCGGCTTCACCGCCCATGTCGTGCCGGGCGGGCATCGCACCATATTGGAGCCGCCCTTTGTCGACAGCTTCGCGGCCATGCTGAAGCCGGCGCTCGATCTTGCCGCGACACCGCCGCCGCGGCGCCTGGCGAGTTGAGGCCATGGCGGTCGTCGAGATTCATCTGGGCTCGATTGACGTCGACTACACTGAGTTCGCGCGTTTCGCGGACCTGATCAATGTCGAGGAACGCGCCCGCGCCGAGCGCTACCGGTTCGAACGCGACCGGCGGCGCTTCATCGTCCGGCGCGGGTGGCTGCGCACCTTGCTCGGCCGTCATGTCGGCGAGGCGCCGGAACGGCTGGCCTTCACCTTCGGGGCCTATGGCAAGCCGGAATTGCCGGGCGGCCTCTGCTTTAGCCAGTCGCATTCAGGCGACCGGATGATGATCGCGCTTTCCGATATCGAAGTCGGCTGCGACATCGAGAAGATCGATGACATGATGGACTGGCGCCCGATCGCCGAAAGCCTGTTCGCGCCCGCCGAACGTACCGCGCTGGCGGCGCTCCCCGAGGTCGCGGGGCGGCAGGCCTTTTTCGAATGCTGGGCGCGCAAGGAAGCGTTCGTGAAGGCGGTCGGGCACGGTCTGTCCTACCCGCTCGAGGCGTTCACGGTGTCGGTAACGCCCGAGGCGCGGCTGCTGTCAGGAGGCGAAGCCTGGTCGATCGCGGCGCTGTCGCCTGGTGAGGGCTATGCCGGCGCGGTGGTGGTGCGGGACGGTGTGCTGACCTGCAATTCGATCCACGTCCAAAGCCTGCATGAGTTGTAAAATGGCGCTTTTCTAAAGCATCGTGCATTAAATCTGAGCCACCTCTTGGGTTCGGCCCACTCCATTCTTGCTTCCCCAGCGAAGGCTGGGGCCCAGTTGGGGGACGATCATGGCGGGTGCTGCGCGTCACCACATCAGCCTTTCCAACTGGGCCCAGTTCCGGGTTGAACATGCCCCGCATGTTCAAGGATCGTTCGGGGGACGATCCGACCCGAGAACTCTTCGCTGGGGAAGAGGAAGGGCTTTGCGTGAACTTGCGCCGATGGGTCACATTTAACGCATGATGCTTTAATTATCTCGTGTGGTGCGAGAGCGTCGCGCTGAGGTCATATCTTGCCGATCAATCCCGAAAGTCGGATCGCTCAGATTGAGTGCGTAGCGTGTTGATTTGAGCGCGCCGCTCGCGATGAACACGCGCTTTTCGACAAGGTCGGCCAGATCACGGGTTATTGTTGCCTTCGAAACTCCGGTGATGCTTGCGTAGTTGGCCGCACTCAGGCCGCCCTTGAATCCATCGGGTCCTTCACGAAACATCCGCGCGAGGACACGCGCCTGTCGCTCGTTGAGCTGATCGCGAACCCGATCGAAGAGTTTGGTCTTGGCGATCAGGAAATCGACGAGGCCCTGGGTATGCGTTTGCGCTTCGAGCACCGCCTCCGCGAACCAGGTCAGCCAGGCGCTCACGGCCATGTCCTTGTTGTTCGCTTCAAGCGCATCATAATAAGCGCCGCGCTTGCGCTGAATGACATGGGAGAGGGCGAGAAGGCTGGGTTGGCCGAGCGCCTGTGCCAGCGCTTTCTCGGCGAGCGCCCGTGCGATCCGGCCATTGCCGTCTTCATAAGGGTGGATGCTGACGAAATAGAGATGGGCGATCCCCGCGCGGGTCAATGCCGGCAAAGGGTGTGCACCGTCCGGCGCACTGTTTGCGAACCAGTCGATAAAGGCCTGCATCTCATCCGGCACCGCGTGTGATGGTGGCGCTTCGAAATGGAGCTTGGGTTTGTGCAAATAGCCCGAAACCACCTGCATTGGCGTCTCATGCGCGCGATAGGCGCCGATATCCGCGAGATCGGTACGACCTCGCAATATCATGCCGTGCCAGCGGTGCAGCATCTCGTGCGACAAGGGCTCGGCAAAACCCCGATAGAGATCGACCAGCATCTCGGCGATGCCCGCCTCGGCTGGCGGAATGCGGCGGTGATCGGTTTCGAGTCCGAAGTGTCGGCGCAAGGAAGACTGGACGCTTTCGCGGTTGAGCAATTCACCTTCGATCTCGGACGTCTTGAGCGCCTCGCCGGTCATCATGTCGATCAGGATCGCGGTGCGATCTTCGCTACCGACGTGCCTGATGGAACCGATCTGCTCGCCCGCATGCTGCAGGAATCGCGCTTCGAACATGGCGAGCGCTGCGTCGGTCCACCGAAAGCGGGGCCAATCGGGTTGCTGCCAATTCCAGGCCATGAGGTATAAATGCTCCGTTTATAACTCACGAATTGGCATATTATGAGTTATAAAGCGAGTTTTATCGATCAACCTCAAGCCCGGGCGAGCCGCTCCGATCGGAACAGCGCCACGATCTCGGCCAGCACCGGCCGCGCGACGAGCAGCGCCAGCGCGGCATAGGTGAAGCCGCCCGCCCCGACCAGGATCGCCAGCCGCAACGCGGGCGAGGGCACCGCAACCAGACGGTCGACCGCCATCACCACCACCGCCATGCCCGTAGCGGCGAGCAGCGGTGGTGCGACCGCGCGGGCGAGCGCCGCCGCGCTCGTGCCGATGATCGGCATCGCAATCCAGGCTGTGAAGGCGGCGAGGATCGGGAACGCGGTCAGCCAGGTCCAGGCGAGGCCGGTCGGCCCGCCGCGCACCGTCAGCAAAAAGCCGAGCGGCATGATCACCGCGCCCGCCGCCGAGGAAATCACCTGGATGCGGGTATGGCCAAGCGCAGTCGTCGCCGGGGCGAACAGGATCTGCAGCGTCACGAACGGCATCGCCAGCGCAAGGATCGCGACGATCGGTACTGCCTCGATCCATTTCGGGCCGAGCATCGTCTGCACGAACGGCGCCGCGGTGGTGGCGAGGCCGAAATAGAAGGGCAGCGACACCATCATGATGATCCGCACCGATTTCTCGAAGGCATAGGCAGCCTCGCCGCTTTTGCCCTGCAGCCGCGCATAGGCAGTGAACGCGACCTCGTTCAGCGGTGGGATGAACTTGGCGGTGACGATCTGCGCCAGGAACAACGCGGTGGTATAGAGCCCCAGCCGGTGCGGATCGAGCGCGCGGCCGCCGATGAACACATCCGCCTGGGTCTGGATCAGCCAGAGGAAAGCGCTGAGCAACATCGCCCCGCCGAACCGCACGGTCGCGCCGGCGCCCCTGAAATGAAAGCTCGGCCACACCAGCAAACGCGCCGCGATCGTCATGCCGATCGCCCGCGTCCACACCAGAGCGAGCGGTGCGAAGACAAGCGTCCACACTCCGAAGCCGGACAGCGCGCAGAGGATCGAGGTCAGCGCGCCCGCCGCCGCCGCGAGCAGATTGACCTTGGCCTGGCGGTGGAAATCCATCGAGCGGGCAAGCAGCGCGCTGGGCAGCACGATGAACGGATTGGCGAGATAGAGCAGGGACTGAACGACCAGCAGCTCGCCGACCAGGGGTTGCTTGAAATAGCTCGCGGCAAGCGGCGCCGCGGCGGCCTGAAGCAGCGCGATCCCGACATTCAACGCGACCAGCAGGCCGAACACCTGGCGCACGTCCTTCGTCGTAATCGTCTCGGCGCGGATCAGCGCGCCGGCAAAGCCTCCGCCATTGAGCAGGCTGAGCAGCACCAGCACGCTTTGCGTCATCGCGAACAGGCCGTAATCGGCAGGATTGAGCAGGCGGATGACAAAAAAGGTCGATGCCCACATGCTGATCTGGGCAATGATCTGGCTGCCCGACCGCCACATCACCGCCTTCACGACCCGCGAACCGATACCGTCGGGTGCCGCGGCTTCAATCGGCGTCGTCATATCATTCACGCTGGCACCACCCCGCTGCGACGGGCAGCGAGCGGGGATATAGGCCATGCGGGGTAGACGAAGCGTAAAGGGCGGGAAAGAAAATCGGGTCATTCCTTCTCCCTTCATCCCCTCTCCTTTTCAGGAGAGGGGCAAGCTGCGCAGCAGCGCGGGGTGAGGTTGAGCGCGGGACGCTTATGCTGGTCACCCTCACCCTTCCCATCGCTCCGCGATGGGCCCCTTCCCTCTCCCGATGGGAGAGGGAGAAGGAGAGGGAGAAAGAAAGTTTTCCACAGCTTATCTCTGATTCAGCACCGCTCACCGGAACCGAACCCCATTCCCCTCGTTCTGCCCGGAAGAAAAAGGGGACTTCCAATGACGATACGCGACCTCATGCCGCGACCCTGGCAGCCTTATCTCGGCGCCGGCCTGTTTGCCTTTTCGCTCGCCTTGCTGGCGGTGGTGGCGCCCAATCTGGTGGCGATCGCCTGCGTGCTCGGCGGCGGCGCCGCGCTGGCCTTGTTCGGGATTGCCCGGTCACGCTTCGGCCTGATCCTGATGACATTGCTGATGCTGGCGATTTCCGGATGCGCCCTGCTCGCCGCGCTTATCCTGAACAGCTTCATCCTGCTGCCGGTCGGTGCGATCCAGATTCTCGCAATCCTGCTGCTCGAAAGCCGCGAAAGCCGGCTCTGGATGGAAGGCGCCGCGACCATCGGCGCCGGCACCCGGCGCCACGCCTGACGCGGTTCCCGCGTTGCCGCAGGGCGCACAAAGGCACATTGGATTAACAACCTGCGCCAATATGGTGGTCACGCCCAGTGTCGGCGCCTAATCAGGCGCGAATATTACTAATCACAATCAACACATTACCCGCAAAACTGATGCATTCATTACAAGATTGATCCACCCGAACCTGCCCGAATAAACCTGCATCGCCTGTTGATCCGTGCTAGAATGCTTTGGCTGGTCACCGAGGGTCCCTAAGAAAGCGCCCTTTTACCCAACATCTCTGCCGGGGAAGGCTTTCGCTTCGCGAGCCTCCGGTCCCCTGAAAGGGGGCCAACGCAATGAACGAGCAAGCGGCTATCCCTGCCGAGGCCGCCAACGACCTCGCACTCGCAGTGATCGCGTCGTCCAGGGCGCCATTGCTGTTGCTCGACGGCGATCTCGGCGTGGTCGCGGCGAGCGATTCCTTCTACCGCGATTTCGAGATCGATCCGGTCGGCACGCCCGGCCGCCAGCTTGCCGATCTCGGCGAGGGCGAATGGAATGTTCGCCAATTGGGGACAATGCTCAGGGCCACCGTTGCCGGCAATACGGAAATCGGCGCTTATGAGATGGATCTCAAGCGCACGGATCGCGCCCCACGCTGCGTGGTGCTCAACGCGCACAAGCTCGATTATAGCGACAAGGCCAATGTCCGGATCGTCCTGGCGATGCTCGACGTTACCGACGCCCGCCATGCCGAAACGGTCAAGGACGATCTGCTGCGAGAAAAGGTCGTCCTGCTCCGCGAGCTGCAGCACCGTGTCGCCAACAGCCTGCAGATCGTCGCAAGCGTGCTGATGCTCAGCGCGCGGCGCGTGCAGTCGGAGGAAACGCGCGTGCATCTGCGCGATGCGCACCAGAGGGTGATGTCGATCGCCGCGTTACAGCGCCATCTCTCGATCTCGGACCTCAAGGATGTGCGGCTGCGCGGCTATTTCACTGAATTGTGCGAGAGCCTGGCCGCGTCGATGATCCATGATCATGACCAGCTTTCGATCGATGTTAAGGTGGACGACAGCGTCATCGGCGCCGAGGAATCGGTCAGCCTCGGGCTGATGGTCACCGAACTCGTCATCAACGCGCTCAAGCATGCCTTTCCCGAGCACCGCAACGGCAGGATCATCGTCAGCTACGAAGCGTCCGGAACGGCGTGGACGCTGTCGATCAGCGACAATGGCGTCGGTATGGGACCTGCCGGCGCCACCAAGCCCGGGCTCGGCACGGGCATCGTCGAGGCGCTCGCCCGGCAGCTCGATGCCGAGGTGCTGATCGAAGCTGCTAATCCCGGCACCATCGTCTCCATCGCGCACGCCTGATGTGCAAGCGCTGCGCGCTCAGGCGGCGCGCTGCGTCTGCTGGTCGAGGTGAAGATACAGCGCGCTGAAATCGGCCGCGGCCCGGATCGCTTCCCAATTGTCGAAGCTGATATGCCGCCGCTCGCGCCGGATCAGCCCGTCGGCGGCAAGCGTGCGGAGCGTGCGGTTGACATGGACCGGGGTCAGCCCGACCGCATCGCCGATCTGTTCCTGCGTCATCGGCAGCTCATAGCCATCATCCTCAGCGAGCCCGGCCGCCTTCATCCGCAGCGCGAACTCGCAGAGCAGATGCGCAACCCGCGTCCTGGCGTCGCGGCGCCCGACATTCAGGACCCATTCGCGGAAGATCGAGGCATCGACCAGCGCATCAGTCCATAATGCCCGGCCGATCGCGGGATGCCGCAGCACCAGGCCCTGAAGCGCCTCACGCTCGATTTCCGCGCATTCGATCCGGGTGAGCGCCTGGACGCTATGGTCGGCGTAATTGAGGAACAGATGCTGCAGGTCGAGGAAATCGCCCGCCATATGGATCGACACGATCTGCCGCGCGCCCTCCGCGGTCAGTTTCTGCCGGAAGGCGAGGCCCGAAATGATGAAGCTGCAAGTCTTGCGGGCCGGCTCGCCCTCGCGCAGCACATAGGCCGGTGCCTCATAGCCGCGCCGCACGAACGGAAGCCCTTGGATCGCGTCGCAATCCGCGTCGCTCAACCGGGCGCGCGTCCTCAGTTTACGTGTGATTTGGTCGGTGACCGCCTGGTCTGACACTATGGCTCTCCGCAGGGCGGGAGCTCACGCATCTCTCAGTCGCCGTACCCGGGAATAGCTTGTCGGCGATGGAACCACATTAACATATCGGTTCAGATATGTCATAATAAATGTTTGCGCTTTTTGATAAATTTATATCAATCTATCTGCCTCAAACGCATCCGGAGGTGCTGATGTGACGACCGCTCAAGCCAGCAGGTATGACGTGCCGGAGAGCATCCTCGATCTCAGGCAACGGATTTCTGAATCCCGGGCGCGGTCTTGCTCCAAATTATAGCCAATCGTCGTGCGATATGCTTAATTTCGCCGATGCAGCGCTTCTTCTTCCATATCCTCAACGACGTCGCGTTCACCCCGGACGAAGAGGGCAAGGAATGCGCCAGCCTCGCAGTCGCCTGCAAGGAGGCGAGGCGCACGATCGGCGAGATCATCGCTCAGGATGTGACAGGCGGCCTGAACAGCGTGCACCTCACCATCATGATCGATGACGAAGCGGGCGCCAGGGTCGCGAACATCAAGGCCGTCACCCACATCGTCTCTTCGCTCAGCCCGTTCGCAACCTGAAACTCGTGTAACAAAGCGGGACCAGCGGGCGACAATTCGCTGTAAAAATAACATAAGTTAGGTTAAGGCCAGGCATCGATCGTCTGCAGGCCGGGCACGATCGGCTGAGAGACAGCGCGCTCCCGCTCGGAAGGAAGCGCCATGCTCAAGGGATTGCCCGTCCTGATCGTCGAAAACGAGCCGCTTATCGCGCTCGATCTCTCCCATGCCGTGCAGGACCATCAAGGCATTGTCATCGGGCCGGTGCCGACCGTCGCCGAGGCGCTGGCGATCCTGGCCCGCCAGCCGGTCGGCGCCGCCATTCTCGACGCGAAACTCGACGATCGGGACATCACTCCCGTGGCGACCCGCCTGATCGCCCAGGGGGTGCCTTTCGTCATCCACAGCGGGACCGGCCTGCCCGCCGAGCTCGCCGCCAGCCACCCCGATCTGCCCGTCATCATCAAGCCGACGCGGCCAGAAGAGGTCGTGGCGACCCTGGCGGAGCAGTTGCAGGGCTGCGAACAGGCTTAGGCAGATCGCTTGCGTCAGCCCTTTACGGGCGCGAGCGAAGGCGCGCCGAAATGCCGCTGCATCGTCGCGATCAGCAGGATGATCGCGGCGACCATCAGCCCCGCCGCCGCAATGAAGGGCGCGCCGGGGAAATAGACGCCGCGGGTATTGGCATAATGTTCGAAGATATGCGGCATCATGATCGGCCCGATGATTGAGGTCAGCCCGATCGTGCTGGCAATCGCGCCCTGCAGCTCACCCTGGCTGTCCTCATCGACCCGCATCGTCATCATGCTCTGCAGCGCGGGAAAGGCGATGCCGGTCATCGTGCCGATCACGATGCCGAGATAGACCATCCATCCCGAAGACGCGAAAGCGAGCACGAGATAGCTCGGAATGCCGAAGGCGAGGCTGATCACTGCGCTGCGCCGCTCGCCGAAACGCGCGATGATCGGGCCGGTGAGAATGCCCTGCCCGATCGCCAGCAATGTCCCGAAAAAGGCAACCGACAGCCCGATCTGCAAGGGCGACCAGGCGAATTTGGCGATCAGGAAATAGCCCCAGGTCGAAATCTGCGATTGCGCGGCGAGCTGCATCAGGAAGATGGTGCCGAGCACGCCGAGGACGAACGGGATTTTCGCCATATGCCCGAGCATGCCGAGCGGATTGGCGCGCGCGAGGGTGAAGGAACGGCGACGCTCCACCGGCAAGGTCTCGCGAAAGGTGAAATAGCCGATCGCCGCGCCGCTGAGCGCAACTATGCAGGCCGCGACGAACGGCAGGCGCAGGCCGAAGGTGCCGAGCACGCCGCCGATCGCCGGGCCGAGCACGAAGCCGCAAGCGCCAGCGCCGCCGAGGATGCCGAACTGGCGCCCACGTTCCTCGGGCGGGAAGATATCGGCGATGCAGCTGTTCCCCGCCGCCCAGGTCGCGCCCATGATCCCCGAGATCAGCCGCCCGGCATAGAGCCAGGGAAGCGTCGGCGCCCAGGCCATCACGCCATAATCCACGCCGAGCGCGGCAAGCGTGACGAGCAACACCGGCCGCCGCCCGAACCGGTCGCTCAAGGCCCCGATCAGCGGCGCGAACAGGAATTGCATCGCTGCATAGATCAGCAGCAATTCGCCACCGATGATTGCCGCGTGATCCACTGTCGTGTGCGCCAGGCTTTCGACCAGCGAGGGCAGGATCGGAATGATCAGCCCGATCCCGGCCATGTCGATGAACACGATAAAGGCGATCAGCAACAGTCGGTTGTCGGGCTTTGGCATGGTGTGGTTCGTTCCCCCGGGTGCTTTCTAGGATGTGTTTGCGAGATTGGGAACGGCCCCGCGCCTACTTCCAGGCGTCACCCCGGGCTTGTCCCGGGGTCCATGGTGCCGCAAACACACCAGCCGCGGCTCTCGCGGTGAGATGGACCCCGGGACAAGCCCGGGGTGACGGAGTAGTGAGTTCATGTCCTCCGACCCGACCGAAACCTTCTCCACCCGCCCAACCGGATCGCGCGTCCTGGGCTGCGCATTTGCGCTGCTGATCCTGGTCGTCCTCCCGATCACCACCATCCTCTGGATGACCGCCGTCCCGGGCCATTCCCACACAGGCCCCCTGCCCCCGCTCGACGCCGGCCAGCAACAGATCGCGACCAATCTCGAAGCCCATGTCCGCGCGATCGCCAGCAAGCCGCACAATATCGAGCACCCGGCCGCGCTCGAACTCGCCGCGCTGCACATCGAGAGTGCGCTGACCGACATGGGCTATGCGATCCACCGTCAGCCGCTCGGCCTGGACGGCAGCGACCGCAATATCGAAGTGGTGATCGATCCCGCCAAGCCAACCGCGCAAACCCTCGTCATCGGCGCGCATTATGACAGCGCCTATGACGCGCCCGGCGCCAACGACAACGCGACCGGCACGGCCGGCGTGATCGAACTCGCCCGGCTGCTCGCCGACCTGCGCGGCAAATCGGCGCTGCGCATCCGGCTCGTGCTGTTCGTTAACGAAGAGCCGCCCAATTTCCAGACCGCCAATATGGGCAGCCTGGTCTATGCCCAGCGCCTGAAACAGACGCGCGAGCCGGTGATGGGCATGCTCTGCCTCGAAACGCTCGGCTATTACAGCGATCAGCCGCGCAGCCAGCATTATCCGGCGCTGCTCGACATCCTCTATCCGAGCACAGGCAATTTCGTCGCCTTTGTCGGCCTGACCTCGTCCCGCGGCTTTGTGCGCAAGACAGTCGGCGCGTTCCGGGCGCAGGCACAGTTCCCGAGCGTCGGCGGCACAGCGCCTGGCTTCGTCACCGGCATCGACTGGTCGGATCACTGGTCATTCGAGCAGGTCGGCATTCCGGCGGTGATGATTACTGACACCGCAATCTTCCGCTACCCCTGGTATCACACGCGCGGCGATACGGCCGACAAGGTCGACTATGTGAAGCTCGCCCGGGTGGTGTCAGGGCTCGAGCACGTGGTTAGGGACTGGGCGACGGTGGCGAGGGCGCGCGCCGCCGACTGACCGCCGCACCCGACGAACTGGCGCTCAGGCGTGGCTATCGGCCCAGCTCTTCCTCAACGACGGCATCGAAGCTCTTGGCAGACACGCCGCCCGCCAGCCCCTCCGCGATGCGCTGACCAAGCAGTGCCCTGAGTTCCTGCCACGCTTCATCACCGTGCGACTGGTTGGGGAACAGCCGTTCAACCGCATATTGTTCGACGGTC
>Ga0307508_10005189_pt1 | contig 12466 bp, 16 predicted proteins | sample 9_EM_MG_FD_203089 | JGI IMG/M metagenome (GOLD analysis project Ga0307508, IMG submission 203089) | Populus trichocarpa ectomycorrhiza microbial communities from riparian zone in the Pacific Northwest, United States - 9_EM | ecosystem: Host-associated > Plants > Roots > Unclassified | place... | reverse complement strand
CGGAGTGTGGGGAGAATCAAAGGTAATCAGGCTACTTTCGATAATTCACAACGGAATAATCTTAGATCTTGTGTGTGGGTTCGGGGGGTAGTGTTTTGGTGAGGGTGTTCGTCCTAATTTCTCTCGTCGAGGGGAGAAATCTTCTTTCTTTTGTACGGAAAGAGTCGTCGTGAGATCTGAGGACTCAGCGTGAGCAGTGGTGCCTCGGGTTTGGATTCCCCCGAGGTGCATGGACCCCGTGGGTGGATCATTGGTTCTGGCCGGGGTGATGATAAGGGAGATGAGCTGTCTTATGCGCCTGAGCGGGGAACTGGCATCTAGACCTCGTACGTGGCTCCCCCCGCAAGGATCCAAGCCAGTCCCCGCAAGGACTCAGTCTCTCTGCGTACGTGTCCTCCCCCCACAAGGGGACTAGTTCGGCCATATTCCCTCAGCTCGTTTGCACTCACCTCGGAGGTCTCTGGGCCAATCCCTGCAAGGTTCGATCTCTCCCCGTGGGGTTCGATCTCTTGGCCGAGAGTTCGTCTCGGGCTCCTTAACTCCGGCCTAGACTCTTGATCCTTCGTCTGTCACCCGATAGTCCTCCTACTACCCTGTCGCTAAGTAATCTAGATACTCTATGTGCTCCGCGAAATATTCAAGTGTAACAATATCACTCTTGGACGTCATCAGCAAGCTACTGGAACGGAGAGCAGCCCACCTGATTGCTGACCACTTGGAGCGCAAGCGGGGCCTACACGAGGGCCAGTTCGGATGCAGGAAGCGGAGATCCTGCGTCGACGCGGTTGCCATTATGATGAATCGCAACCAACAAGCGTGGGAACAGAAGAAGATAGCAGGTGCTCTATTCATGGATGTCAAGTCAGCGTTCAACAATGTCGACAAAACCTTCTTGGGAAAGCGGATGGAAGAACTGGGGCTGGAGGCAGACCTTATCCGGTGGACAATGAACTTCATGTCAGACTGGCGGGTCAAACTGGTGCTGGATGGTGAGATCGGAGATGAAAACCCTGTAGACACTGGTGTTCCCTAAGGCTCCCCAGCAGCACCAATCCTCTTCGTCACCTACTTGTCAGGAATATTCAATGAAGTGGAAAGGACAGCTGCGGGCGTAAGCGGATTAACCTTCGTCAACGACATCGGATGGTGGGCGGAAGGAAAAAATGCAGAGGAGGTGGCGAGCAAGCTGTCGCTTGCAGCAGCCGCTGTCATGAACCTGGCGCGACAGACTCCTTGGCGCCGGCGCCGGTGCCACTCTCACCCTTGTCGCCCTGTGGCTCGTCTTCGTTTCCGCTGGTGCAGCTGCGGTCATCCTCCGCACTTAGGCACTTTGACCGATCTCTGCCATATCGCTCTGGTAGCGATATCCCTGCCCGCCGGCTGGTCTAGACCTCTCTCCTTCATTTCCGTTATGTTACTTGCGCATCCTTTCTCCTGTCCGCTACGTTTGTTGTTTCCCATTGATTGAGCTTGCGCGTCCTTCTCCCATGTTCGTTACGAGTATTGTTTTCCCTTGATTAAGTTGTACGTCAGTCTTCCTTTCCTTTACTGTTACTGCTTACGCGTCCGTTCTCCTATTGCCGCGAATAGAGTGTTGGCCGCACGGCAGCCGAGTGCGATCATGTGTTTTCCTTGGGCGCGGCGATCGAGTCATGATGTTAGATGGAGGAACTGTGTCAGTCTTGCGGGCAAGCTGTGATTCCACAGGGGGAAGGAAAAGTATAAAGGAAGGGGGCGGTAGCTAGTCTGGAGATTCTTCTCCACGCAATCTATTCTCTTTGACGCCCCCCTGACGTTCTCGAACAGAACCCTTCTCCCTCGCCACCATTTTCGATAAAATCCTTCTCGAAACGCTCCCTGCGCCTCAGCCTACAGTCTTATTAGCTGGATAGCCGATTTGCTCAAGTTCCGTTTTCGACCCCCCACCATACCGACCCTCCCTCAGTGATTGTGGCCCGCATAACCGCCAATCACCACCCCGGTCGCCACCTCCGAATATCTCTCTGGTTTCTTTTCTGTTTAAAAAAGCTCCTGGTAGTGACGTTCACGCGTCTCAGACCAAAGCCTCCCTGTGAGGAGAGCAATCCAGTCCCAGAACCACACCCTCAAGAGCAGAGATAACACTGTCTAGTTGCCACCACATGTTCAAAACCCAGCCACATTTACCCATCAAATGCATCCAAGTGGAGAGCGATCCGGAGTCAGACAGTGACGAGATGGAATTCCAGCAGGCGGAGAATGTCAACGTGGCAGAGGCCGAGAATGTCACCGCGACGCGGGCACTTGGCGATACCGATCATATGCCGGGGTACCTCCAAGCCGAGTTACCGCCGCCACTCACACCGGAACATGCAGCCCTTCGTGCTGATTTTCAGATCATCACCGAAGTAGCCATGCAAAACCTCTACAACTGTATCATGACCGATATCAAGAAGTCTGTGGACGATACAAACGTGGCTCTCCAGAGGACCAACAACCAATTGCAGGGCCAAATCGTTTCGCTGGGTGCCCGTGTAACCCAGCTGAAGTGACAGCTCCTCACCTACCAACACCCTGCCCAACTTCCGATGAGCGTACCGACGGTACCAGCAGCAATCCCACCGAAGAAGGTCCTTAAGCTGAAACTCGCCAAGAAGAATGCTGCCGCAGACGTAGCCCTAAACACCACTGCTACCACCATGGACACCACTCCCCGAGCACCATCAACTAGTCCAGTCGCCCCAGCTGTCAACACCCGTGGATGGGAAACCGTCCAAACTGCTGCCAGCAAGACGAAGTCTCCCACACCAAAACTCGTAGCGACCAAATACCCACAGGCCGAAAGGGAGGTGACATGCCACTTCCAGAATGGCAATACTGTTGACACGAATGGTATACAGCACGAGAAAACCTATGCTGAACGGCTAGCCACTGTGGATGTGGCACTCCGTTGTGTTAACTCTGTTTTGGTGAACAACAAAGACGTTGCCGCTCCCCCATTCATCCAGGCACGAGTCACGATACGGGGCTCCATCATCTTCACTACAAGTAACGACCAAAACAATGTTGTGTACGAGCACTATACCACAATCATCCCTGACGCTCTTTCCTATTATGGAGTGTGTGAGCAGGTGGAGATTGGCAAACGCTTTAGCCAGTTTTTGCTACATGGCGTCCCGACTCATCTCTCACGCTCCGAAATATCTGACAGTATTGCCACAAACTACCCGCAGCTCGTCCAGGGTCAGACACCACGTTGGTTGACTACTGCCGAGTGACGTGAACACAAAACGAATTCTACAATCGTGATGACACTTACGGGAAGTGTCAAAAAGGCTAGCATCGGTCGCCAGAATCTCATTGTCTGCAACCGTGAATGTCAGCTGGATGACTATATCACATACGGTCAGAGCACACAGTGCCACAACTGTCAGACTTAGGGACACCCCGCTGCCCTCTGCCGGAACGACTCTTGCTGTGCCGTTTGCGCTGGCCCCCGCGACACTCGCGAGCACGCGTGTAACCTCCCGACCTGCAAAAAAGGTCCCACATGCATCCACCCTCCGATCTGTTGTGTGAACTGCAATGCACCACATAAGGCTAACGACCCAAACTGCCCCAAGCGAATCAAGCTTCGAAATTCCAACAAAGCTACTGGTGTAGCCATCCAGGGAGACGCCCCCATGGCGGGAGTAGCCGATTAAATGGCCCTACTTGCATCCGTTGGGTCTGTGCAGCTGCTGAACTGCGCGCGAGGCCAAGCAACGACGATTTTAGCCCTACAGGATTTTGCCCGGAAGCCCGAAAACCTCATCTGTCTACTTCAAGAACCGTGGTGCGATAGACATGGAAACCCACCTTCATTACCTGGTTTCGACACCTTTACCCCCTCACCGACTAAACCCAGGTGTGTGACATATGTATGTCACACACCTGGATTGACCGCTACAACAGTCTTTACCGCCTCCGACTCGTTTTTGGGGACCATGATCACTACGGTACACAACCCAAAATCATTCACCCTCTACAACTTTTACTCTCCAGGATGGCCAGAGCCACTGGCAGCAATCCTCCCAACACTCAAACTGCCAAACGATTGTCTACTTATGGGAGACTTTAATGCGCACCATCCGTGGTGGCAGGGACCTCTTCCACCGACTGCTAGAATCTCCCGTGGAAGCCAAACGATTGCAAATTGGCTTGAAGACAACAATTTCCACCTCCAGAATGAACCAGGAATCCCCACACACCACCCCAGAAATGGCGGACACCCCTCAACCATCGACTTGTGTCTTTCTCGAGGTTCCACCACGCAATCCATCTTGTCCCTGGCTGTCGACCACGATACTACCTCAGACCACAGCGCTGTTACCGTCATCCTGTCACTCCCAACGCCTATTGCACCAACAGTTCCCCGCCGGTGTTGGCATAGAGCTGACTGGGGAAAATTTGACTCGATTATCCAATCTGCCAATATGGATCTCTTGCAACTCCAAGGGATGGATGGTACTCTCCAAGCAATTACCAACATCACACAACTCCTCCACCAAGCAGTCAACAAGGCCGTCCCACTGAGAGTACCAAGAAAAGCGGCTGCACCGTGGTGGAACCACAGTCTTACGCTGGCCAAGAAGAGTGTCAAACATGCCGACCGACGAGCCAGACTCCAACCAACTGCTGAAAACCGCGAATACAGTCAGTACAAGCGTTCCAAATGGTCAATAATGGACCGTAATGCCAAAACTGCCTACCGAGTCCACCAACTTGAGACCGTGTCCACTCGAACGGTTTGGAGAACACTAAAGCACCACAACACACATCATAAACCAGTCCCGCGGCTTGACGGACAATCCGACATTCATGGGAAATGTGATGTGCTGTGGAAAGCACTTTTCCCTGACACAACACAACGAACGCCACTCCCCCCGAATCTCCTCACCTCTGAGAATGACCTACGCCACTTCGAGAGTGGTGTCACTGCATTTGAGACTCAGTTGGCCATTATGCACCTGAAATATGGTACATCGGTCGGACCGGACAATATCAGCTACGGTTCCCTGCGCCGGTTCCATGATGTGGCTCGCCATCTCCTCCCACACCTCTTTACAGCATGCCTCCGATATGCTGCACACCCACCGGAATGTAAGACTGCAAATTGTGTCATCGCCCCCAAGCCTGGAAAGAAGTTGTCAGAAATATGGGTTGAGGTCCAGCCTAGGCTTGACGAGGCCGCGGCGCTCAGTTGCGTCCGGAAGTCATCAGGTGGCGGAGGTGGCAATTCGCCACTGGTGACGCGGCAAGCCGCCACCGGCGACATCTAGACCGGAGGTGACAAGTTGCTACCCAGGGCATCTGGGCGAGTCGGTGATGGGTAATGGGCTTTCTTCTGCATGTATATATAGAGAGCGGTCCTCGCTATGGTGAAATGATCAAGCAACGGAGTTCCTACACACCCTATCACTCGAATATTTTGACAGGTTATGAGCCCGGCTTGAACGCTCTGCCAGTCCGCAACCGATCAATATTTGCGCCTGTCGAACACGATGTTTTCCTGCTCGTGGAGACCAACTGGAGATCATTCTTTTCCGCTAAGACCGCCTTCGAGATTGTTACCCAAAACAAAAATTCTCTGGAAAGCTGACACCGTTGCCCGGTGCCGTGACTAGAATCGGTGCGCCGATAGCGTAGCCTCGATATTCTACGTATCTGCCCAACCTACGATTTGCGCCGTCATGCGAAGTCCGCCCGCAAACGAAATCTATTCTGCAGCCCGCGTCTGTGAATTTCTTCGTCAGGAATACGAAACTCCCTTCACAATATTTGGTCGAATCGATACTCGGAGTTGTGGTGCGCACTCGATGATACCGGAGCAGTCGCACACGCTCGAGCATGAGGCTGCGGTGCGCACTCGGCGATGCCGGAGTAGTCACACACGCCTAATGGTTACTCAGAGTTGTGGTGTGTACTTAGTGATACCGGAGCAGTTGCACGCGCTTGAGGATGAGGCTGTGGTGCGCACTCGGCGATGCCGGAGTAGTCGCACGTGCCTAATGGTTACTCGGAGTTGTGGTGCGCACTCGGTGATACCGGAGCAGTCGCACGCGCTTGAGGATGAGGCTGTGGTGCGCACTCGGTGATACCGGAGCAGTCGCACGCGCTCGATGATGAGGTTGTGGTGCACACTCCGTGAGCCGGAGCAGTCGCACGCGCCAATTGTTGTGGCCGTCCTACGCACTCGGTGATGCCGGAGCTGCTGTGCGCGTCCATTGCCGACGATTGACAGACCATGCTGAGGACCGGCCTGGAAATCGGCCTGGTATCCAGGGGAAGCTCCTGGCGAATCGTGTGGCGGTTGGTTTAAACAGTTTTTGTTTCCCTCTCCTTACTTTCCTTGGAGGATGCACTCTTTCTCCTATGTCCGTGGTTTTCCCTGCGGGGGTTTTTACACGGTTACGAGTTTTAACGAGGCATCCGAGGATTTGGGGTTTTCACTGTCATTTTCTTGTTTCACGGTTATTCTCTGCTGCTCTTCCGTACGAGGGGAAGTGTCAGAAATATGGGTTGAGGTCCAGCCTAGGCTTGACAAGGCCGCGGTGCTCAGTTGCGTCCGGAAGTCATCAGGTGGCGGAGGTGGCAATTCGCCACTGGTGACGCGGCAAGCCGCCACCGGCGACATCTAGACCGGAGGTGACAAGTTGCTACCCAGGGCATCTGGGCGAGTCGGTGATGGGTAATGGGCTTTCTTCTGCATGTATATATAGAGAGCGGTCCTCGCTATGGTGACATGATCAAGCAACGGAATTGCTACACACCCTATCACTCGAATATTTTGACAGAAGTCATACTCCCACCCAAAATCCTACTGGCCGATCTCGCTGCAGTCCTGTTTCGGGAAGTTTTTGGAGTCAATTGTGGCAAAACGGCTATCTCACGCTGCGAGGATGTGTGGGGGGACCCACCCCTCACAGATGGGAGCCCAGCCGGAAAACTCTGCAGTGGATGCACTTCTCCGAACTATAACCCCCATTGCTAACTCCATCAGTAAGAAGAAGACTACCAATAAAAATCCTACACGGCCAGCAGTCCTCACACATGATATCGAGTGGGCATTCAACCAGGTTCATCCGGAGACCCTCCAAGAAATTATGCATCAACGACGGATGCCGGTGTACTTCACAAACTGGGTCGCTGCTTTCAACACGGCGCGGAAAATGGCGTTTGGTTTTGACCGGCAATCTGAACCACCACAGCCGTACCGTTGTGGCCTCCCACAAGGTTCACCAATCTCCACGATCCTTTTCCTCATCTACAGCAACGCCATGATGGAAAACCAGAACGATACGACAGATGCCATCAACACCTCCTACGTGGACAATGTGTGCATGGTACAGCTATCACGTACAGTACCCGAAGCCAACGCGCGGCTCGAGGAACGGACCGAACAGCACTTGGAGAATGGCAGTCACCTTGGGCTTACTTTTGCAACACCTAAGACCGAACTACTTTACTGTCTTCCGCTTACCAGTAAGGATAAAAACAAGAGTCTGACATCACACCCCCCGCTTCGAGTGCTTGGGGTCACCATGCTAGCCAAACGGCAAATCAAGTAGCTGGGTGTTTTCATCGATGAATCGCTGACATTCAAGTACCACACTTCGATGGCAGCCGCGAGAGCAAGCAAAGTTCTCGGGAGCCTGAACTTTCTTCGACACCGATCACGTGGTATCCCTGCCCGCATTGCACACCATCTTGCGATGACTGCAGTTCTTCCTGCCATGTTCTGGGCATCACCAGCATGGTGGACTGATACCCCCAGGGTTGCCGCCACGCTTAAAGTGGTGTACAACACTGTAGCTCGATGGATTACCGGACTTCCACTCAACACTAGGACGACGAACCTGACCACTCTAGCCCACCTACCACCTATGGAAGTATATCATGACTACCTGTCATTGCGGTATGCTATCCGGTTGCACTTCCTTCCTACCCACCATGCCCTTGGACCTCTACGCGACCTGCCGGATACACGCACCAACCTCCCAGGGCTACACCGTCTTTACAATCTAAGCAAACACCTCGTGCAAGGCAAACTAGAGGACCGTACAGCAACGTCGACAGCGCCTGGAGTAGCGAAAACCACATCTCCAAAGCCCGACAAAACAATGCAACCCAGACAACTCCACGAAAAATGGCTACGAACACTCACTGAATCAACCATCATCATTTACACTGACGGCTCCAAACTGGAAAATGGCGACGCCGGGTGTGGTTGGACGATCCACTACTCCAGGAACCAGCAACTCCACTTTCAGAGTGATGGTTGCTGCCACCTTGGCAGGAGGGCCGAGGTGTACGATGCCGAACTCCACACGGTGCAAGAGGCCGTCACCAGTCTCCTTATTACCACAGCTTCACGCGCCCCAGTGTTCATCTGCATTGACAACCAGGCCGCTGCAGATGCTCTTCGATTCAATGCATCCAACCATGAACATGCACGCCACACCCTCAATGTCATCAACAACCTCCAGCACCTGGGCTGGCACGTCTCTACCGTCTGGTGCCCCACGCACTGTGGCATCCGTGGCAATGAGAAGGCCGACTTTCTTGCCAAATCAGGGGCATCTGGCACAGTCCCCTGCCGCTTCGCGCTCACCATTAAAACATGGGTTCTGGCCCAAGCACGAAAGGAATTCCTCAAGCGATGGAAAGATGAGCTTCCCTTCTCCCGCCCCTCCTTCAAATTTCCAGACCATTTACACGGGGTCGACTGGGCTGATACCCGCACCATGTGGAGAGTTTTCTGCAATTGATCGCCTTCGGATTCACCACCCAACATCACCGCTGACCCATGCCCATGTGGGCTGAGTCTGAATTCATCGCACCACCTTCTTCGCGACTGCTCCCTCCTGGCAACAGAACGTGCAACGCTCCTCCGGTCCACCACCGGCGACATCCAAACTGCCAGCTTCATTATAGCACCTAAGAACACCCAACCGATCCACCGCTTCCTCCGAGCGACCGGCTTAGGCCACTCCACCCATCTCTGCTTTGACAAAGCTAACGACTCCACGATAGATGGTGCTGGCGACCCTAGCTCAGGCTCACCTGAACCGGACTTTGGCGCCTTCGAACCTTAAAAATGACACGATGTCTGCGAAGAGGGGGAAGGGCTCGTTTTGCCTGTGTGATTCCCCTTCACTGCATTTTTCCTCATGCCTGACTTGTTTGTTTGTTGCTTTGTTGCCGATTTTCTCGGCGCGATTTGCTCTGTTTGATTGTTTCTGGGCAGTTGGGAAAGATGGGAACCCCACGGGGGTGGTATGGCGTGGAGGAGTGTACGTAGCCTGTAGTGCTAAACACAATGGATTGAAGTTGCATATTCTCTCCGACAACCCCCCCACGTTTTTGAAAAGAACTTTTCTCCCCAACCATCAATCTCGATAAAAACCTCCTCAAAACATTCCCTGCGTCGCGGGCTACAGTCTCATTAGTTGGAAATCCGATTCGCTTGAGTTTTGTTTTCGACCCTCACCGCGACCCTCCCTCCGTGATCACGGACTCTGTGTATCCGCCCATCACCAACACCGTCACAGCCTCCCTCATGCTCTCCTCAGGCCCTGGCCAGGGATTAAAAGACACCGTTCTGGTTCCTCATTCTCTTAAAGCTTCAGGTAGTTACGCTCGCGCGTCTACCAAGCGACTCCGTGAGGACAGCGACCCTGATTCCGACTCTGAGAGTGAAGATAACGATAAAGCAGATATGGAACAGATGGACTTCCAATCTAACGCCACTCAGTACATAACCGAGACCCAGGCAATAGGAGATGTTGACGATGAACTCCCTACCTTCAATCCTACGATGGCTTCTCCCCTCAGCTCCGAACATGCAGCCATTCGGGCAGACTTCGAAATCATCATGGCTACCGCTATGGAGCAACTGTATGCACGAATTACAGACGAAATCACCACGTCTGTTACTGCAACATTCCAGAAGACCACCAGCCAACTCAATCAGCAAATTGGCTTGCTAAACGCGCGTATCACTCAAATGCAGCAGCAACTTCTTACAAACCAGAAGTCGACCATCCCTCCTCAAACTACGCCGACTGCAGCCCCAACCAAGAAGATTCTCAAGATGAAATTAGAGAAGAAGAACACCAGCGAGGACCAGACCAGGGCCAGCACTGCCAGTGCTATTTCTGGCATCACTGAATCTTCGACTACACCACCAACACCAGTCACAAACAACCGAGGTTGGGAGACTGTGAAGAGTACTGGCCAGCAAAATCAGAAGAACCCCACTCCAGCGAAACTCATCCCGACGATCTACCCACAAGTGGAGCGTGAAGTGTCATGTCACTTCCGCGAGCAAAAAGACAACGACACACCAGGAAACGACTATGTTGCACGACAAAACGTTGCTGATACAGCACTCCGCCATGTCAACTCTGCTCTTGTCAACAACAAAGATGTCATTGCGCCACCGTTTATTCGTGCAGATGTCACGGTACGGGGTACGATCATCTTCACCACCAGTACCGCCCAGAACAACATTGTCTACGAGGACTACAAAACAATAATCGCTGATGCTCTTACCTACTATGGGAAGTGCGAGACAGTGGAAATCGGAAAACGCTTCAGCCAGTTTCTCCTTCACGGTGTTCCCACTCACCTCTCCCTACCCGAAATCTCTAACAGCATTGCCACTAACTATTCCCAACTTGTCCAAGGCCAGACGCCACGGTTGCTGACTCCAGCCAACCGATGAGAAAACAAAACAAACTCGACAATCGTCATGACACTTACCGGGAATGTCAAAAAGTCAAGCATTGGTCGCATGAACCTCATTGTCTGCAACCGTCAATGTCAGCTGGAAGACTATATCGCATACGGTCGGAGCACGCAATGTCACAACTGCCAGGCCTTTGGACACCCTGCCACTCTGTGCCGAAACACCTATTGCTGTGCCATCTGCGCAAGCCCCCACGAAACCAAAGAGCATCCGTGCACCCTCCCGACATGCAAGAAAGGCCCAGCATGCAGACACCCTCCGATCCACTGTGCAAACTGCAATGCACCACATAAGGCCAGAGACCCGAATTGCCCCGAACGAATCAAAATACGCATCCTCACCAAATCGACTACAAACAACCAGGGAGACGCCCCCATGGCGGGAGTAGCCGATTAAATGGCCCTACACGCGGTCGGCTCCATAGAGCTACTGAACTGTATGAGGGGCCAAGCGACTACAATTTCAGTATTGCAAGATTTCGCCAAAAAACCAGAAAACCTTATCTGCCTTCTTCAAGAACCATGGTGTGACAGACATGGACAACCACCCTCCTTACCAGGATTCAATACCTTTACTCCCACTCCAATTAAACCCAAATGCGTTACATACGTTTGACAAATACCTGGATTGACCACTTCAATATTCTTCACTTCAAAGGACTCATTTCTAGCTACCACCATCACTTCCTCATGGAATGGACAAACGAATACCTTCACTCTTTTCAACCTTTACTCACCAGGACGCCCGGAGCCAGTGGCTGCCCTTCTCCCAGCACTCACATTACCAGCAGACTGTCTCCTGATGGGAGACTTAAACGCACACCACCCATGGTGGCAGGGCCCTCTCCCACGGACCACACGAACCTCCCCTGCAAGCCACACCATTGCGACCTGGCTTGAAGAAAACAACTTTCACCTCCAAAATGAACCAGCAATACCGACCCACCATCCCAGAAATGGAGGCAGCCCTTCAACAATCGACCTCTGCCTCTCCCGTGTAGCAACAACTCGATCTATCCTATCACTGGCAGTTGATCACGATACCACCTCCGATCACAGCACCCTCACGGTCACACTGGCACTACCATCCGCCGAAGCACGAACATCCCCTTGTCGATGCTGGTATAAGGCTGACTGGAGAATCTTTGACACAAAGATTCAGTCAACAAAGATGGACCTCTCACAACTCCAAGGACCAGAAGATACCCTCTGTGCAGTTACAAACGTCACCAAGCTTAACCACCAAGCAGTCGATGCTGCGGTTCCCATGAAGATGCCGTGGAAATCAGAAGCACCCTGGTGGAATCACAGCCTCACAGTGGCAAAGCAGAGTGTCAAACGTGCTGATAGAAGAGCCCGATTGCAACCTACCGATATGAACCTCAAGGACAGTCAATGCAAACGCCATAAGTGGACAACAATGGTACACAACGCCAAAACGGCATATCGAATCCACTAACTCGAAGCCACATCAACTCGAACAGTCTGGAAAACGATCCAACATCACAATACGCACCACAAACCAATTCCACCACTGGATGGACAGTCGGACTTCAAGGGAAAGTGTGACATCCTACGAAACGCACTTTTCCCAACAGTCAACACTGTACTGCGACCTTCACTTCCACCAAATCTCCTTACCTCCTCAAAAGACCTACGCCAACAGACAAGACAAGTCACCAGAGCAGAGACTCAC
>Ga0307508_10005188_pt1 | contig 12467 bp, 14 predicted proteins | sample 9_EM_MG_FD_203089 | JGI IMG/M metagenome (GOLD analysis project Ga0307508, IMG submission 203089) | Populus trichocarpa ectomycorrhiza microbial communities from riparian zone in the Pacific Northwest, United States - 9_EM | ecosystem: Host-associated > Plants > Roots > Unclassified | place... | reverse complement strand
GGCCATCGCCTGCTGAAGACCCTCCTAGAGTGACAAGTCGATGAAATTGTGCAGTGAAGGGCGAAAGAGAGACTCTCAGGGTCCAGACCCACTTGTCTCAGGGACTGCTGCCCGATACTGCTGCCCGATACGTCCCCCAACACTCGCCGTGCTCGTCGCCGCCGTATTCGTCGGTTGGTACACTCAATCTGTGGTCAGAAAGAGCGTTATACACTTATCACATTGATCCCGAAGCCAAAGTGAGCGGAGTACATACCTAACCTTAATTTCCTTGACATGAAGGATGACCGAACCGCCCCGAGAAGCCACGCCACCCGTCAGTGAAGCCCGGCAATGAATCTTAACGAAAAGGCCTGGTGCTGGTGCAAGTACGTGTTCCCCCTCGGGCGACGACAGACCGGGCGAGGCTGTGGAATTGACGGTCTCCTGTGTCCTGTAACTCTGTTCGGGAGTGGAGCGGAGTGGAGTATCATGTGCGTGTGTTCGCAGGAACCCCGACAATCTTAATATCAGCTGGTTTGCACTCAATGTGTAAATGCTATGTACTCTCCTTCTCCCCCAAGTCCTCACCTCCACGTCGTTGGCCAGAGAAGGTGACCAGTGTTTGCAGGTACTTACGTGCGGAATCTACAACAGACGTGCAGCTTATTTGCAGCCGGAGATGGGGCGGGCAAACCGCGACGGCGGGCGGAAGGGGTGGGGAACTTGATTCGCGTGGGGCACTCATCGCACTTTTTCGAGGCCGTATTTGATTTATCCATCCGCCTTGTGTTGGGGGTTCCATCTCATACAAAGGGGGAAAAGAGAAGAAGAAAAAGAGCTACTGCAGCTGCCCGCAGTCGGGGATCCGATGGTCCATCCCATCCACCCATCCATCCATCCGTCCATTCGTTTATCCGTCCATCCACCGTTCGTATGTGTCCACTCTTGCTCGCTCACTCTCCTCTGGCCGGGCGGGCTGATCTTGCGCTGGGATGACGAGCTATGGCATACCGCAATTGCTGCATCGACCGCATTCAGTATGGCGCATTTAGCATCGCATCTAGATCGCACTTGCCCTAAACCCGCGTTTGGGGAATTCCCTGTACCCTTTCAGCCTTTGAGATCAGTGACTCTCCGCTAGCCCCATTTTCGACTCCCTTCGTAGGGCGGCCCCACCGCAGCCCTAGCCACGCGATGAACAAATATTCAAGGAGGGCGCTATCGGTTCCTGGGGAGGGAGGGGAAGCTGTGGCGGCGTGGATATTGTCGCGAATAATACGTTGGGTATCAGACCCTGGGGTTTGGGAGGGGGCAGGTGCATCTAGGTGTATATATCTGCGGAGGGTGGGCGCGCAATGCAACATCGAGCTCCATCTCAACCTCCTGGGCGTTCGCTTACAGTTTCTTTCCCGCCCCCTCTTTCCTAGCCTCGGCGGAAGAGGAGTAAGGCGGGGTTTCTTTTGTCTTTCCTTTGTCATTCCCCCGTTGCGCTGTGCTTTCCCCGGGACAGGCCAGGGCGGAGGGCAAATGGGGAGCCACAATGAGCTACCTGCGGACCGATCGAGGTCGGAATCGGGCAGCGGACCTGAGCCGGACTGTGTGTATATCGCCATGATCTAGACATGCGATTGATGCCAAAATAGAAATGAAGATTCATTGCTGGACAGTATTGAGTAAATAAACAAAGGTGGCTTGACGTCCCGAGACCAACGGCAGAAGTAGTCCCACGCCTTCCACCGCTTCCACTCCATGGCCCACCATGGCCCCTTCAAGCAGCCAGTGCAGTCCTGAGCGACTGAGTATGCGCGATGACTTAGGCGGTAGGACCTGACCGCTACTGCGCGGGGCTCGCGCGGGGCTCGCGCGGAGGCCGGCGCTGTCGATACGGGTACACAACTCCGATGGCACCAGTGGCCGTTCTGAAGAGAGTGATGCTGCTTTGCTTTTTTCTGTTGCTGCCGGGGGGTGATAATTGAGTTGGCGCGCAGCTCTGCCTGCGCATACGTACAAGCAACAGTTCAACAGAATCTTCCACCAAAGGGCCGGGGAAAGCTAGCTCGCTCTGGCAGCTGCAGTGTGCGTGCAAATGGGCCAGGATAGAGGAAACAAACAGAGCGCAGCCAGCCAACCAATCAGCCAGCATAACCAGCCCCGAGGAGCAAGGTGCATACTTAGGTGGCGGGCCCGAGGCAGGTCCTCGCGAGATGGCTCGGGGGGACTGACACTGCTCAACGGATCGGTGCGGTAGGCGTTCGTCGCTCCCTGACCGTGTGGGCCCGCGGACGAACGGGCGAACAGCCGGGGAAAGTGATGCCTACTTGGCGGTGGATTGCCGATGAGATGCGTGGGGAGAGATGGAAGGATGCGCCGTCTTGCTGTTGCCTGTTCTGGCGCCCTTGCTCGCAGATTAGAGGGTGAAAAGGGAATTGGAAGAAAAGGAAAGGGAAAAAAAGAATGGAGAAAGATTCGTCACCTAGTTCTCGCGGCCTCTTGCCGCTGCGTTCCTGGAATTCGTATATGGAAGCCCGCGATCATTTCCGGTAGCTCGCCAACACATATACGCCAGTTCCCTCGGAGCCGCCAGAAACCGCTTCTCTGGATCCTGCGCCACTACTCAGCCTCCAGTCTTCTCTCTCCTCCTCCCTCTCTTGCCACTTCCGGAACTCCCGCTCCTGCGCCTCTCTCTGGGTGTCCTCCTCAGCCTCAGCCGGGCCCGGAACTCGCTTCCCCACATCCGTGGTGGAGAGGAAGCCCAGGGCCGTCTGGCTGCACCGCCCGCCGGCAAAGACGTCCGGATCCTGAACCTATCCCTCCACACCCCCGCCCACAGGACAGGACCTTCCGTCGGCGCTTCTACCGAAGGCAGTTCCTGAAGTAGTCCAGCATAGGCACCGCGAACACTTAGCGGTAGACTAGCTCCCCGTCCACTTCAGGTACTGGCCGGTGAGGCGGTGGCCCGTCTTCAGCCGGTAGAGCCTAGAGGCGAGCCTCTTGGAGCTGCCGGGCACTCAGCAATGAATCCCGCATGAGGTGTGCTATTGGGGAATTCGGCGTGTGATAGCTAGTGATGTTATACGTACGTTGCGCGTTTTGTATGTATATCTCCTGCGAAAACGTGGAGCAAGGATGTACGGCAACAGCGGCGGCGGCGGCGGTGTAGGTAGTGGCGGACGGAGGGGGGTAGTAGCCAGGTCTTCGGGCATGTCTTTCGATCGTAAAAGCAACCATACACTCTCATCATCCATCGTGATGATTGGATTGCCCGCTCTCAGACCTCTCCTCCGTCTGGTTCTAATCGCAGCTTCCGTTGCCACATCCGGATCCTCAACAAAACAGGCTTACTTTTTTGCACGGAGCCATTGAAGTATCCGGTCGTTTCTCGTGTCTCTCCTCTGGCAACGCTGGTGTGTGCTGGGTGCTCCACGCACATCTGCCTGGCAAGCACGGGGAGCGAGCGTCTGCCCAGCTCCTCGGCAACACATAATGAAGACACCCTAGGCAATCAAAAACCACATCCAACAGTCGATACAGCCAAATCGTGTGATCCGGACAGCTTTTCTTCTTGTGTTGGCGTCATATTTGCTCGAGGGGATCACTTACTCCACCACACTAGGATCAACTGGTTCTCACTCTGTCTGGGAGTAATCCCTCCACCCCCAAACATATCCTCCTTGAGTAAGAACCCGCCGCCCTTCCACCCATCTCCCCCACACTCCACCACTCACAGCTCTTACCCGCTCGACAATGTGGTCGCAAAACAACTGCGGCGGAACCGCGAAGCCGCCGTTGCCCAGGAAAGCGTCTAGAGAGCGGCAGCGACTGTCCTTGCCCAGCGATATAGGACATCCACTCATGAAAACCTCGACATCGATGCAGTTCGCCATGACCGCTACCGCCAGTGATGGCGTTCAAGATCCCTGGTGCACCAAGAAGTTGAGAACTGCTATCCCAGCCACAGCTGCGAGCGGTGTTGTCTCCTCAAGGAATCATCTCTTCGATACTGTCGAGGGCATCGACCCCGTTCCGGCTGCAGGCAGTGTCCCTCCAGGAATCAACCCCCCCGACCCTATGGACTTTCCCCTTGCTGCTCCAGACTCGATTGGTGATGTCGGCGCTTCAGGAAGTCTCCACGCTGATGCTATCGCAAACGCTCCCTCGATCGCACCTGCAGGCAGTTTCATCACCCCAAGAACTCCCCTCCACAACACCGTTAAGTTCTCACCCCCGAAGGCAGATCAGCTACTGTCAGGTCCACTACCTTCAGAGCCCTCAGGCTCCTTACCTTCACAGCTTGCGGGTCCCGTCCCGCGGAGATCAAACTGGTTTCCCCAGCCCGTACCTTCTTCCAATGAACTTCCTGGCAACATTCCCGCATATGGCTCCTCCAAACGGGCCCATGATTTGCCACCACATCCCGAGGACGTCCCGCACCACCCCTTCCGCTCACAGAGATCTCTGCCACCTATTGAGCTCCCGGAAAGTGCCAGACGGAATCCCGAACGGTTCTACAAAGAGCCGGTGGAGACGGTCAACCCACGGCTGCTAAATCCTCCGGAATGGATCGATCGTCAGCTCGAGATGGCCAACATTTATGGAAGTTGGTTACACCCTCCGCGAGTTATCAGAATGCTTCCGCCCAGTGACAGAGAGGACCGGCGGCGCTTGGTCAATATCCCGCAGACGTATCCTCCTCCATTTGTGCCAGTTGCGACGCAATCGAAACGTATGCGAGGTCAACCGATGCAAGGTTCGCAAGTTTCAAAACGTTCGCAGAATAGGCAGCGCGGTATTTATCAGGCCCGAAAAAGAGCCCAGCTTCCTTCAAAAAAAGTGGGTGGTCATCAGATCGATCAGGCGTTGGAGGCTATGAAGAAAGCCCACAATCAGCGACAGCCAATCCAGCAAGATCAGGTTCAGCCGGCTCGGGAGCTACAGACCGAACAATGGCAAATTCAAGATGAGAAAATTCAATGGCAGCACACTCAGCAAGAGCGGCTATACAGGAAACAGTTGCAACCGGAACAGAGACAGATGCAAGGACAGCTCCCTCCTTCTCAGTTCAATCGGCTTCCAGGTCCGTCTCACTTGAGTGTATCGCATTCCCCTCAGTATCGGGGACAAGACCAGAGGCGACCGAGCGAACCAAGTTTCTCCCCCCAGGAACCGCACAAACCGCCGTCGCTGGGACAGCCAGACTACGGTTCCCACCAGCGAGTGTACGACCCCGAATGGCAAGAGCATCAGCGGCCTGCACGTGTGCCGGAATATGAAACCACCGCAAAGGGATTCCCAAGCCCGCTGGTAATGTAATTCCTTAACGATAGCTGGAGCACAGACTAACATCCATTGTAGATTTCCCCACCACGAGGGTCGTTGGACCCCTCTCAGGAATAGCCGCACACCTCGAGTTCCTGACTTGCTGCAATCCGGAGTGTTCGTTTCATGGGCTGTTTCGATTTCTCAGCCGGATTTCATCGTCTGATGTGGGGCCTCGTGAAGAATCCCCATTTCAAGGTTTGATGTGGCTGCTGCGCACTGCTTATGTGTTTATGATGTAGTTTAGTTTTTCTAATAGTAAACAATGTAATCATTTCAGCATTATTAATTCCCTGCTCGCCCACAGTCGCCAGGTTTTTTTTGTTTGTTTTTTGCTTTAGTGGTATTTCTGAAGATTCATCCAACCACCCTACTTGCAAATATGTAATGTATGTACCTGCTTATGAGTTCTCTCGACGAAATGTGATCTGTAGCCTCCTTTAGACTTCCATGGTCCTCGTGCTGGGCATTGCAGTGCGCTGGGCTAAGCAACCACCAGTGAGTTACGCGATTGGCCGTGCAGACGCCCGAATTTCACGACAGAATAGTGGCGTGTCGATTAGTGTAAGAATCTCTGGCGCAGGCAGATGTATATGTAGCTTGATACGAGGTGGGTTGCCATGACTGCTGGATGGCGTTATGGGGCGCTACCCATGTACTTAGCTAAGCGGCAGTTGACGGACGTGAAGCGCGCGGATGTCTCACACGCGCTGACACGACACCATTCGTAAGTCGAATCTGAGGGTATAACATCATCGCATCGTATATAAGTTTTTGCTACAAACACTCCCCCACCCCCACCCCGTACCGTATGTACATCCCATCGCCTCTTCTCCGTCCATCCTCCTCGCAAACAAAGGGAAAGCAGAATAAGCCGACGAATAAAGCACATAAAAAACGAAAACTCCGCATTTCCCCTCCCCTCTTTCGCCCACCATTCACCGACCAAAAAAAAGTGAAAAACAAAAAAAAACCAGCCAATACTCGCTCACATAGGACGAATAGTAGTAACACAGGAATCGCTCGCTTGCAACCGAGAGGAATCTACAATATACACTTGGCGTGTGTGTCAGGGGTATGACCTGATTAACTTGTCCCCAGTCGTGAAATAAAAACGAGGCGAAAGAAAAACCTAATACACCAGTACCATATCCAAAGTGCTTTGGCCGGTACATAGATATGAAGAAGATAACGCAACTGGGGCACCAAAACCGGGGACAACGCAGGTTTAGAGAAAGGATGTAAGTGAACGCAACCAACGCCATGAAAAATGTAAAAAAGGTATGAAAGTGGTAAAATGGGTGTCGTTAAACGAGATTGACAACATCGTGCTGAGCTGGTAGTAGCCCGTTCCCATTTGCTGTCACTGTGGTAATGGCACTCACGCTGGATTAAAAGCCACCGTCATCGCCTGAATCTCATAATCGTCAGCCGCGCTGCAGAAGCCGATGGCTATACAACACACCTTCATCCATAGCCTCGCTGCCCTCCGGAATCTCATTGCCTTGGGGATCCACCACGATTCTACGCCCCCGCCGGTCTTCGGGCACACCATCTCTGGCAGCACCGAAATCCAGAACCTATATCAAAACCATCTCAGTAGTGAGCGCTAGAAACCCAGCGGGGTGGGGGCGAACGAACCTCGATATAAGTAAGCGAGTCCCTTTGTACAGCAGCAACGCACCGTCTCTCGTTGAACTTAACTTGCCAAACGCCCGTCAAGTCGGTCAACAGATCCCTGATGAATTCTCCAGTCTTGATATTCCACATTTTGAGCGTCTTATCTGAACCCGAAATGACCTTAGTTTCATCGTGCTGGAAACAGGTGATGGCTCCAGTATGAGCGGTCAAGGTGTGCTTGCATTGACCGGTTTCGGGGTCCCAGATGCGAAGCGTCGAGTCTGCTGCCGCAGACACGAGCTTGTCGTGGCTCAAGTCCAAAAGCCCGACGAGCTGGCTATGGCCTTCGAGGGTGTAAATAACCGAACCGGTATCTAGAGACCACACCTTGACCATGTTGTCCATGCTCCCGCTAATGCATCGGTTCCTCTTGTGATCTAAGACGACACTGTACACTTTCTGGGAGTGCCCCCGCAGAGTGTGCAACGTCTCGCCGGTAGAAACCTTCCACACCTTAACCGTATGGTCGTAGCTTCCACTGACTAGCGTATCGCCGTGGGCAGATATAGCGCGAACGGAGTGTTGGTGTCCCTGCAGTGTGCGGACAAAATACGGGTTATTGCCCGGAATCATAAACGTGTCGTTGTCCGGACCGGATAGGTAGGTCTGATCACCGGGCAACGGGAGCTTCCAGACCCGCAAGGTAGAATCGCGAGATCCGGTGATGATCAGAGGCACCTTAGGCATCCTGATCTCCTTCCCGTCCGCCCTGGTGCCAACCTTCGTAGGCATGAGTATCTGTAGGCAGCGCACCGTGGAGGTGTGTCCATGAAAAATCTGAGTGCATCGACCAAGTGCAATATCCCACACCCGGACCGTCCTATCAGTTGAGCCAGAGACCAATGTGTTTCCTTCGTATTGAAGAGCCCACACTCCTCCCTCGTGGCCTTCCAGGGTATTCCTCAGCACTCCGGTATTGGTGTCATACACATTGATATTGGTATCATCCGACCCAGTCAAAATCTTATCGGTGTCGAACTGAAGACATGTGACAACATGTCCTTGATGACCTCGAAAAGAGATATGCTTCGGCTTGACATCAGGTCGTATCCAGCTCCTTCGAATGATATGGTGTCTGCGGTAGATGGACTTGAACAGGTGCAGATTCCTCAACGAAGGAAGTCCTACTGCAGCCTTGTTGTACGCCCTCTCGGCAGCATCAGCAGCAGCAATCGGGCCAGCGGTGTTGGAGATGATTTCCGAGATTACTTCATTAAACTCTTCCTTTCCGAGACTCTCAACGGTATCCCGCTTCTTCTTCTGCTGCCGGGAAACCGCGCGAGTGACTTTTCTCTTAGACTTGCCACTCATGCCGAATGACGACGAGGATGAACCACCAGATCGAGAAAGCCCGAGGTTGCCGTTGATATCCATCTCGCAATCATCGTCACCTCTCGGATCTTGATAGCCCCAACCTTCCCGAACAGCCCGATCCAACTCCCCTTCCTGAAGCTGGAACCCATCCTGCTCAAAGAGCTTCTTCCACGTCCACTCGTCCGAATCGATTATCAGTCTCCACCTCTTGGATACTTGGGCAGCACTGCACAAACTCTTGAGGTCGAGATATTTGATTATATCTAGGGACAGTTCCGACGGAAGTAGGGTCAGGAAATCACACATCAAAGCGGGGTTAACCACGCCTGCAACTGTCTGGAGAGTATTTTTGGAACACCGGCGAAGCAGCTGGTACATGACATATGATTTGACGGCGGATGGCATGGCATCGAACGAGTCCAGCATGTTTGGGATGTCCATCAATCCCCCAGGAGCGTTTCGTCTCGACTGCGAAAACTCCAGTTGCGAGATCTCTCTCGCAGGAGTGGGGATGACGGGCATATCATTGATGTCAAGCATATCTCCATCAGCTCCTTGCAGATCAAGTGGCGATGCGATGTCTTCCGTCTCCATGGACGCAAAATATCCGTGGTTTCCATGATGGAGGGCTGCAGTTACAGGACTTAAGCTTGGACTCGGCAGACTAAGTGGTAAATCCCCAGTTAAGCCGTCGATTCCGGCCACAGCAGTGGCTGGCGAACCCCCATGTATAGTATTATCCGAATCCATCTCCTCTTGTGGTCTCGGGGTACCACGCATGTTGGAATCCTCGTCGTCAGGTTGAGGCCCGAGTTGCGGGGAACCATTGAGCGGCGTTTCTTGTTGCTGGGGCTGAGTGGGCGTACGGGGCTGTGGTGACATCAACGGCGTCGAATTCTGGATCTGGGCAATCTGCTGGTGCAGCAGCGGTCGTACCGGCTGAGGGGCATGAGTAGGAATAGCGGTGACCTGGGTATCATTACCGCGGCTAGCGTGGGGCGTCGGATTACAACTCGACCGTGTGTTCTTCTTGGGGGACGGCGTGTTAGATTTACCCGCAGCCCCATTACGTGATCGCGCTGTCTGCCGACGCTTCTGGCTCCTCTGTTGCAACGACGCCACGCGTTCAGCAGCCTCCGACAATATTGGCACAGGGGAGGCCGGCCGCTTCCGACTCAAGCCATGCTGAGTCGTTGATGGCGCGGTAGCAGACGCCGGAGGGCTGTCCATGAGCACGAACTGCTCGGTCTCGCGAATCTCGTTTTGTATGACGCCATTATTCTGCTGCAGGTCCTGGACCAGTTGATCGAGCTAGAAGAATATCAGTTCATGGTTCCCCTACTTGACGTACTCGGGTGTAGAAATGTGGTAACACGTACCTGGTGTATGGCGTCCTCCGCGTTCTCCTCTTCTCGAAAGTACGTGGGTTTTCCGTTGACATCGAAGCAGAACCGTTTCAAAGCAGCTGGGGTTGGCACCGAGGCCAGAGGATATTCCTTCGGGTCGAGTTCGTTCAACTGCCTCGGGGGCTTCATTACTAACGGGGGAAAGGTAGTAGTTGTCGTAGTCGTAGTCGTGACGACAGTAGTCTGCGTAGTCGGAGCGTACGAAAATTGCCCTACTGTGGTGTAAGGAGTCACCCTCCTCCTTTTCGGTTGCACGGCGGCCATCATCGCTGGGTAGTGTCTGTCTAAAGTAGACGTCCTCGAAACAGCGGGAGTTGGAATAGTGTTGGGATGTTGACTTCGTCTTGGATGAGCATTTGGGGCAGATGGCGGATCCATGGAGTACAACGAACTAGTCAGTACCGTCCTTCAGAGGAAGGTATGCAGAGGCTAGTCTGCAGCCGTGGAACTGGCAAGAAGGTTATTCTCTCTCGATAATTTCTCCGAAGAAGGCGAAAGGCGTAGATTCGGGACGGAGTTTCGTGCGAGGAGTAGTGCTGATTACGGACGATCGATCGAAGTCCACTCAGCGGTGACAGAGACGTGTTTTAGGTGATTCCGTCAACTCAAAACGGATGATTCGGCGTGAAGGCGTGTTATCTGACTTCTTTGCGCGAGAAAAGTCGAGGCTGCCGAGGAGGGGCGTCGGTACGGGAACCGAATATAGGGAAACTCCCTTGTTGGGTGCTTCCCCGGAGGACGCGAAGTGAAGGGCGGGTTGAAAGGGGGAGGATGTAAGCCCGGAGATGATAGGGCAAGAGATTAGTGAAGGAGGGGAGGCAGAGGGGGAGAGGGAGGTAGGCAGACGAAGGAGGAGAAGAAAGTCCGAGTCTCGTGGTGTATGTTGGTGTCGTGGTTGTTGTGGGAAAGGAGGGAGCACGTTGTGGATGTGTAATGGCCGATGACTCGGGAGGGGAAGAAGGATGCGTTGCGAACGGGGTTGGGGTATTTTTGGGGTGCGTAGCCGGTAGGCGTCCTTCTCTCACTTGTCTGTCACTCCTCCTCACTTTCTCACACCTCTCGCTGGCTAATGCGAGAGGAATCCTTGACTCTTCCCTTCCTCTAATTCTATCTAGATATGATTACAAGTGGGAGATGCTCTGCTGCTTTTGGAGGAGCATGTCGCTGCCCGGTGGCGGTTCTCGTGTAAAGTATCTACTCTACTATCAAAGTGAGTGGGAAAAGGCAGATATCAGAGACGTGTGTTGGGTATTAAGTAATAGGGTTTAGAACCGGCAGGCACAAAGAGCCACGGCGAGCAGACAGTGAAGTTGCTTATGGGAGAACCAAGGAGATACGAAAATATCCGTACGGCCGATTATGCTGGAGGTGGCCAAAGAAGCAGACGTGCGAGATCACGACGAATCCAGAATTGATCAACCAATCAGCCAACCAATAGCGAGAGGGAAATGAACGGCGGCAAAGAGAAGATCTAGAAGGCAAAATGTGGGATTATCTCCGTGGATGGCTCGCCACAGAACAACGACAAAAAAAACATATCCCGTGGAGAAGGGAGGGGTCCAGTCTAGAGCTACTGACTACCGGCTCTCCGCATAATAGGGTGAGGGGGGCGGGGGAGGCGGAAGGCGGAGATCAAAGAAAGGAAAGAAAGAAAACATAGTATCGTGAGACGCTCCATGTCAACACCCTGCAGCATCACCATCGGCGTTCGTCGACGTCTTCCTTTGGATACGTCGTTCCTTTTTCTGCAGGGAGTGATGAGAGATGCTGTCTGCAAGAAGGCTTTCCACATCGGCCGCCCGAAACGGGCAGTATTCGCGGCCAGGCGTCATGTTCGTCCGTCCATCCGTCGTCCACTTGCCTTGCGCGCTGAGAAATAATAGGGACTCGGGTACCACCGCATCCAGCCATACGGTACTCAGGTCCTGTTTCCCTAGTTCTTCACGGCCGGACTCATCCGCTCCCGCCATCCATCCATCCTGGTTCCGCAGTCCCGATGATGTGTATTCCCACCTCTTCCCTCGCGGAGGAGCTGCCGCAAATTAATTAAAGCTCAGTCCCTAGACACGAAAGACAAGACCAACTCCTGACGAACAAGTACTTAGCAAGACCGAACCTTCAGAATCCAGGTATCTCCACGCGGAGCCCGCGAACCGTAGGAACCACGGACGCGCGAACTCTGCGCGTTTGAGCGCACTACATACCTCCCTCTGTGTCAACGCACTTGAACACACGCGCGCACTCGCGAGTCCACCCCTCGATGATCTTCCGTCCAGCCATGATATGTACCCTCGACCGCCGGCGCACCTGGCAGCTGGTTCTATAGAAGATGGCCGGATGGATATGCTCCACTGGCCGCGGTGGAGATGACATCATTCCTTCCGGCTAACCCATCGCAAGCCGCTCGGACTGGTGTTGGACGAATTATCGATCCAGCGCTGCAAAGCATCCGTCCGTAGACGCCATCTTTACGAGGTATGTATCATACTCCAGAGTACTATGCGTACCGGGGGCGGGATCTGATGGTTTAGGAAGAGCCGGCCGAGCGCTCGCACTCAGCCAAGAGAAAGAGAGAAAAGAAAAAAAAAGCCCGGCTTTGCCCCCGCGTGCCGTGCGGCCTCTCGGTGGCTCTGCATGACTGCTTGCGTACGCACCCTGTTTCCTGTGCTCCTCGGATCCATCACCACGCGTGAACCGACCCACACACACGCGACAAAGAAAACCTCCGCCCCCCCCACCAACCCAACCACCCGCCATCCCGCTCCGGAA
>Ga0307508_10005185_pt1 | contig 12468 bp, 16 predicted proteins | sample 9_EM_MG_FD_203089 | JGI IMG/M metagenome (GOLD analysis project Ga0307508, IMG submission 203089) | Populus trichocarpa ectomycorrhiza microbial communities from riparian zone in the Pacific Northwest, United States - 9_EM | ecosystem: Host-associated > Plants > Roots > Unclassified | place... | reverse complement strand
TTGGCAAGGGATTTGGGGAGCGGTGTCTCCTCCGGCCGGTCCGAGTAGGTCCAGCCTTCCACGCCTTGAGTGTCCGGCTCATCGGCTGCAAGCTTGGCCCATTCGTCGGCCTTTTCGTTGCCCTCCAAAGCGTAGCAGTAGCGAATGGGGGGCGGGAACCTGCCAGGTATTCCAGACGCAATAAAACACCCACCACGTAGATCGAAACCATCTCTTCAGGAATCACAGTTGCCAGGTTGCGCTAGGGATCAGCACTAAATTCGAGTCCGTAGAGACGAACTAGCGCCGTGTGGTAGGCTCAAGCGGATGCGTTTTTTTTGTTTATTCATACGCGCATGCGACCCATATAGATCATGGCGGCGTACACTTTACCCAATTTTCCGGGCCGCAGTCCGCGCGGTGACGGCATGTTGCACGCTCCCCCTCGCTCTCGCAGGCGTGTCCCAAGAGAGCGCAGATACGGCGCCGTGAAATCTACAACGGAAACCTCAAAGGTAAGAACAAAAGAAAAGCGCAGCCCGTCCCCTGATCCTCGCCTGCCGAAGCCATAAACGCGGTCGTTGGAAGAAACAGCGGAAGTTCCTCCCCGGTCCCCAGCACGTCCGCGGCACCTACCGCCTGCGCCTGCCTCTCCTGGCGCTCGCGGAGCTCCCATTGCAACACATCGCTTCCTGCGCTGATGTCCTCTTCCACCGCCGGCACCGCCCTCCCCGCTCCCGAGCCTGCGAGGAAGCCCAGCACCGCCGCGCTTCGATCCACCTCTTCTCGGAGATCTCCCGCTTGATGTTTGCCAGCGATCTGTTTTTCGTGTGTGGTGCCGTGACGCGCTCGGTGCCGTTGACGCTAGCGTCGGTCCTTCACCTGCCCCCCCGTTTTCTGGCGGCGTGGTTCCTTTCCCTTCCACTTTCCTCGATCGTCCGCACGACGACTCTTTCTGCTACTTCCCTCCGTTTCTCCTTCTATTCCGGAGTGTCTCTTGTCAGTGCCGCTTCTCGTCCGTCTCCGGTACGTGCCGGAGAGGAGAGTAGCCTGACCTCGATTCTTCTCCGCCTTTCTCCTGCTATTCCTCTCGCCACCCCTTAGGAGCAGCCAAGGAAAGGACCCTCTCTCCCTGCTCGTGTATCCTTGAGCTTGCCATCCGCGCCCCCCCTGCTTGCTCACAGCTCCTGTTCTTCCAGCCGGAACTCCCCCGCCATGAGATGGCACCCGTGTGTTCCTCGCACAACCGTGCGTCGAGTAGAGACGTCGGGGCGTCGTGAAACAGAGGAATACGTGTCTCCTACAGGTAGCTTTCGCCCTCCCCAGCTCTTACCCACTGCAAACCCGTGACCGGTACTGACGCTCTCAGAACTCCGCGGTTGTTATCGAAGTTAAGGTATATGACCCACACCTCGCGGTGCGCATGAGCTGCGCTCGTCACTAACAATGCCCAGAGGACTGCCAACTGTGTCAATGGCTCCGACGGCAAGGGCCCAGCTTCGCCCGACGCCGCACTAGATCGACCTTCGGAGTCTACTCCACACGGCTCAACCTCCAGGACGATGGCTTGTGCAACAGAAAGCGCCCCGCCACCGTCGAGAAGTCTACCAACGATCACCCGCTGTGGTCTGTCCCAAAAGAAGTGATGCGTACCAATGAAACGACAAAAGAAACAAGTCCGATCAAAAGCAGAACGACGAAGGAAACAACACGCCCCGTTTCCTGCGCTACTCCTCTTCCGCGGCTACCGTGAAGGAAGGCGTGGGAAGGAACAGCGGACATTCCCCGGCGACCAGATGCTCCATGGCACCCATCTCCTCCGCCTCCACCCTCCTCTGCTCTTCCCTCTCGTTGCGCTCCCGCAGCTCCCACTCAGACGCCTCACTCCCTGCATTTCTCTATGCTGGAAGTAGCCTTCCCACATCCGGGGTAGGACTGTCTTGACCCGCGTCGGCCGGCCGGCGCCTGCGGGCGAAAGCTAGTACTTGTAAAATCATTGCCAGACACGGCAGCTCCACCATCTCTTCTCCAATTGACAATTTTTTTTAGATAATCCTGTTTGCCTAATCTCCCCAGTGCTCTTCCGCGTATGTTCAATTCTTTGTTGTAGTTGTGTTGGTGGCCGAAATCTCCTGGCAACAGCTGTGGTGTAGCCCAAAACCCGAAACCCCGCCCACAAGCAAAGAAATGCGGGCTTGATTTCACTTAAAGGCTCCGCCGTCTCTTCTCTGATTAACAGAATTTTTGAATAATCACGATAGCCTTATGTTTCCGGAGCATTTCCAGGTGGGTACGGTTCTCTATCTGTTGTGGTGGCGGCCGAAAGCTCCCAGTAGCAGGAAAATCACCCACTACACAAGAAATACCCACCGGATTTCGCTTACAGTGCCACCATCACTTCTCCGGTTAACAGAATTCTTGATCACCTTATATTTCCAGTGTTCTGCGAGGTATGTACGATTTCATATCCGTTGTGGTGGTGGATGCCAAGAGCTTCCAGTAATAGTTTAGTTGTAGTCGAAAAGCCGGAAACCCACCCGCTGCCCAAGATGCGCTAGGGAATCATGAGATCTCCCTCGTTTTCCCGGACCGCCGGCCGACCCTCCCGCGGGACAGGCCTTGGCGGAGAGCAAAGGGGTCATTTCGTCGTGCAACCACTGCGAGGATTGCGAACGAGAAACAAGGACAAAGAAGTACCATCAAAATCTACTGTACATTGGCTAAACGGGATCATGAGTAAACCAAAAGATTGGTGCGCATCCGGCCTCGCGCATCCGTGTATTGCGGAGACGTCGAGGCCGCCGGCATTACGAATTTGGACGACGAGAAATTTCACCAAGTTTTTTATCTGTTTCTGTTGCACTGCAACCCTTACTAACTATCCCGGTCTTCTGCTGAACGTTCTCGGCGTCTAATTCGTCCTTGTATTTTACGCATATCCCGACCGCTCCTACGCAGGATGAGTGATACCTGGTGACGATTGTAGTTGAAGTTACGACTTCGACCAACAGTTCGATCACCCCTCTCCTCTTCCCTTTCGCTCCGCTCCCGGAGTTCCAATTCTGGCGCTTCGCTCTGCGGGTCTCCTCTGCCGGGGCCGCAACCCGCCTCCCGACGCCCGCCGTGGAAAGGAAGTCTACTGCTGCCCTGCTGCATCTCTCGTCGGCCAGTAGGTGCCGGGCCTTCCAGCAGCGCTTCCACCTCCCAGTTTCTTTTCTGACCTCCCCGCAGAGAGTCCTCTGCTGGTCTCTCCACTCGACGCACTCCTTGAAGAGGTGGTCGCTTCTCTGTGTTCTGCTCTCGCACTACTAGCACTGCGGCGTAGGGCGGTGTTTCGTCCAGCTCAGGTATCGCCCGGTAAGGCAGTGACCCGTCTTCAGCTGATAGAACCTCGAGGCGTTCCTCTTGGTGGTACCTGCGGCCACTCCGTCCGGTTTCTGCTTACCCGGCATCTCGTACTTCGCTTTGGGAAATCCGGCTTCCGGGCCCACCGTCGGGATTCCGCCCATTTCTTCTCCGAGATCTCCCGTTTGAGGTGCGCAAGAGACATTGGGAGCGGCTCCACTCCGCGCACGTCCGGCTTTTCCGCCACGAGCTTTGCCCATTCGTCAGCCCACTCGTTCCCGGGGAAGCCCTTGAGGGCCGCACCCCATCGAATTTCAATGGTGATGTCCGGTCGGGCACTCCGTAGTGCCGCGATATACTTTCGTGCCAGGATCGTGTACTTCCAGCCCGGGCCTGGCTCCTCCGATGCTATTCGTCTGCTGGCGGCCTGAGCGTCGGTGAAGTTATGGACCGCTTATATGGTCACGCGCTGGATGCCGCGTCTTACCGCTTTCCATATCCTTCGTTATCAGCTCGTTGACGGCCGGCACAATGAATCCCTAATGGCTCCCCCAATCGATCAAGAATAGCTCCTTGGATAACTCGTTGGATTGCACGTCGGATCGTACCTTCGCCTTCCCCACCAACAGCGGGGCCGACGGCTTAGGCCGCGTTTTCATAATAAAGTGAGTCCGATTATGTCAGACCAGAGGTGGCGTCCACATATCATTGACGGCCGCCTGAGTCTCCACGCACCGGCTCGGGGACCAGTCTTCCGTCAGTTGACCTAGCGGCCCTTCTACCTCCAGACAGAACTCTCGCCGCAAAATGCTGTAATACCGAATACCACTCCCATTTTCATCATTATCAATTTTTTTATTCCAACAGGTTATGGGCTCGGGTTGACACTCAAGCCTCTGCCACTTCGCCACCCGGGACCACCTAACCATCCGATATCCCAGTCGCGAACCTGAAAGCCTCAACAAACATCGCGTCAACAACGCGACGGACTCCACCACGTACACCTGCAAGCACCTCTCGACGGCCATCCACATATCCAGAAACTACCACTCGTGGGAGAACAACATAACGACCCTCCTTGCAATGGACGACTCCCTCGAAATTGTCCTTGTTAGGGAAGCTCGCACCCGCAGGCAATGCTACGGCACAGGTTCAAGACTTCCTCAATGGAAGCAGCGAGCCTTCGGAATGATCTGGTTGTGAATTGAACACGGCATTAGAACCTTTCTATATCATCTCAGACATCGGTATCCGCACCACGCCGTGAAATCTCTCCGAGAACGATACGATGCTGCCACCTCAGTCTGCACGTCGCCACCCCGCTGTCATGAGGCGTGGGAAATCCGATTTCCTCACATTCGCATATAAGCCAGGGGCTGGGAAGAACTCCAGACGATGTCACTGAGTGTTATCTGATCACGCGTATCTTCGCAAGCCTGCCCGAGCAATTCGCCAACAATACAAACCCCTCAAGAACCGACCGATTGACGAACTAACAGTTAACTCTGCCTGTAAAATTTCAATCCAACTTGAAACCGCACGAGCTCCTCACGATACCAGGACCGGCTCCCAATCTGACCCTGGCCGAAACCACCAGCAATGCCCTGGCTGCCAACGTCAATGGCGGTAAGCACCAACAAACCCAAAACAACGACGAAATTTTACAACCAGAAGCACGCCACCTCCGATACCAGCAATATCATTTGCTCCCTCTTCACAAGGAATGGTCACAAGACGATGGACTACGAAGTCAAGAAGAGTGCCACCGCGATGAGACAGGAAAGGGAAGACAAGCGCAGAGCTCATGTCACACACATCGTGTTAAAACCGGAGACATCGTAGTGCACGGCATTGCGGCGATGGCAAGAGTGGCCGGAAACACACCCAATACCGATCAATGGATAATCGACTCAGGCGCTACCCACCGCATCACACCAAATCTGACGGACTTTCACGATCACAAACTAATCAAGGGGATTCTACGAGTCGAGCCAGCCGTCTCTGTCGTTTAGCTAGAGCCAGCGGCAGCGCTTTTTGGAGCGTCCAGCTCGGGTGCGGAATGCTGCTCCGGGTGGAAGCATATACACACCTCTCGGGAATACTTCACGCCGCTCTACCACGGGTGTGTCGACGGAGGATTGGGCGACGCCATAATTGAGAGACGCCGTAGCAACACCGTGGCAACGGGAGCAACGCAGTGTTGCAAGAGGGCTAGATTGGTATTAGCGTCGTTCAATGGCTAGGCGTTCTGTATTTGGCCCCTCGTCCCTTGCTCCCCCCTTCCCTCCCTAATATATGAAGATATAGCTAGAAATCGACAGCCGTTTTCTTGAATGATATATCTCGACCTACCTCGCCACCCTCTCTCCACACCCCGCCGTGAGCCCTCTCCCACTCTCTGATTCGGTACTGATCAGGTGATTTCTCAACAGTAACGAACTTCGGAGCCTCACTGCACTCGGAACACAAGTTGATGAAGGATGGCATTGATGCCAGGTCCCGTTCCCATTCACACGCTTTTTTCATTACATCCGAGGAATTCACAGAACGACCCCAGGGCGGATACGCACCCGATCCGTGTCCTCCGTACTCCTCGGTAACGTAACCTGCGAAACAAGGCGCATCAACGCCGATGCGTATCAAACGAATACCACACTACATCGGGCGGACTCGGGCTGCGCGGCTCGGCGGCAGGCTCGGACTCGACGCCACGGTGGTCGGACTTTCACTCGTACCCGGCGCCTCGATGATCCGACTCGGGCTCGACGGTCGGACTCGGACTGCGCTAGAATGATGTGCGTCTAGGGATACTCGACGGGAGGGAGGCGAAGCATCATGAGGGGGGACAGCTGCCTGAGTCCCGACTCGGGAGTAAGTCTTCTGTCCTTTACCCCTCGCATCGTCTTTGGGGTCTGGTGTCCGTTCGCGTCGACGCCTGGTCGGGGAAGAAAGGGGGAAATCTAAAGCGCTAGCAGAATAGAGAGAGAAGGAAGCAGGTGGAGCTCGCGGCCACGTGTTTCAGCTGGGTTGCGACCCTTTCGCCGCTGTCTCGACATTGTGTGCGACAGACAGTTTTCTCGGTATTTTTTCATGTCGTCTGATAGTATTCCGTAGCGGAACCCATAGGCCTGCCGACAAACTGTCAGCAGCTTCTGGTATACCAGAAATTGTTGTTTGCCTACAGACGACCAACCGTGTGTCGTCGGGCTAACATGAGAGGAAACATCGGCAGCCTATCAACATGAAGCTCTCCATTCTTTTTCCGTCCATCTTGTCAGCTCAATTGGTATATGTTTACATTGAAGGCCTCACCTCTTCAGCAGAAATTCGAAACGATATACTGTACTCTGTCGCCGCCATCCACTCGAGCAGCCACCCACAACGTGCGTGGCTGGTGGTCCGTAATTACCAAACATTCAAACTGCCAGCACCGAACCACTCGCACCCGTCCCGGCAGTGGTTTCCAAACCCATCAATAGCCCAATATCACTTCGTTGCTATTCACTGTCCACCGGCATCCTAATTCTATAAACAAACACCCACCAGCAGTTATACTGATTACTCACTGAACAATGTCGACTCGGGTAACCTGCGACTGCAAGGGTGTCAGCAAGTGCTGTGCCGCGCTTCGACGTACGGGTGACCTCCGCAAACCTTTGAGCGGCGAGTTGATGATTCCATGCAACCACTGGATCGCCGCCGAGTGCTGCGCCAAATGGGCGCGCAAGGCTAGAAGGGAGAGCGATCCGCTAAAGCCGTGCGGCTGCCCGGATGGAGCCGCCACCCTCGCCGATTGGATATCGTCGTGCGTCGGATATCGCGACGATCCAACGCTCTGGATGCCGACGGACGCCGTGCAGCAACAACAGAGGTAGAGGGCCTGATAGGGTAGCACAAGAGGCGGAGGCAAACGGAATGTGGATTTCGGTTTGATATCGTTGTACATCTCTTGGCTTGCGGAGGTTCATGCTTTCGGCAATTTATATCTCCTGACTATAGACCGCTGGTTGGCACTCATGCGCTGAAATAATTTCATCGCTGAACTGCTTCTCCTGCCTCTCTTGCAATTGAATCCTCCGGCCACTATTACTGCCGCTATGAATGCCATCTTCTTGTGCTAGATAGCCATTTTAGCCACAGTGGGCCGGTACGTTCATGCGTATGGTTTTACCCGTCTGCACCCTATCAAACCACTCGCCTTCACTTTGGTGCTAGACAAACACCCAGCACGCTTTGCTCAACTACGGTGGCAGCACAACGATGGGAAGAAGTTATACGGCGGATTGCACTCTTTTGACCGCTAGGCTTCGTAACTTGCTCCCTTTTTTCCTGATGATTGCAGCAACACCACACGACAATCCAACACCCACACGACAGCCACATAATTCCAACTATGTGTCTCCGTCGCACACCCTGCAGCGCCAGAGGGGATTACGGAATCGCCATGCCCAAATTATACGGAGAATACTTCTCGGAAACACGAAAAAAGAGGGCATTCACCGCACCCTGGGCTAGCGGAACAATGTACGTATAGATTTAGGCAGATACGACCTGGGGTCACCGTGGAACTGGGTTCACCGTGGAACTGGGTTGTAAGGTCGGCTGTACTTTGTAGGGGTCACGGCGTACAGTTACCGGCAAAAATGAGCTCGTAGTCGGGGCATCGGAGAAATTGTGTTCAAATCCGACTCTGGGTACAGCCCTCAAGGCCTTATTTGCTGTGTCCTGCGGGGTCCAGTGGTAGTTGGAGTCCAAATGCCCTTAGCTTGCAAGCAGCTTGCGTATCGCATACTGTTGGCTGATGTCGGAATAATGGGTATCCGGAGATAACGGACCGGAAACGATACGCGGGGAAATGACGGCTGCCTGAGTCTCCTAGCACCGGCTCGGACGTCGGTATTCCGCCCTTTCCCGCCGGCGAGTCGCTGAGGCCCGTTTTACATAGAGAGACTGATCAACCAATTTACTATCTTCATATCTATCGATCCCTACATCCCAACAGGTTGTGAGCCCGGATTGAGCGGTCGTCCAATCCACTAATCGCAATAAGCGCAACCGCCGTATGTACTCGTGGTTTTGCGCCTCGCTCCCGCACCTCGTCCCTGCCAACACACCACGGACGAAACTCAACGCCAAAAATCGCCAAGCCTTTCGCTCAACACACCAGAACTTTACGCAAATCAAACATCACGGACATCACGATGTCCGGCGGAGGGACCGAATCGACCGAGGCAGCCCCATTGGTGGCTGACCACATCGGTACCCACCTTCTGGCGGAGCATATGGGAGACCAAGAAACCTACAGGGAGAAAGAAATGGAGGATGTGGAAAGCAACGCCGAGAGCAGTGACCTCTCTGAGCTGGAGAGCGAGAAGGAGGGGAAGCAGTGGGAGGGGAAGGACAAAGGGAGACCAAACTTCAAGCGCGCCGTGGCGGGCACTGGACAACAGCAGAGCACGCAGGAGTTTTTCCGGCATGGCAATGGTTATGACAACAGCGCGCGTGACGATGACAATTTCTTTGCAACAACTGGCAAGCAGTCCATGAGGGGAGCACTCGCACCCTCACTCTCCGCAGCGGCCAGCAGCCGCCAGCACATGGGATCGGCTTTGACCCCGAACTCTTCCAAGGATTCCAGTGAGGGGGCAGAAATAGAGGGCGGCCAGGAGTTTAATAGGGTGGGAAGCAAGGAGGCGGGAGGAAGGGAGGAGGCAAACCTTGTGTGGGCGAAGGAAGTGGCCAGTATGAGCGAGGACGAAATGGAGGACGTGGTTGGCCCGGAGGGGTTGACCAATCCAACACCCATGCCAGCCAGGTGGGCTACACTGACTCCGGTACCTGTCACCCCATTTAATGGGAACAAGAAACAGGCATTGGCAGCGGGCACCTCAAAGTCAGCACGAGTGGTACCATCGCCAAGGCGGCTGGCAGGCATCGCAGCACACGGCTGGTCGAATGAAGCAGGGCTGGCAGAGATCCTGCCAGCTATTGTTGTAACGGGCGTGACTCTCTGACTCCAGATAGCGAACCGGGACTATGGACGAGGGCGTGGGGGCGTGGACAGATAAGGACAAGACGTGGGGAAACGGGCAAGGCAAGGACGTGGAATGGGCAAAGGCAGGGACGTGGCATTGAGGCGGAACAACTGCTAGTAGTCAAGGCCGACTATGGCTGACGATAACAAGTTGTTGCGTGAAGAAGAACCATGCAAGACAGACAACAGCGCACCCTTATACAAAGAGTGCGATCCTCCCCATCCAGATCCTTCTTCACACCACCAACACACCACGGACGAAACTCAACGCCAAAAATCGCCAAGCTTTTCGTTCGACAAACCAGAACTTTACGCAAATCAGACCTCACAGACGTCACGATGTCCGGCGGAGGGACCGAATCGACCGAGACAGCCCCGTTGGTGGCTGACCACATCGGTACCCACCTTCTGGCGGAGCAGGTGGGAGACCAGGAAACCTACAGGGAGGAAGAAATGGAGGATGTGGAAAGCGACGCCGAGAGCAGCGACCTCTCAGAGCTGGAGAGCGAGGAGGAGGGGGAACAGTGGGAGGGGAAGGACAAAGGCAGACCGAACTTCAAGCGCGCCGTGGCGGGCGCTGGACAGCAGCAGAGCACACAGGAGTTTTTCCGGCGTGGCAATGGTTGCGACAACGTCATGCATGACGACGACAATTTCTTTGCGACTACGAGAAATCAGTCTATGAGGGGAGCACTCGCGTGCTCCCTCTCTGCAGCGGCCAGCAGCCCCCAGCAGGTGGGATCAGATTTGACCCCGAATTCGGCCAGGGATTCCAGTGAGGGGGCAGGAACAGAAGGCGGCCAGGAGCTTAATAGGGTGGGAAGCAAGGAGGCGGGAGGAAGGGAGGAGGCGAACCTTGTTTGGGCTAAGGAAGTGGCCAGTATGAGCGAGGACGAAATGGAGGACGTGGTGGGTCCGGAGGGGCCGACCACTCCAACACCCATGCCAGCCAGGTGGGCTACACCGACCTCGGTGCCGGTCACCCCATCTAATGGGAACAAGAAACGGGTATTGGCAGCGAGCACCTTGAAGTCAACACGAGCGGTACCACTGCCGAGGCGGCTGCCAGGCATCCCAGCCCACGGCTGGTCGAATGGAGCGGGCCTGGCAGAGATCCTGGCGGCTATTGTGCTTGCGGAAAAGCGCATCGAAGCGAGGGAGGTGCAGATGGAAAGCGTATAGAAGAGAGGGCAGCGGAGAGGGAGGAGAAGGCGGAGGAGAGGGAGAGGTGGGCAGGGGTGAGAGAAAAGATGGCACGGGAGAGAGAGGCACGCCTGACAGAGAGGGTCGAGGCAATGGAAAACAGGCTGGCGGAGGGCCTCACTGCCCTGTCTATGGACATGGGCATCAAGGCTCAGCGGGACCAAGCCCAGTGGGAAAGCCTGGGGAGAGAGATGGAGGGATGCAGGAAAGAGATTGCAGAGGTGGGAAGGCAGGCAAAACTGGCTGCGGTAGAGGCGGCAATTGAGACTCCGGCGTTACCGCTGCAACGGCAACAGGAGCTGCGACGCCAACCGCTGGAGCCCAGATGGGAGGAAAGAAGGGCGGACACACTGCCGCTGAGCGTGCGGCGGGCGGCTGCTGAGCGCCAGCAGAAGGCTCTCCCCCCAGCGGAAATGAAGGGGGTTGTCATGACCAGAATTGAGGTAGAGGATATTGAGGAGTTCAGCGACATGGAAGGGGTTGAACTGGAGGGCCTCTGCGTCTCTCGACTGGTGGCCGCGGCGCCCACGTCGGCAAGAGTGCCGCAGGAGGTCACGAGGGAGGAGGGCGACGGTGGCGCCATGGAGGGAATCGAGCGGGAGGGCCTCTTCGCGTCACAGCACGCGCCAGGGCTGGACGCGCCCGTGTCGACCCTGGCACCAGCACGGACGGAGGGGGGGGGAAAAAAGGACAAGGGCAAGGCAAAAGCAGTGCTGATCGCCACACCGCCAGGCGCAGCGGCATCGTGCAAGCTGAAAGGATCCCCCCGGCAGCTGCAGCGGCAGGCAGCAGTCGACTTTTTTTTTTGTTTATTCATTACTCGCGTGCGACCTATCTAGATCATGGCGAGGGTATGTACAGTCCGTTTCCTGTCCGCTGTCCGTGCGCTGGCGGCTCGTTGCAAGCACCCCTTTTTCCCTCCGCCCAGGCCTGTCCCACGAAGATGTAAAGCGCACAAAGGAAATTACAAAGGAAAGAGAAGCAAGCGTGACAGTCGAAGGAAAAACAAAGAAAGACACCGCCTACACCGTTCCTGCGGACGCCATGAAGTCTGGCATGGGTAGGAACAGTGGAGTCCCTCCCTCGCCCGGCTCCATCGCCCCCGCTCCTTGCTCCTCCAGCCATTCCCGCACCTCCAGCTCTGAAACCGCGCTGACGGTGTCCTCCTCCTCCACCGGCACGCGCCTGCCCACGTCCGTGGCTGCTAGGAAGTCTAGCACTGCCTGGCTGCACCTCCCGTCGGCTAGCAGGTCCTTCACCTTCCACTGGTCCTTCTACCTCCTGGTCTCCTTCTTCACCTCTGCCCACAGGATCTTCTGCTGCGGCTTCCACTCGGGGCACTCCTTGAAGAGGTGGTCCCGGGTCCGCGTTCGGTACCGGCACCACCAGCATTGTAGGGTGGTTCGGGTCTTTGTCCAGTTGAGGTACTGCCCTGTTAGGCAGTGCCCCGTCTTCAGCTGGTAGAACCGAGAGGCGAGTCTCTTGGTACTGTTGGCTACCGCGCCGTCGGGCTTTTGGCTGTCCGGCATACGGTACTTCTTCCTGGAGGTTCGTCCCCCCGCCCACTGACGTGCCTCCGCCCACTTCTTCTCTGAGATCTCCCGTTTGAGGTTGGCGAGGGATCGTGGCAGGGGCGCCCCCCGCACCTCCGTTCGTACTGGGAAGTTCGGCCACTCTACCCCGCGGGTACCTGACTTCTCTGCCGCTATCTTTGCCCACTCATCGGCCTTCTCGTTGCCAGCGACTCCCTTGTGCGCCGGGCACCATCGCACTTCGATGATGTCAAATATACTCGTCGATAGATAGGTAGGAATTCCGTTGCTTAATCTTTTCACCGAGACTGGAGGACCGCTCTCTATATATACATGCATATCCAATCCCGTTACCCATCACCGGCTCGTCTAGAT
>Ga0307508_10005184_pt1 | contig 12471 bp, 10 predicted proteins | sample 9_EM_MG_FD_203089 | JGI IMG/M metagenome (GOLD analysis project Ga0307508, IMG submission 203089) | Populus trichocarpa ectomycorrhiza microbial communities from riparian zone in the Pacific Northwest, United States - 9_EM | ecosystem: Host-associated > Plants > Roots > Unclassified | place... | reverse complement strand
CAGGACGTGCCACAGGTGGAGTTCGCCGTCGCTCCAGGCGACGGCGAGCACCGGACCGGACGGGGTCGCGGCCGCGGCGAGCGCGGTGGGCACGGCCGCGCGCTGCTCGACCGGCACCGGCATCGGCTCGTCCGAGGTCTCCCACAGCCGCACCGAACCGTCCGCCGCGCCGCTGAAGGTGAGGGTCAGCCCCTCGTCGGCGAGATGGAGGCAGGTGGCGGTCGTGACCGGCCGCTCGTGCACCCCGTAGGAGCGCGGGGTGTCCTGGTACTCGGCCAGGTTCCACACGTGCAGGGTCCCGGAGGCGTCGCCGACGACCGCGTACGGGCTTCCCGGGCCGCTGCCCAGCGCGGTGACCCGGGCCTCGCGCCCGGCGAGGGCGGCGGCACCGTGGTGCTCGGCGATGTGCCCGAGCACGATCTCGGCCGTCGGATCGTGCTCCGGCGAGGGCGTCCACGGGAGCAGCGTGTCGGCCCCCTCGTCCAGCAGCAGCGCGGAACCCGCGTCGCGCGGGGCGACGGAACCGGGCCGTACGGAGGCGGAACCGGGGCGCACGCCCGTCGGGGCGCCGGTGTCCACGTCGTACGTCCCGAGCCGCCCGGTCACCTCCGCCGCCAGCAGTGCCCGCTCCGCGCCCGGCACCAGGGCCAGCGCGGTCACCGGGAGCTCCGGTCGCGCCCACACGGCCGACCACCAGTGGCGCTCGGCGAGCGGGCGCAGGTACTCCGTCAGTGACTCGTCCGTGCCCAGGGCGGCGGCGTGCAGCACGGCGGCGCGCGCGGTGCTGTCGTCGTACTGCGAGGTCAGCTCGGGCGCGGCCCGCCGCCACACCTGGCGCAGTTGTCCGGGCACGGGGATGCGTTCGTCGGCGAGGACCGCGGTGAGCGCGGTCGCCGAGCCGTGCACCAGGAAGCCGGGGTCGGAGAGCAGTCCGCGGGCGGCGGTGCCGTCGTCCTCGACGCGCAGTGCCGCGTCGAGGATCCGCTGAAGGGCGGGGGCGGGTGCCTGGGCCCAGTCCGGCCGGTCGTCGGCGGTGTGCGGGACCGTCGCGAGAAGGTCCGCGAACGCCTGTTCCTCGCCGCCGGTGTCCGCCGGGGCGTCGCCGCCCAGGTCGATGACCTCGGCGCCGTCCGTGGGCAGCAGCCCCGACTCGCCGACCTCCACGATCGCGCGCACATGCGGCAGCGACAGCAGCGGACCCAGCAACTCGGCTACCAGGGTGGCCGGTTGGGCCGCCGGCAGATCCGCGGGGCCCGCCCCGGCCCGGTGCAGATCGGGTACGAGGAGCAGGACCGGTCTCTCGTCCCGGCTCACCCGCTCCAGGAGCCGGGCCGGGGAGAGCGGGCCGTAGCCGAGCAGCCGCCCCATCTCCCAGGCGAAGGGCTCGGCCGACAGTCCCTCGGCCAGGACCACGGCGTGCACGGCGGTGCGCGGATGCCCTGCCGACCCGGCCAGGAACCAGGCGAGCAGCCGGCTCTTGCCGCTGCCCTCGGCCCCCCGCACCAGGAACAACGGGGGCCTGCCGTCGTCGGCCGCCCAGTCCAGCAACTGCCGCCCGAGGGCCCGCTCTTGGTCGTCGTCCAGCGGAGGCCAGGAGGCGATGTCCGGCGTGGCGGTACCGGCGGTCATGGTCGGCTGTTCCCCATTCTTGTCGTTTCCCGGCGTCCCGCTACGGCTGCTGTTCGGCTGCCTCGCGCAGTTGCCGGATGCCCTCGGCGCGGGAGTCGGCCGTCTCGCCGTAGGGGAAGTTGTGGGTGCGCCGCGCGTCGGGGAAGACCTGCCCGAGCCACAGCGCACAGTAGTGGCCCGGCAGGAAGCAGGCCTCCAACTCGGTGTGGATTCCCAGCACTTGCTCCGGCTCGACGCCCGCGGCGCGCAGCCGGGACCAGAGCCGTTCCTCCGGGTGGACGCCGATTCCGCCGGCCTGCGTGATGATCTGCTTCTCGCCGCGCTCGTCGACGATCTCGAACGCGGTGAACCACTGGGCGCTCGCCGTGTCCCGGATGTCGTCGAGGACGAGGGGCCACCAGTTCTCGCGCCCCTCGAAGGCCGGCGGATCGAGGGTGCGCAGCCGCTGCTCCAGTTGCGCGAACTCGGCGGCGGCCTCGTCCGGCACATCGGTGCCGAGGATCTCGGCGAGGGCCCGGTCGAGCAGCACGAGCGACTCGGCGAACGCCTCGGGCGTGGAGTTCACGAACCGGAACTCCTCGGCCCAGTCGAGGAGTACGGCCCGTACGACACCCTCGTGGTCGGCGCAGAGCTCGAAGCCGTGGTCCCAGCCGAGCCGCGCCCAGTCCTGGCAGGCCTCGTCCACGACGTGCCGTCCCACGGCCTCGGCGTACTCCTGGAGCCGTACGGCGTCGTCCTGGGCGGTGACGAAATAGGGGCCCGCCTGGACGGGAACGGTGAGTTCGGCGAGCCGCCGCACACTCGCGGGCGAGTCGGGCGAGTCACCGGCGGCTTCCTGGCGGAAGTGCCGGACACCGCTCTCGGGGACAGTCATGGACGGCTCCGCCTTATCGCGATTCGGGGAATTCGACGTACTCCAGGATGTCGTGCCAGCGCGACGGCCGCACCGCCAGGGCCTCCGGGTCGATCTCCCGCATCTGCTCGGTCAGTCGGCGTGCCGCACCCCGGGGGTCCAGGGTTTCCTGTTCCGATTCGAAGTCGTAGTTCGGGCGTTCCTTCTCCAGCACGTAGAGAAAGTGCGCGAAGGAGTTGAGGTCCTTGTTCAGCGGATAGACGTCGGACTCGTCGCCCGGCAGGAGTTGGACGACCCCGGTGGCCCCGTCCAGGGCGATGTCGTCGTAGGGGATCATGCCGAGCAGAAGCCAGTTCTCGGCGTCCTCGGGCAGGTTCGTCCACCGCTCGCGGAGGTCGTCGTAGCAGTCGCCGAGGGTCCTGAGCTCCTCCTCGCCGTCGTCCACGAGGTCGAACCAGGGGTTGTCGCGGGACGGAATGCCGACGTCACGCAGGAAACGCGCGCTCGGCTCGTGCGGGATGTCCGCCACCACGGCCTCGGAGAAGGTGATGAGCTCGTCCGGGCCGAACTCGGTCTCCAGGGTCTCCCGGTCGATGGGGGGTGTCATCTCGCGTCCTGCCTGCCTTGCGCCTGAGGGGGGTGCCCGATGCTAACACCGGCGTACATATGTCTTATTTCAGCGCTTCGCCTGTTCAGCGCCTCGTCTTTTCAGCGCTTCGATTTGAGGCGGTCCAGGTAATTCATCATGTCCGCGTTGCCGAGCGCCCTGGCTTCCTTCGTGTTGCCGTACTCGACGCTGTGCGTGACATCGACGTGCGGGAGTCTTTCCTGCATCCACGCACTGCAGTTGGGCGGGCTGGAGCAAGGGGCCCGTTCCGTGTACAGCTCCTTCAGGCGGTCCCCCGCGCCGTCCCTGAGCACCGGGAATCCCAGCATGCGCTCGGAGTGCCGGAAGCCGGAGCTGCGGGAGACGACGATGAAGCCGTTGCCGTCGCCCTTGTGGTCGAAGCGCCCGGAGGCGTAGTTGTTGCTCTCGAAGACGTCCGGGCCGTCCTTGACCTTCTTGTGGTTGCCGTAGCTGCCGTCCGAGTGCCGGGCCAGCTGCACCGCGCGCGAGAGTTCGGTGCTGCCGAGGTCCACGCGCTCCGAGTCGCTCAGCGGGCGCGGCCGCTCCTTGCCCTTGAGCTTGAGGTTGGCCTCGCCCTTCTCCGGGCGCCCGACGAGGTCGCCGTCGATGTTCAGGCCGATGCGGTCGCGGTCCGCGTCGGTCAGCTTGTCGCGTCCACCGTCCGGCTTGAGGCGGCTGAGCTCGCCCTTGTCGCTCATCAGGTAGATGGGGGTGTCCTTGCCCGTGCCCTTCTTCTGGAGCTGGGACAGGGACAGGGCGGTGTCGTCGTCGTTGTCCTGGTGGTTCTTGGCCATCTTCTTCAGGCCACTGGTCATGCTGTCGTCGAGGTGGTCGGCGGAGCGCTTGACGCCCCGCCCCATGCCCTCCACGATCTCGTCCACCATGGGGTCCAGGGCGCTGGTGAGCGGGTCCTTGCCCCGGGCGCGGCCGTGCGAGGACTTCGCGCGGTCCAGCTTGCTGCCCGCTCCGTCGCGGATCTTGCCGCCCGCTCCCTTGAGCCCGTTGCCGGCCCGCTCGTAGGAGTCGACGTCCATGCTGAACTGACCGCCGCCGCCACCGCCACCGCCGCCGCTCGAACCGCCTGAGCTCGAGCCGCCGTCCGCGCCGGCCAGCTGCATCGACCCGCCGCCACCGCCCGCGCTGGCCAGCTGCATGCCGCCCGACTTGAGGGTGTCGACGCCGTCGTTCAGGCCGTCCTTGCCCGCCTTCGCGGTCTGGTCGAGGTCGACGCCGTTCTGCATCCCCAGGGCGTTGCTGCCCAGTTGGACGACCAGGTCGCCGGCCATCGAGCCGAGGGCCTGGAAGACCGGGCCCATCGCGACCTCGATGATCCGCCCGGCGATCTCCTCGCAGACCTCCTCGAAGATGCGTTTCACCGCGATCCGGGTGACCTGCGTGCCCGCGATACCGCCCAGGGTCGAGAGGCCGAAGGTGAGCGGGGCGGCGGCGAGGGCGGCGGCTATCTCGGCGGCGAGGATGCCGAGTTGGGCGATCGCGGCGATCTTCGCGCCCTCGATCAGCACGGCGACGGCGTCCAGCGCGGTCGCGGCCACCCGGCCCGCCTCACCGAGATTGGCCAGATGCTTGCCCTTGACGACACTCCAGTGCTGTTCGAGCGCCTGGATCGCAAGGCCCTCGTTGGTCCCGATGAGATCGGTGATCGCCTGGTGCGCATCCGCCGCACCGTCGTCGATGGAGTCGGCGAACTCCCGCATGGCCTGGGCCATGTCGCGGTAGTCGTCCTCGTCGACGTTGGGCCAGCTGATACCTATCAGGTCGAGGGCCGCATCCAGCTCACTCGGCAGCACAACACCCACAAGGACCCCCGCTCAAAAGCTCGTTGGACGAACGTAGCTTCGAACGGATCACGCGGGCAAGCTCGACCCGCCGCTCTGGCGCGATCTCAGCCGTGCCCGAACGTCTTCTCCCGGTGCTCCCGCCACCGCTCCATCAGCTGGATCAACTCCCCCTCCAGATACTCGAAGAAGGCGAGCGTCTCGGCGATCCGCTGCCCGCCCGGACTCTCGCTGCCGAGGCTGTCGACGCCCTCGCGCAGGGTGTGCTCCCAGCGCTTGAGGACGGCGTCACGGTTGGTCAGTGCCTCGTACCACTGGTTGCTGTGCACCCGGTACCGCTCGCGCCGCGAGCCGGGTTCACGCTCGCGCGAGACCATGTGGACCTGGGAGAGATAGCGCACCGCGCCGGAGACGGCGGCCGGGCTGACCCGGAGCTGCTCGCCGAGTTCGGCGGAGGTCATGGCCCCGGCGTCGGACGCGAGCAGCGCGGCGAACACCCGGGCGGCCATCCGCTGCATCCCGGCCTCGACGAGCTGCGCCGCGAAGGACTCCACGAACTTCGACATGGTCTCGGCGTTCCGCCCGCCACCGGCTGCTTCCGTCATGCGTCCATCCTAACGGCGTTTTTGTCACTTCCTTAACTTCACAAATTTCTGAAAGAAGCGTACGTTCTGAAGCATGACGAAGGCAATCACCGTCTCCGGACTGCACAAGTCGTTCGGCAGGACGCACGCGCTCGACGGCCTCGACCTGGAGGTGACCACCGGCGAGGTGCACGGCTTCCTCGGCCCCAACGGCGCCGGCAAGTCCACCACCATCCGCGTCCTGCTCGGCCTGCTGCGCGCCGACTCCGGCGCCGCGCAGATCCTCGGCCGCGACCCGTGGAAGGACGCCGTCGAGGTGCACCGCAGGATCGCCTACGTCCCCGGGGACGTGACACTGTGGCGCAACCTGTCGGGCGGCGAGGTCATCGATCTCTACGGCCGTCTGCGCGGCGGTCTCGACCCGGGGCGCCGGGCGGACCTGGTCGAACGCTTCGAGCTGGACCCCACCAAGAAGGGCCGCACCTACTCGAAGGGCAACCGCCAGAAGGTCGCCCTGGTCGCCGCCTTCGCCTCGGACGTGGACCTGCTGATCCTGGACGAACCGACCTCGGGCCTGGACCCGCTGATGGAGGAGGTCTTCCAGCGCTGTGTGGAGGAGGAGCGGGACCGGGGCCGTACGGTCCTGCTGTCCTCCCACATCCTCAGCGAGGTCGAGGAGTTGTGCGACCGGGTGAGCATCATCCGGCGCGGTCGCACGGTGGAGACGGGGTCGCTCGCCGAGCTGCGCCACCTCACCCGCACCAGCGTCACGGCCGAACTCGCGGGCGCCCCCAACGGGTTGGCGGGGCTGCCCGGCATCCACGACCTGGACGTCCAGGGCCGCCGGGTCCGGCTCCAGGTCGACACCGACAAACTCGACGCCGTACTGCGGTCGTTGACCGAGTCGGGCGTGCGGTCCCTGACCTCGACACCGCCCACCCTGGAGGAACTGTTCCTGCGCCACTACCAGGAGGCGTCGTGACCTCCCTCGTGGGCACGGGCGTACTGCTGCGCTTCAACCTCCGCCGCGACCGGCTGATGATCCCGGCGTGGGTGGCGGTGAACGCCCTCATGGTCCTCTCCATGCCGAACACCCTGAAGGGCCTGTACGGCACCGCGGCCGAGCGCACCGATCTGCTGCACCAGGTCGCCACCAACTCCTCCTTCCGCGCGCTGATCGGCCCCGTCTTCGACGACTCCCTCGGCGCCCTCACCGCCTGGCGCGTCGGCGTCTACGCGGGCGCGCTCGCCGCCGTCACCGGTCTCCTCGTCGTCGTACGCCACACCCGTGACGAGGAGGAGAGCGGCCGGCAGGAGCTCATCTCCTCCGGCGCGGTGGGCCGGCGGGCCTCGCTGACGGCGGCGCTGCTGGCGGCGGCCGTCGCGAGCGGTGTGCTGGCGCTGCTGGTGACGGCGGGCCTGGCGGGTCAAGGGGGCGTCGGTGCGCTGGCGTTCGGGCTGGGGCTCGGGGCCGTGGGGATGCTCTTCGCCACGATGGCCGCGATCGTCGCGCAACTGACGGAGAGCGCGCGGCTGACGCGGGGTCTGACGGCGGGGGTGCTGGGCGCCGCGTTCGTCCTGCGCGCGGCGGGCGACTCGGCGACCTCCGACGGCTCGTCGGCGCTGACCTGGCTCTCCCCGCTCGGCTGGCTGGAGAACCTGCGCCCCTTCGCCGGCGAACGCTGGTGGGTCCTGGGGCTGTTCGCGGCGGCGATCGCGGCGCAGGGCACGGTGGCCTACGTGCTGGCGGGCCGCAGGGACGTCGGCATGAGCTTCATGCCGACCCGCCCGGGACCGGCGTCCGGCCGCCTCGGCACGGCAGGCGCGCTGGCCTGGCGGCTCCAGCGCGGCAGCGTCGTCGGCTGGTCGATCGGCTTCTTCGTCACCGGGGTGATCTACGGCGGCCTCACGGACGGCGTGGCCGACCTGGTCGGCGACAACGAACGGGCCCGCGAGATCTTCCAGCGCATGGGCGGCCAGTCCGGCATCACGGACGCGTTCCTGGCCTCCATGGTCGGCATGCTCGGCCTGATCGCCGCGCTGTACATCGTGGCCTCCGTGCTGCGCCTGCACGGCGAGGAGACCTCGCAGCGGGCGGAACCGGTACTGGCGAACGCGGTGAGCCGCCTGCGCTGGGCCGCCGGCCACCTGGCGATCGCCTTCGGCGGCTCCGCCCTGATCATGCTCCTCGCGGGCCTGGGCTTCGCGGTCGGCTACGGCCGCTCGGTCGCCCCGATCCTGGGCGCGTGCCTGGTTCAGCTCCCGGCGGTCTGGGTCATCGGCGGCCTGACGGTCCTGCTCTACGGGCTGACCCCACGCACCGCTCCCCTCGCCTGGGGCGCCGCCGGAGCGGTCCTCCTGATCGGCTGGGTCGGCCCGGCCCTCGACGCCCCCCAGACCGTCCTGGACCTCTCCCCCTTCGGCCACCTCCCGAAGCTGCCGGGCGGGCAGATGGAGTGGGGTCCGGTACTGGTGCTCCTGGCTCTCGGTGTGGCCCTCGTCGGAGCGGGCCTGGCGGGGTTGCGCCGGCGGGACATGACAACGTGACCCACACCTGATGAACCACTCCTGGAAAAACCTCGTCCCTCCAGACATGGACCGGAGCGTGGACGGAGTGACCTGCGGTGGCTGTGCCCTGTCAGCGGTGGGCGCGACAGCGGCCCCCCTGCTCTGGCTCTCCATGCCCCGCACCCAACGCCACCTGGGCGGCGGCTTCGAGAACGAGGGCATGGACTTCACGGTCCTGCTGACCGAACTCCCCTTCGTGATCCTGGGGGGAGGGTTTCTACCGCTGCTTGTGTTCACGTTGTTGGTGCGGTGGCGGGATCGGCGGGGTGCGCGCTGAGCGAAGGGGGTGCCGTCAGTCGACGTACTGCTTCAGTTTCTCGGTGTCGAGCTCGATGCCGAGGGGCTCGGGCAACAGCAGGGCGGCGCCGAAGGACGCCGTGCGGCAATTGCCGTAACCGACGTCCGGGTCCGGATCGCTGTAGAGCTTGACCGCGCAGGTGCCCCGGTCGATCAACAGATAGAAGGGGATCCCGGCCGCGCCATAGGCGACTGGCTTCTCCTGGCGGTCGCGCCGGTCAGTGTCGGAGTCATAGGACGTGACTTCGAGGACCAGAAGCACTCCACCCCGATCGGCCCATTCACCATGCCCGGCGAAATGCGCTTCGGGTACCAGTACTGCGTCGGGGCGGGCGCGACCCTCGCGATACTTCTCCACCTTCAGCCCTTGCCCTTGGTACAGGTCGAGATCGGGCCTGGCCTGCATACACCGCCGCATCAGCCACGTAATGACGGTGTCGTGGTCCCCGTCGGCAATCTTCTTGGCCCCGATCCGCCCGCCGATGAACTCGAACCTGACGGCGTCATCGGTCTCCTTGGACGCGAACTCGGCGATCCTCTCGAATTCCTCCACCGACATCTGGGACGTCTGCGACGTGCGCTCTGCCATAGCGGTCATGGTGCACGCCCTCTCAGGTTGGGGCCAGTGTGGAGAGACTCGGACAGACGACGGGTCGGTACGTACTCCTGATCATCCGAACGAGCGATCAGACCGCCATCACATGCAGCCCCTCCAATCCCTGGATCACGGAGTTAGGCTTCCGCTCCGACCGCGCGGCCAGGGCCCGCGTCAGGGCCTCCTCCAGTACGGCCGTCATGGAGGCCGGTTTGCGTAACAAGTTCTGGATTGCCGGGACTCAGTCCCGAGTGCGGGTCCTAACCTGAGGAGGTCCGCAGCCCCGACTGCCAGAGCGCCCGGATACGGCGCGCAGGACGTGCGGCACGCGGGACACGCCCCACCCAGGACAGAGCCGTAGGCACGACAGGCCACACGCACGACAAGCGGTGCGCAAGGTGCGAGGCACCTGGTAGGCAAGGCCAAGGGGGAACCGTCGTGGCACTCTCCGATCTCATCAACCCGGTGGTCGCGGACGAACTCGCGAAATTCACCGGCAAAGCAGGCAAGGCCGCCGGCATCAACTACGACGTGCCACTGCCCGGTTCCTACAACTGGGGCCGCGTCGTTCCGCTCGCGCTGCCCGGCGACTGGTTCACCGACATCGCCCGCCGCTCCGGCACCTCCCTGCTCCAACTCGGCGTCGTCAAAGGGGACCAGGGGCAGCTGACGGCGATCGACCGGGACCGCCTCGCGCAGTTGTACCAGCGCGTGCTGCCCGCGGCGGCCAAACCCTCGCTCCGGCTCGTCGCCCAGGTCGGCGGCACCGTCAATCCGCTGCTGGACGTGGTCGGCGCTCCCCACCTGGCGCCGGCCGCCGAGGGCTCGGACAACGTCAGGGACCGGCTGATCTCCCGGCGGTACGCGAACGCCGAGCCGGAGGACGTGTCCGTGCAGCGGATGCGGGTGGACTCGTACGTGGCCAAGCTGGCCGACCGCGAGGCCGCGGTCACCGTCCCGACCGGCCAGGGGACCGCACGCCTCACCCTGCCGACCGCCGGTATCGGCGACAGCGTGGTGGCCGTGCCGTTCGACCCGGTCGCACCCGTGGTGCCCCGCCTCGCCCTCCTGGAGACCTGGGAGCTGCGGTCCTTCCTCGGGGACTACGGGCTCGGCCGCACCCTGCAGACCTTCTCCCTGCTGCCCGGGGAGCGGCAGACCATCACCGTGGAGACCTGGCGCACCGCCGCCGCGAGCCGCGAGGACGCCTCGTCGGTCTTCGAGTCCTCCGACTCCGCCGCCCAGACCCGCTTCACCTCGGCCGTGACCCAGGAGACCGGCACCGCCTCCCAGGACCAGGGCGGCTGGGCCCTGTCGGTGTCCACCGGGGCGAACGCGAGCATCAAGGTCTTCAGCGCCGTGGACCTGGACGTACGCTTCGACACCTCGTTCGCCGCCAACCACCAGGAGGCGAGCCAGCGTTGGGCGAGCTCCGTCAGCCAGGCCACGCAGGAGCACGCCGCGCAGGTCAACAACAGCCGTCGGCAGGGCGTGGAGTCGGTCAGCCAGGTCAGTACCGCCTCCGGTGCCGCCGGCACCACCGTCCGCGAGATCAGCAACACCAACCTCCGGCGCGTGCTCAACTTCGTCTTCCGCGAGCTCAACCAGACGTACGAGACCGTCGTGGTGCTCCGCGACATCAAGGTCGCCTTCTACAACGGCAACGTCGGCTCTGCGGAGATCATCGCCCTACCCGACCTGGGACGCCTCCTGGAGCGGCACATCGTGCCCGCCCAGCGAGGAGAGGCGGCCCGCCGGATCCTGAGCCTGTGCGCGCAACGGATCGACGCCTACGGCGACATCGTGACGACGCTTCAGGTCGGACGGAAACCACAGGGCATCAAGTACGAATGGGCGCCCGCACCCCTCGACGACGCCGGCCAGGTGTTGCCTCCGGGGACCGACCCGCTGGCCGACGGCGCCCGCTGGCGGTTCAATCCCGTCAAGCTCTCCACCAAGGAGACCAGGGACATCAAGGGCGTGGTCATGGACCGCACCGACGTGGTGCTGCGCACCGACAACCTGGTGGTCGAGGCACTCCTCGGGCAGGCCGACGCCCTCGACCCGTACGCCTCCGCGCTCCAGGCCCTCGACCTGAGCAACCGCCAGTCCGAGACCGCCTCCCGCGACGGCGACACCAAGCAGGTCACCGACGCCCTGGCGCTGGTCGCGGCCCAGAAGGAGGACCAGCGCATCGACGCCTGGCAGCGGCTGTTCCCGGACGAGCCCGACATCGAGGTCGTGCCGGTGGCGGCGGTCAGCCACAACGGTGACGAGAAGAAGCCGTAGGCGACCAGCAGAAACCACAGAGGGCAGGGGGCGGACCGTCATGCCGGGTAGTGCCGAGCCGTACGACCAGGTCGTCGTCTTCGACGACACCGAAGGCGAGACGATCGTCGGGCGGTCGCCTTACAACCAGGTGATCGTCTTCGACGAGTCCGAGGTCGAGCCGATCATCGCTCAGGTGCCGCCCGTCGACGACCGCCCGGGCCCGGATGCCGACCGGGCCTATGGCGATCCACCCGCCCTGGACGCCTACCGGGGCACGATCGCCGAGGCGCCCGCCCAGGTGGCAGGCCCCTACGGCCGGGTCGTCGCCGACTTCACCGAGGCGGAAGGTCTGCTCGTCGTCGCCGACCCTCCGCCCCCTGCCGCACCCGCTGGTACGGGTTCGCTGCACACCCGGACCACCGGGCCGGAGGACCGCCCACCCTGGTGGCCGGAGTCGACCGGCATCTCCTTCGAGCTGGAGGACGCCTGGCGGCTGCCGCCCCCCGCCGACATCGACACCGAACTGCCCCTCCCGCAGACGCAGGTACTGAGCTGGCTGCGCGCCCACCGCGCCCTGATCACAGCAGCGGAGAAGCGCCGCCATGTCGACCGCCGGGCCATCGCCGCCGCGATCGCCTGGGAAGCGCTGGTCAACGTACGCTCCGTGTCGGTGCGCGCGGTCGGTGCCGGAAAGGTGCACGTGGACGCCGACGTCGTCCACGAGATCGAGGAGGCCGGCTACCTTCCGCGCCGTACGTCCGGCGAACGCCGCCGTATCCTCGCCACCCCCGCGGGCGCGATCGACTACATCGCCGCCATCATGGCCGCCAAGGCGGACGCCGCCCTGCCCTACGGCTTCGACATCCGCACCCGGGTGGACATCCTGACCAACGAGTACCAGGGGCGCAGCCTGCGCGCGTGGAAGGAACACCTGGCCGTGAAACGGGACACGGTGATGGTCGGTGAGAACGCCATGAGCCCGTGGTCCCTGCGCTATCTGCACTACCTGGAACTCGCCGTGGGCAACCCGTTGCTGCCCTGACGGAGTCCGCCGAGCTGCCGGCCGTGTGCGCCGCCTGTGCCGGGCGTGGCTTGCGGGGCCCGGCCCCGCTGAGGAGGGTAGGTCCCGTGCCGGTGGGTCGATCGGTCCGCGTGTCTTGATCATTGCCGGGCCCGCTGGTTGGCTGGCCGGTATGACCGATCTCGGCCCCGTCGTCTGGCCGCCCGCCCCGATCAGGACCGAGAGGCTC
>Ga0307508_10005183_pt1 | contig 12472 bp, 8 predicted proteins | sample 9_EM_MG_FD_203089 | JGI IMG/M metagenome (GOLD analysis project Ga0307508, IMG submission 203089) | Populus trichocarpa ectomycorrhiza microbial communities from riparian zone in the Pacific Northwest, United States - 9_EM | ecosystem: Host-associated > Plants > Roots > Unclassified | place... | reverse complement strand
AATAAAACTGCTGAATGTGAGTGATTTTTGAAGAAAACTGTCATGGAAAAATTGTATTTTTGTGGCTTTGCTTGATGAATTTTAGCTGTGTTATGGAAATGCTTGACGAGAGAGAGATCGTGATTTGTGAAAATAAGTGTATTGAAAAAAAGGAAAGTGTTTTCCTTTCTTTATCAGGAGGAAAACACTTTCCTTTGATAAAATGGTGTTTTTTTGTTGACTGGAATTAAGTTTCCATTGACTACTTTTCCGTAATGTTGCCAAACATGAAAAAGTAAGGAAAATGAATTCTAGGAATTCATTTTCCTTGAAACAAACAAGGCATAAGTCTTCACCTCCTTTCCTTTTTACATCATCTTCACAAAAAAGAAGAGAGAATTAGAGTAGATTAGTGATAATATTTCTCCTCCCTATCCCTTGGCCATATTCAAATTAGATACACTTACACATCACTTTTTACTATGTTTTTCTCATACATCATCTTTTACATGTAAAAAAAACAAAACTCATAATAAATCAAATACAATTTCGAAAATACAAAATAAACCCCAAAAATCTACAAGAACTGCAGGGAAGGCCTTCTGCAATGGCTGGAAGGTTTCTGGGCATTTGAACAGTGGCGGCGCGTCTTTCCCACGCGCCCCGCCACTTGCGGGGCGTGGGCTCACGCGCCGCCGCATGAAAGTCAGTCAAGGAGGGGGGCACTGGAACGATTTCCTCCTCTCTTCTCTTCCCTGCCCGCTGTGGCTTTCACCGTGACCTGCAACAAGAAAAAAAGAAACGCAAGCAGTCTGTTTTAGGTTTTTTGTAGATCGGTTTTCTTCTGCTTTCCATTTCCAATCTGCTGATCTGGAGTCGGGTTTAGTGCACGCGCCGCTGACCGGCCAGACGCATGGATGGCTAGATCGGCGACTTCTCCTCTCCTCCTTCCTTTCTACACCGGCGGTGTCGCCCACCACTGCCATGGCTGGGAGATCGGCGCGCTGTGGTGGGGTCTGTTGGAGGAGACCTGTGAAGGACGATGGGGGAAAACCAGAGAGGGGAGCTCCTGTGATTTCGTGGCTGTTGTGGCCAGGGGAGCTGGCGGCTGGAGGAAGGGCCGGTTGGGTTTTTTGGAGGAGAAGGGTCCGGCCGCTTTTGGGGTTCACTGGAAGGGATAAGATGGGGGGAAGACTGTCTTGTGCTCTCGTTCGGTGCTGGGAGAAGGAAGGTGGATCAATGTGCAAGCAGGGGGGGCGGCGGCTGCCTCGTGCCCTCCAGTTTGTTTTGCAAAAATCAGGGGAAAGGGAGGAGATCGGGTTAGGATGAGAGGAAATGGGGGGCCGGTTTGTTTTGAGGATATGGCCAAGGGAGCTGGTTCTTTTTTTTCAAGGGAGGGGGCCGCCACAGGGGAGAAGGGTCATGGCTCCTTGTGTCCGGCAGCTCCCAGAAGAAGAAAATCAAAATGGAGGGGGAGATGGCCGAGAGAGGGATGACGGAGAGTGGCTCTGAAATGGCCGGCCTCAGGGGAGAAAAACAGAGGAAGAGGGGGACTTTTGTTCTCTGGTTCTCTTTTGGCCAGGGGAAGGGAGGGGTCCTGCCGGCTGAGTGTGAGAGGGTGAGGTTTAGGGTTTTTTGTTTTTCTTTTCCCCCAAAATGTTCTCCCCTCTCCCGTGAGTAAATTTTTCTCCTCTCTTGTTTTTCACTGTAGCATGTATTTATATGAGAGGTGTGGCTTGGCCAAAATCACAATGGTCCCTCAACTTTTCCTCTTTTTTTTCTTTTCTCTTTTTTTGTATTTTTTTAAAGTGAGCAATATCAACGTCGACTCAAAAAATCAGTGATTGTAAAATTAACGCGTTAAAAATTGAAAGCGTTTAAAATACCTTTGAAAATTTAAATTCTTCTAAGATGACGTTGAAAATGTTAAAAACGATGCAAATATACCAAAAATGCATTTTTTTTGGGTTTTCATTGTTTTTTTGCTATTTTTTGATTATTCTGAAATTTAATAAAAAATATGAGTTAAAAATTGGGTTTTAAATTCTCTCTTTTTCTTATTATCTCAGTTACAGGAGAGATCCTATATACATATACATATATTACGTAATGTTGTTGACAACTGATATAACTGAATATAGTAGTTACTATTGACAGTTGTTGTAACTGAATATTTGTTATAACTGTTATAACAGATATTCAGTTATAACAGATTACAAATGGTTACGTTATGGAGAAGCCTTTTATATCTGGCTTATCATCCCCCCTCAAGTGAAAAGGTCTGGGAATTATACAAAGTTGAGTTTTGAGAGATAAGAACTTTGAACTTGTGAGATTCTTTGTCAACAGATCAGCCGGTTGCTCTATAGTAGGGATGAACTGCAACTGAAGCTTCCCTCGGGTAACTTGATCACGGATGAAATGAAGATCGATTTCGATGTGTTTGGTCCTGGCATGAAACACAGGATTCTTTGCCATATGATAAGCACTGATAGTATCATACCAAAGAAGAGGAATGGCAGGAATGGATACACAGAGTTCTTGCAGTAGAGCTTGCATCCAAATCATTTCAGCTGTAGCAAAAGCAAGACCACGATATTCTGACTCTGCACTGCTACATGAGACCACCTTTTGCTTGGATGATGACCACGAGACAAGATTGCCTCCTAGATAAACTAGATAGCCACTGGTACTACGTCTATCATCAGGTTGTCCACCCCAATCGGCATCACTAAATCCTTCCAATGTCAGGTGACTGGAATGACTCAATACTAATCCATCATGCAAAGTACCCTTAAGATAACGAAGAATTCGTTTGACAGAAAACCAGTGAGCAGAAGTGGGCTATTGCATGAATTGACACACCTTGTTAACAGCAAAGGCAATGTCAGGTCTAGTCATGGTAAGATACTGAAGAGCCCCTACAACACTGCGATATTGAGTAACATCTGGTAGAGGATCACCATCAAACTTGGATAAGTTCTTCCCAACAGCACCGGGTGTGTGTGCTGGTTTGGTATCAAACATGGCAGTTCGATGAAGTAGATCAGAAACATATTTGCTCTGACTGAGAGTCATTGAGCCGTCATGATAAGCAACCTCAATACCAAGAAAGTAGGATAGCTTTCCTAAATCTCTCAATGCAAAGACTGAATTAAGCTTAGCATTCAGGGACGAGATCTGTGTGGATGAGCTGCCAGTGAGGATAATATCATCAACATAGATAAGAACAATTAGAGTTGAGGATTTTCCAAAGTGAATAAACATGGAACTATCAGTTTTGGAACTGCTGAAACTCCATTGTAGAAGGGCAGAACTCAGACGTTGAAACCATGCCCGTGGGGCTTGTTTCAGACCATATATAGCTTTGTTCAACCTACATACTTTGTCAGGAAATGTAGTGTCCATGTAGCCAGGAGGCTGAAGCATGTAAACCTGTTTTTGAAGGTCACCATTGAGGAATGCATTGTGCACATCAAGTTGGCGCAGTTCCCACTTAAAACTGAGAGCAATAGTCAGGATGATTCGAATAGTGGCAGCTTTAACAACAGGGCTAAAAGTTTCAAAATAATCAAGACCATGAGTTTGATTATACCTTTTAGCCACAAGTCTGGCTTTATACCTTTCTATGCTCCCATCAGACTTGTGTTTGAGTTTGTATACCCATTTACAGCCAATGACATTAGCATCTGAAGGCTGTTGAACAAGATCCCAAGTTTGATTGCGATGTAATGCAGCTATCTCTAGATCCATAGCTTGAGTCCAGTTTGGATCAGTGAGAGCTTGTTTGAGAGTGGAAGGTTCTGAGACTTTTACAGTAGAGAGATCAAAAATTGGCTTTTTCTTGGTGATACCACGCATTAATCTTGTTGTCATGTGTGGAACTGGGGAAGAAGATGAAGGAGGAGTGGCAGGACACAACTCAGGGAGGATACTAGAGTCAGGAGTGAGCTCAGAACTGCTTGTAGAATATGAGCTGGTACTAATGTCTGGCAAAGTAGATGATGGGGGTGCAGAATGGTTAGAAGAACAGGTAGGAGAAGGAATTGAAGTAGTGATGATTGCTGGAGGAAAAACCATGTCTGAGATGTCATTTGTTGAAGGGGAAGTTGTAGCAAGAGGAAATTTGTGTTCATCAAACACAACATGAGGAGTAGTGTAGACTCGTCCAGTGGCAGAATCAAGGCATAAGTAACCTTTGTGATTGAAACTATAGCCAAGAAAAGTGCACTGGACAGATCGATACTGCAACTTGTGATTATTGTAAGGATGAATAAATGGATAACACAAACAACCAAATACTTTAAGAAACCTATAATCAGGTTCTTTGTGAAATAGAGTGAAATATGGGGAGGCATGATTGAGTACCTGGCTAGGCATTCTATTGATAAGAAACGTAGTTGTCTGGAAAGCATATTGCCAAAATGGCATTGGTAAGGAAGCATGAGCCAATAATGCTAACCCAGTCTCAACAACATGCCTATGCTTTTTTTCAACTCTTCCATTCTGTGCTGAGTTGTAAGGACAGGAAAAGCGATGGAGGATGCCAGACTGGTGAAGAAAAGTCATAAAACACCTGAACTCACCACCATTATCAGACTGCATGCATTTAATCCTAGCATCAAATTGATTCTCAACTTGCAGTTTGAACTGCTTGAAGGTAGGCAGGGCTTGATCCTTTGTGTGTAAAGGATAGAACCAAGTGTATTGGGAGTAGTCATCTAGAAATAAGATGAAATATTTGGCACTAGAAGTGGTCTTGATAGAAGCAGGTCCCCAAATGTCAGTGTGAACAAGTTCCAGTGGTTTGGATGCACAAGAAAATGAGAGATGAGTGGGTAACCTATGACTTTTAGCAAGTTGAAGGGAAGAACAAACAGTAGCTTTATTCTTTCCACAAGAGATATTACACCTTTGCAGAACTTTGGTTACAATCTCAGTAGTAACATGACCGAGTTTGTGATGCCACATCACCACCTTATTATCAACAGGACGAAAATTATAAGAATGAAAAGCAAAAGGCTTATGAGCACCAACATAAGCTAATTTCTTGTTCTTCAATACTGGAAATCTATAAAGACCATTCTCAAGTCTGCCTCGAGCAAGCACCTTCATCGTATGTAGATCCTTCACAAGGAAGCTATTAGACCGAAACTCAATTAAAGCATTATTGTCTGAGCAGAACTTAGCAACACTGATTAAATTTGCGGAGATAAAAGGAACATGAAACACCTTCTTGAGTTGAAAGGCGTGAGAATTAGAAAACAGACATGTAGAACCAGTGTTGGAAATGGATAGATGCTTACCATTCCCAATTATGATCTTATCTTTCCCATTATAAGGTGAGGAATCAGTGAGATTGTCTCCATTCTGAGTTAGATGGTGGCTTGCGCTAGAATCAAGATACCAAGTGTCATCTGCAATAGTATTAAAAGAGGCTACCATAGCAGGAATAAAATTTTGATTACCAGTTATCAGAGAAGAGTTGCCACTGCTCTGAGGACTCTGATAGGAGATATCAAACCTGTGGTAGCAGGCCTGAGCTATATGACCAAATTTGCCACATAACTGGCATTGTGGTTTCTCAGAATTGTTCGAATTATATCTTCCAGTTTGTCTATATCTTCCTCCTCTACTATGACCTCTGTAGTTACTGATGTTAGGATTGTAATGTTGACCTCGACTGCCAGTGTATGTTCTTCCACCTCCTCTGTTACTAGAGGAGGATGCATAATTGGCAGTCATGGTTGAAATTTGTTCAATTGAGCTTTGTTGCTCAAGGCGATGTTTAAAGGCTAGAAGCATATTGTGAACAACTTCAATAGAGATTTTGTCATCTCTAATGTTAATTGCAGTAACAACTGCATTGTAGTCTGATCCAAGGCCTCCAAGGAGATTCATAACTTGATCCTGCTCAGAGACAGGTTCTCCAATAGCAGCTAAACTATCTGCAGCTGCTTTAACTTTCATGAAGTAATCTATCATAGTCATAGATCCTTTCTTCGTGGACTGTAGTTCCAGTCTTAATTGCATTATCCTGGCTCTTGAAGATGATGAGAAGGTTTTCTCCAATGCTTTCCATGCACAGTGAGAAGAATTGTGACCTATGATTTGTGCCATGATCGGTGGGGTGAGAGAGGAGTATATCCAGCTAAGAATTGTGCGATCCTGTCGTCTCCATGCAATAAAAGCTGGATTAAGCACCCCTGGACTTAGTTCCTTCTCTGGACAGACAGACGATCCATCTATAAAATCTTCAAATCCATTGGCAAAAACTACATTGTAAACTTGAGACCTCCAAAGAATGTAATTGGTGCGATCAAGTTTTACAGGCAGCGTGTGATTAAGCATCTGATAAGAAGGTATGGGCGCCATTGTTGTGGTTTGTGTAGAGCCAAGAGAACCTGCAGCTAAAGAAGACTGGGTGGGAGCAGAAGCCATTACTGGATGTTTGGAAAAGCTCTGATACCAAGATAAACTGAGAAAGCAAATGCAAAAGTGCAGCTTCTCTCTTTTTCTTATTATCTTAGTTACAGAAGAGGTCCTAGACACACACACACACACACACACACATATATATTACGTAATGTTATTGACAGCTGGTGGTGTAACTGAATAGCAGTTACTATTGACAGCTGTTGTAACTGAATATCTGTTATAACTGTTATAACAGATATTCAGTTATAACAGATTACAAATGGTTACGTGATGGAGAAGCCTTTTATATCTGGCTTATCAACATTATATTGCAATATTACTCCTAGTATCACCTCCCAATTTTACCTTGATTGAGTAAAAAGCTGCAAAATACCACCATTTAAGAGACAAGTTCAAGAACACTTAACCACTCATCATTTTTGTCTCAAGGAAAATCTAATCCTTAAGCAGAACGTATTTAAAACCTTACTCTTACCATTGATTTAAAGTGAGAGATATCGGATAACATGTTAAGGCAATATAGAGCTTTATAAGGAATGATTAAGGTGCACCGTAACCTTCATTATCAAGTAAATTCTTATCTTATAGTTGGGTGTTTCACAAATCTAAATTCTAATTGAAAGTCTTGAGACAGACTTAAATACTCCTTCATTTAATCTAGAATTAGGTTTATTCTCAAAATTAAAATGCATGAAGAAATTAATAAATACCCGATATACTTATGCATGGACAATATGTAAAAAAAAAAGCATGATAAAATTAAATTACACATACCAACAAAAATAAAAAAAGCAAACAATCACAAAAAATCCACGAAGCTCAATCCAATCAGACTAGTCCCCAGTGGAGTCGCTATCCTGTCAAGGCGTGCACAAAATCGAATGGCGGGCCTGCCTCTTAGATTGAAGGGTTTTGAGATTAATCATAAAATTATGATTTTGAAGGAGTCGACACCTAGTATCATGGTTATTAGGAAATCTAATGGCATGTAAGAGTCAGGTAATGAGACTAATTGTATAAGAAGAAGATGCATCACCCTAATATACTCTACCTATGGTTAACTGCATTTTTTATTGACTATTTTTCTAGGTTATATTTTTATCCGTTGGTTTAGCTAAGGTTCACGACAGATCTCCATTCCTGAAAAAGTCTTAACCTTAACGAGTTAAATCCTAACCGTTTTAGGATCTAAATTTTAGCATTGCATTTATTTCCTACTTTGTACCTTTAATACCTATGGTTATACTTTACAATGTAATTTTATACCCTCAAATAATAAAGTCTACATCTAATTTCTTCTGTTTATTGTTACTAACTCATTTAATTTAATATTGAGAGTATGTATTACATTGTAAAATCCATACCCTAAATAATAATTAAATAAGTTAATTTTTGTGGTATTTTTAAAATTTTGGTCAAATCCTATTGGATAATCATAAACTGGTTACAATATCCATTTTGTATTTTTAAAACATGATAAAAATTCAATTTATTGTTTTTTTTAGAAAATATATGTAAAACAAATTTAGAATTTGGCCATATGCACTTAAACAAAAATATTTTTATAATTTTAAAATGAGGGATTTTTGAACTTTTTTAAAAAACATTTAGAGAAAAACTGAGTATTTTTAATATTGGGTCATTATCTTATAATGTAAGTCTACAACCCAATATTAAGTGAAATTCTTGAAATAAGAAGATAATTTTTTTTATTTTTTAAATAAGGATATTTTTTCTAAATTTTTGAATTTTTTGAAATTTTAGAGAAAAAACATGGTATTTTAATTATCGAGTCAATATCTTACAATTTAAGTATGCAACCTTATATTAGGTAAAATTGTTGGAAAACACATGAGGGACCCACAAATAATTTTGAAATGGTTTTCAAATTTTTTCAAAATTTTTTGAACTAATTTAGGGCTTTTATGGATAAACACTAAAATAAGAAAAAGGCAATAAGACGTGTTTGCCAAACACGTCCTTAGCCTAAAATTAGAGGCATGAAAAATGTCTTAAGGCTGTGTTTGTCAAACACGTCTTAATGACCAAAAAGAAATATTTTTTCTTAAGCAAAAATAGGCGTGTCAAACACGCCTTTAGGTCTAGGTTGGGCTTAGCCAAGCCACATGGATTGGGCTTATTGTGCCCGAGGCCTAATCCAACAACACGGGTTGGGCTTAGGCCCAGTCCAACTTGATTTGTTGGCTAGTAGATGACCTAACAAACTTCTTTTCACGTTTTTTTATATATATGGGTTGGACCCAGCCTAGCCTAGTCGTACAGGCTATCAGCCCATTCACCTTTACCATAGGCCTAACCCAATTACATTGCCTTTATTGGAAAATGTCAGCAGCAGAACGTGAGTTAATGTTCTATGTGCACAAAACAAACGTTGTTTGTTTCAAAAGGACCAAAAAAACAAACGTTGGTTTTGACAAGAGGGAAAAGGAAAAAAGGGAAACAATGGGGGATGGTGGTGTGTGTTGGTGGTTACTGGAATAATGGTTGGGGTAACATATGTTCATGGCTTCTCCTTTTTTTTTTTTATGTCAATTATGTTACGAGTAGAGGATGGTTCTTTTGGTTTTGGTGCAGAAGGGTGGACAGTTCTTCTTTTTTCCTCTTTTTTTTTTTTTGGTTTTCTTCCTTTATTCTCTCCCTTTTTTCTCCTCCATTTTTTCACAAATTTCACTCGTACTTCCAGGGGATGAAATTGGGACATGGATCCCTTCCATCCATGAATCTTGGCTCTTGATTCGCCTGGAAAGGATCCCCAGTCATTGGTTAAAAAACACCAACTTGGTACTGCCAATACAAGGTTGTCAAAGCTGATCGGGTCAGCCTATTGAGGTTGACTTTTCAGCGGTTATTTAGGTGGTAAATTGACCAGAATAAAGTTGAAGGTGTAGTACAAGTTAAAGGCCACCGGAGGTGTGTTTGTCGTCTCATTTAGGTGTGAGTGGTGCATTAAATAACTCTAAAATAGATCTCTCGGTCAACTTTTTCAAGATCAAAGGAAGAAGACAATAAACAGTGTCAGATAACATGTTGTCTGACTTATTTTTTTTACTGGGCATTAACCAAAACGATGTCATTTTGAACTAAAACATGTCGTTGTGGTCAAAATATGACCAAAACACATCATTTCTTTTAAATGAAACATTGTTGTTTTAGTAACTTTTGATCTAAATTAGGTCATAAATCCCTATTTTAATTTCATCTCTCAATATTTTTTTTTAATTGGGTCCTCAATTCAATTCTGATTTTAAGAATTAATTTAAATTTGCCTTTGTAAGATTTACAATGACCCTATGAGCTTAGCATATTTTTCAACTTGGTACTTCGTATTAAATATTTTTAATTTCATCCTCAATTGATCTTCAAACTTCTAGTTTCTTCAATTTAATTCCTATTTTCAACTGAATTTGGTCCCTGAATTCACGCTCCTTTTGCAAAAAGATCCTTGGTCTTGAATTTATTCAAGTCAACCTTTAATTAATCCTAAACTTTGATTTTCTAGCAATTTTACCCCTGATTTCATCCAATTGAATTTGTGAAAATTAAATTTGATCCTCTAAAATTTCAATCTTCTTAATTAATTCTAAATTAGGCTTTCAAATTTTATTTTTCACCAATTAAGTATCCAATAAAATTAATTTAACCTCTTAAAAGTCTAATTAAGTCCTTGTACTTAATCAATTCATTTAATTTGATTCAAATTAATTCTTAAGCTTAATTAATACCTTAATTAGGTCTGCAATTAAATAAAATTAGCCTATTAAAAATTTATTTAAGTCCTTAAACTTAATTTTTATGCAAATTTATCTGATAATCATTTAATTTAACCTTAAATTTGTATTGTCTTTCAATCTTGGGTACAACTGAGATCCTAATTTTGTCAAAAATCTCAGTTTGGTTCCTTTATGCGCTTAAAATCATTTTTAGCTTATTCTTTCCAAGTTGCTAGTCTTTTTTCATCATCATTTTTTTATTTTTTTTATTATTTATTTATTTAAAAGGAAAAAAAGATGATTTTGGGGGAAACTTAAAATTGGGTATGAAAACATGAACATGAATCAAAGAGAGGAGAGAGAAAACAAAGATGAGGTTCAAGAAAAGAAAAGGATTTCTCAAAGCCACATTGGAGGTCCGACTTCAACACGTGTTGTTGCCAAATAAAAAAGCCCTTTTTAAGATGATCTCAACGGTATTAAGGAAGGCAACCTTGGAGTTTGAAGAAAACCACATGTGCCACCATAGTACAACGATCTCCCTCACGTATGATACGAGTCAAGTCAAGTCTGAGTTTGACCTTAAAATGTATGCTAACTATTTTTATGAGATTAGACATATCTTTTAAACTAAACATCAAAACGAGCTGAAATTTTACAAGGGGATACAAGACACATAGAAATATATTTTGGTAAATTTTATTTGTCTGAGCTCAAATGAAGTTTAGAAACATATTATTTCAGAGGGTCAAATTTACTAGATAAATCTTGTTTGTTTGTGGCAATTTCAGTAACAAGTTGGATAATAAACATGAGTTTTTCTTTTGTTTGTTTGTGGAAAAATAACCTTTCTTTACAGAGACAAAGATCATACACTGACTTATCAAAGATTAACTGGCTTCGTGATGTAATTCACATACTTAGGGTTCTTAAATACAAGGTTATCTTTGGTTCCAAGTCTTTTTCCAATACCTGTGATTCTTAGGTACAAGGTTATCTTTGGGTCAAGATTCTTTCAAACCTGATTTTTAGATTTCCAGGTTGTTATCTACTTCATTACGGGTTACTTGACCACGTGATCAAAAGGTCCGCATTAGTTAGTATCAGAGCTAAGCTCCAAAAATCAAGTTATGTCCTTTATTTTCTAGTTAGTTTTGGCTTCCTCAGCTTCAGTTGTCTTTGATTTGGTTTTCAATTATTTCATATCTAGAGCTTAGTAGTTTGTGTCTAGGGTTCCTTAAAAGAAAAAGAGGTGTTATTTTTTATTGTTGTTGTCGCAAGATATATCAGTAACATCAAGAGTAAAAAAAAGGTCTAAAATCACTATTATCAAATCTCCCGTAGTACATAAACAAGGGAGAATATGGACCAAACCAATTCATAGAATTCTAAAATTTTATATACTTGTTCTAATCGCATCCCATATAAAATTGGAGCTCATTTGGAGATCGTTTGCTATAGTAACCAAAGTCGGGATTAAAACTTGTCGTAAAAGGATCAGATTCATATTAAAAGGGAATTTCAGGTCAAATAAATTCATAAAATTCTCAACTTTTATATACTAGTTTTTAAGGTTCTAATCGCACCTCATATAAAATTTTAGGTCATTTGGAGTTCGTTTTCTATGGGAACTAAATTTGGGATTGGAACTTGTCATAACGAGTCTAATTCGCATAAGTAATTCAAACTTGTTTTGTTGCTGTTATTTTTCAATTATGACAGTATAATAACATCATAATTGATATATTTATATTTCATTTAAATTTATTTATATAAAATTTGCATCTTTCTTTCTTTCACGTCTTCAAAACTTTCATTTTTCGTACAAATTCGCTTGTTACTCGTGAAATTGTAATCGTAGTTTCATCTTTGCTTGTTTTTATTTTTTTTCTTATTGAGTCATATACACATATTTGGATACAGTGCTAAAACTGTTATATTTGGTGTTGATTTCAATTTTGTAAGAGTCGAAGAAAGGTGAGAAGAGAGAAAAAAAGGCGTAGCGAGTATATTTGATTTGTATGCCATTATGTGGTGGGATCAGTTAGTGACAAATAGTAGGAGGAATTATGAGAGGCAAGTTGATACTTGGGAATAGATGAAATCCCTTATGAGGAGGAGATTTGTGCTCAGCCACTATTATAGAGAATCGTATCAAATATTGCATAGTTTAAGCCAAGGTATAAATAGGGTTGATGAGTACTTCAAGGAGATTGAGCTTGCTATGATTCGAACTAATATTGAGGAGGATAGGGAGGCTATTATGGATGGATTCATGAATGGCCTTAATCATGGTATAACTCATATTGTAGAGTTGCATCATG
>Ga0307508_10005182_pt1 | contig 12472 bp, 10 predicted proteins | sample 9_EM_MG_FD_203089 | JGI IMG/M metagenome (GOLD analysis project Ga0307508, IMG submission 203089) | Populus trichocarpa ectomycorrhiza microbial communities from riparian zone in the Pacific Northwest, United States - 9_EM | ecosystem: Host-associated > Plants > Roots > Unclassified | place... | reverse complement strand
GGATACCACACTCACGAAACACCCCGACACGACGAACCTAAGATTATTCCGTTGTGAATAAAGAAATCGAACCTGACTCTGCAATATCTTTACCTCCACCTCCGTACTCGCGTACCCAGGTGTCACAGATATTCCCAAGCATCGGAAACTCTGTACGACGACCTCCTAACGCTCATTACAAAACTTCTCCCATGCCCTAGCCACACAATGCGTCATCATGACTCGCATTTCTCCCACAGCACTGCTTCCCTGAATTGATTCAGCTCCTTCGATGTCGTGCCGCTCAAACTCGATATCAATTTCCTCCTTCAATAGATCTTTAAAGGGTCGGTTAACTGAGACATCGACAGGTTGAACAAGACCTGTACAGCCTCCAGGCACCAGTGACAAGGTGATATCGTGAGCTCGAAGGACATCTCGGACTGGAGAGGTTTTGTGGGAACGAAGCAGATCCATCACAAGAAGAGTAGGGCGGATACCCAGGACTGGGATAAGTAGCTTCTCAAGCCAGAAGATGATGATCTCTTTAGCAACGTTCATTTCAGTACAGTAGCAATGGGAAGTCTCGACAGGATTTAGAAATGCATACCGGTATTAGCATAAGCTTTCTTATTGAATTGAACAACCACTCCTGGGTGATATCTCTTTGCTTCTCGTTTCCGACTAGTACTCTTGCCATCAACAGCACCACAGAAAATCAATAGAGGCAAAACACGCGAAATTCCATCGGCAAAGACTGTCAGCTGGATTGTTGCCTGTCGCTTGCCCCATCCAGACTTCTTGCTCTTCACCCAGACTGTCCTCTTGCCTTTGAACTCGTAGGTCTTTCCTTCCAAATACTCCTACGGTAGTGGTGTCTGATCCATGTTGATGATATTTGAGAGAAGAAAGCGCCCAACTGCCAATATGTTACACCTGAATATTCCACGAAGTACATAGAGTATCTAGATTACTTAGCGACAGAGTAGTAGGAAGGCTAGCGGGTGACAGATGATGGATCAAGAGTCTAGGAGGGAGTTAAGGAGCCGGAGTTAGCTTACGGCAGAGAGATCGAACCTTGCGGGGATCGGACGAGGGAACTCCGAGGTGGGGGTCTGAGTGCAAACGAAGCGGTCTTAGCAGATATGGTCTGACTCCCTGCGGGGAGAGACCAGATGTTGGTTAGCCTCCTTGCGGGGAGAAACCACGTACGCAGAGAATCTGAGTCCTCGCGGGGACTGGCTTGGATCCTTGCGGGGGGAGCCACGTACGAGTCTAGACGCAAGAGTTCCCCGCCCAGTTGCATGACGAACTCATCTCCCTTATCTACACCCCGGCCAGAGCCAATGATCCACCCACCGGGTCTATGCACCTCGGGGGAATCCGAATCCGAGTCACCACTTCTCACGCCGAAGTCATCAGGTCTCACACCCTTCCTTCGTGGATAAAAGAAAGAGGTTTTTCACCCCGACGAGAGAAAACCAGGACACATCACCCTCAGAAACATTACCGACCCGAACCCACCAAACCCACACACAAGATCTAAGATTATTCCGTTGTGAATTATCGAAAGTAGCCTGATTACCTTTGATTCTCTCCACACTCTGGTTACAATACAACCCCAGTGTCACACTATAATCTTGATCTCAAAAATCACCCTACTTTCATGCCCTCATTCGAACAAGATCACTTCTTTTTGCTCAACTTAGCCACGATTCTCGAACCCCAGTCAAGCTACCAATTTGACTATACCTTCAGCTCAATCAACGAGGAAATAGCAACCACCACAAGAGAAGAAAACGAGTGGAACGAGTACATCAACGGACCGGCCCCTGTCGAACTCGACGACATTACGCCTTGGCACTGGTATACCCAATACTGGTCCACTTGCGCCCTGCTTCGACAAAGCGCCGATCTCAACGGACTCGAATTCCGAGAAATCTGCGACTACGAGTTTCAAGACGACGAAACCATTCACACAGGACACTTTCTTGACCTACACTGAACCCACGAAATGGCGTCTACCGATTTCAACATGCTCCGCTTGAAAGCCCCTCGTGACGTACTACAGATCACGGACGGAACGGCCCCTGCGGAAGAAACCCTCGAAATCTCTAACCCGGCGACATGGCTCCGTGCCTTAGTCAAACAACAAAAACAGGCAGAAAAGGATTTGATGCAGCTAGTCCACCTCTGCGACAACACGGTCGATCGAACGGACCTAAGAATCAAGCAGATCGAGCAGGCGTATCACGACCTGTCGGAAGGCACCAGGTATGTATATGACCGACTCCGCGCTAATGAGACAATCACAGGAGATTGGATACGAAGCGAGTTGGCAAGTGCTGCCACGGCATACCAGACCTTTGCGCAAAATGTCTGGGGGGCCATTATCGAACGAACCCAGGAAGCTACGCAAAAGCAGGCCGGCCAAGCCACCCAATTGACCCGACTAAACGACTCCATCTCGTTCCTAGCCGAGCCCTACATAGCGCGGAGCCAACATTTGGCTAATTTCCAAGGTAATGTAGAATTGTGGGCTGAAGAACACCAGAAACGAGTGGGATACCTAGAGCAGCAACTGCTAGAAGCCCGGCAAGAAACACAGCGCCAGGCAGCAGCGTTACAGCAGTTGGCCGCTCAAATTCGAATTCCAGAGACTCCGCTTCCCCCAGCTCAGGCATCGGTTCGCACCACGCCCGAACCAGGAGCCTGGCGCAGTCCGACCCCACCATCCACGTCCAGTTTGGCCAGCGCCCTGCGACAACTCCGTGCAGGACCCGCGGACGATCAATCCACAAGGATCCAGCGACCAACGGTGCCACCCAGGCCGGGACGAAGAACTTGCCGACCAGCGCTGTCCCCGTCACCACCAAGGCCTCCAATGTTTGGAGGAGGAGGAGAACCCCCGCGACCGCCAAATCGGCCCCTGCCGCCTCCACCACCGCCATCACCGCCTCCAAGGTCGCGACGAAATTCACCTACGCCTCCTCCGGCACGACGAACCCTGACTACGGAGGAACTCGCCCGGACCGTAGCCGGCGCGGTAGCAGAAGGAATAGCACGGGCCACCCAGCCTAATCCCGCGCCGGTCTTGATACGAACGTCGCGTCTTAAAATGACGAATCCCGAGACCTTCGACGGAAAGCCCACCACCCCGTTCAACGTCTGGTGGAAATCGGTCACCAAGTACCTGAGCTTCTATCCAGAAACCAGTGACCAGCAGAAAATAGCCTGGGTAGGGACACTATTGACCGGAACGGCCAAAGCTTGGGACCTACACCGCTATGACACGCTGGGAGAAAACGACTCCTGGGTCAATTACACAGCGGATATCCGGACAGAATACCACGACCCCAGGGAGGCAGCCAACGCCCAGCTAAAGCTAAGCCAGCTCAAGTATTCGGGAGACATAAGGGCCTACATGACGGAATTCCGGGCCCTTAACAATTACGCCCGAGCCACCGGCGAAAGTCTGCAGGAAAAAATTGACCTAGCAATGACAGACGTGGTGCTGGATATGCGGTTCGCGCATTACATGGGGGAATTCGGGGACGACGAAGGATTCCTAGAAGCCACCTACCAAGCGGCGCTACAGGTGGAAAAGAAAAAAGCCCTGAAGCAGGCTAGGGAGCAAGGAAGACCCACGGGCAGCGCAACCCGAACCGAAGAAAAGCGAAGGGACGACCGGAAAAAGGACCCTCGACCGCCGCGCAAGGAAGATAGGCAGGAAGCAAGAAGGGACGGAGGCCGATCGACAAAATGGGAAAATACAGCGGCAGCCCTGAAAGGAGTACCTCAGCAGGAAATAGACACCCATAAAAAGAACCAGGATGGCTGTTGGAGATGTGGAAGGACTGGCCATAAAACCTTCGAATGTTTCTCGTTCCAAACAGTACAAGGAACGGCGCAACCAGCAGCCCCCTGGAAGGCCGCGGCGGTAGGAGAAGGCCTGGCACCCCGGCACCCCTCCCCAAGAGGTCAAGGGAAAACGACGATCCGACCCCGGAACCCACCGCAAAAAACCAAAAGATAGCGGCGGTAGAAACCATGGATACGGAAGCCGGCTTCCTCCCATGGGAAGATTCAGAGTCAGATTTTTGATAAGCCAGGGACAACCACGACCCAAGGCTTATACGATTGTATGCGGACTCTCGCGAAAACGAAAAAATGCGGAAACCGGCGAAACGCACACTCGTCAAGCGAAGAAGATCCTAAGTGGTACCCGACCGATAATCGACATGGTCCTGCACCAAGAAGGTCAGAGAAGGCGAATCAAGGTCCTACTAGACACGGGATGCTCGGTGGCCCTGATCAACCAACAAACCATCGATAGGTGGAACATCGAATGTGAACGCCACACTCAGGCGCGAAGTATCGAAAACTACACCGGGGAAATAGTAAAAGGAGCCGGCCAATTCCAAACCAAGCCAATGCGCTTGCAACACCGAAAACATTATTCACTGGAGAAATTCGAAGTAACTCCCATGGACCCAGAAATCGATGTGTTCCTCCCATTTGAATGGATAATGAAGCACCCGCCCCAGGGAACATGGACTACGGAAGAAATACAGTTCAACAGTAGCGGCTGTTTGGAAAAATGCGCTCAACACGAAACGGCTGAATTCTCGCTAACTTGGGATGAAACGGTAGCCATCGACCCAACAGCGCGACTCCTGGGACACGTAGCAGCGGCCTCAGACAACCCGCTGGATAAGGTTCCTGGGGAATTCCGGCAATTCCTGGGGATCATGGGAAAGGAAGTGGCGGATGCGCTACCAGAGCACCGAACATACGATTGCAAAATTGACCTAAAAGAAGGAACGACAGCCCCGTGGGGACCCATTTACCCCCTCTCCGAGATTGAACTCCAAACCCTCCGAGAATGGCTAAAAGAAATGGAAAAGTCTGAGAAAATACGAAGGTCTACCTCACCAGCTGGTTCACCAATCCTCTTCATTCCTAAACCTAGCGGAAGAGGACTACGACTATGCGTGGACTACCGGGGATTAAATGCAATCACCATCCCAAACCGTTATCCGCTTCCCTTGATGCAAGAACTACAAGATCGAGTACAAGGAGCAAAATGGTTCACCAAACTGGACCTGAAGAACGGATTCAACCTCATTAGAATCCGAGAAGGCGACGAATGGAAAACCGCCTTCAGGACTCGATACGGACTATACGAATTCCAGGTAATGCCTTTCGGTCTCACCAATGCACCATCAACCTTCCAGGATATGATGAATCACGTCCTGTCGGACATACTAGACGTGGGAGTACTAGCCTACATGGACGACATCCTAATCTATGCAAAAACGGAAAAAGAACATGATAGGCTAGTCAAGGAAGTGCTTACAAGGTTGCAACAAAATGGATTAGCAGTGGCACCCGAAAAATGCGTATGAAAGACCAAGGAGGTAGAATTCCTAGGGTATATGATAGGAAGAAAAGGAATCAAAATGTCAACGACCAAAGTGGAGGCAGTGCTCAGCTGGAAAATACCAAACTCCCTAACGGAAGTCCAGTCGTTCCTGGGGTTCGCCAACTTCTACCGACTGTTCATCAAGGACTATTCCAAGGTAGCCCGACCCTTGACCGAACTCACGAAAAAAGGAACAGGGACGAAATGGGCGTGGACGGAGGAAGCGGGAAAAGCGTTCAAAGAACTAAAAACTCGTTTCACCACGGCCCCAATCCTAGCGCACTTCGACGCAACAAAACCGGTTATCATCGAAACCGACGCATCGGATTTCGCCATCGGAGCAGTCCTGTCGCAACGGGATGGGGAGAATCGCCTTCATCCGGTAGCCTTCCACTCCAGGAAATTCCAGCCGTCGGAAATCAACTACGAGATCCATGACAAAGAACTACTGGCTGTGGTGGATGCGTTCAAACACTGGAGACGATACTGTGAGGGAGCAATGCACCCAGTCCAAGTCTTTTCGGACCACCAGAACTTGGAATACTTCACTACAACAAAGGTGCTAAATCGACATCAGGCGCGGTGGGCACAGGAGCTGGCCAGTATCGACTTCAAGATCTACTACCGTCCAGGCGCCCAAAATGGAAAACCAGACGCACTGTCCAGGCGTTCAGAGTACCGCCCCGAAAAGGGGGGGGTAGAAAACCAGCCAATCGCGACGATTTTGGGAAAAAACCATTTCGAGAAACGACTCTCTCAATCGTTCCTGGTATTCGCGGCACGTCTAGTGTCACTACCAACAAAAAAATGGAATAAAGAATTCGCAAAGAAGGTCCAAGAAGCGGCGCGAAAAGATCCGGTATATCAACAAGCATGGATATCAGAAAAGGAAGCGATCCTGGGGAACCCAGGGTCGAAAGTCCGAAAGGGCAAGGAAGAAGGAACGTTGGAAATACGGGACGATCTCCTGTATAGGAAAGGAAGATTGTGGGTCACAGGGGACAACACAATCCAAGAAATATTGAAATCCGAGCACGACACGAAGGTAGCAGGACACATGGGACAGGATAAAACCACCGAGCTAATTCGACGAAACTTCTGGTGGCCCAAAATGAATGAACGGATTATCGATTTCGTCAGAAGCTGCCCGGAATGCCAGAAGAATAAGTCGTCACACCACGCTCCCTACGGGTTGTCCTCGCCACTAGAACTGCCATATGCGCCATGGCAATCTATCGCAATGGATTTCATCACGGAACTACCGCGGTCCGAAGGTTGCGACCAACTCTGGGTGATCGTGGACCGATTTACAAAGATGGCGCATTTTATACCGCTCAAGGAGAAAACAGCGTTGGACCTAGCCAGAATCTTCGCCAAAGAAATATGGAAAAATCACGGGCTACCTACGGACATCGTGTCAGATCGAGATTCTCGTTTCACATCAGAAGTCTGGCGGGAATTCCTGAAAATCCTGGAAATCCGGCCGCGAATGTCAACCGTGTTCCACCCACAAACGGACGGTCAGACGGAACGACTCAACCAGACAATTGAAGCATACCTACGAGCCTTCGTAGGACACGAACAAGACGACTGGGTACGACTGCTTCCAATGGCCGAATTCGCGTACAACAATTCGGTTATAATGGGAAATGGGGTCACGCCCTTTTACGTCAACTACGGTTTCCATCCTCGTACGATAAACCCGCCTGACGAAAAAGACGAACCGGTCAACCCCGCCAGCACGGTGTACGGCCACTGGATGACCGCCATACACGACTTGGCCCGGAAGGGGTTGGAAGCCGCCCAGGAAAGAATGCGTCGATATACGAACCCGGACCGAAAGCCTCCCCCGGCCTACCAAGTAGGAGATTTGGTCATGCTCAACGGGCGCAACATCAAAACGCGCCGCCCATCGAGGAAAGTGGATCACAAAAACCATGGTCCTTTCCAGATCGAAAAAGTAGTCTCCCCTCTCGCCGTCCGGCTAACGCTCCCCAGGAAATGGAAAATCCATAACGTCTTCCATGTCTCCTTACTCGAGCCATACCGAACCAGCAAGCATCGGGCTCCACCCGATCCATCCAAAGTACTACGGGAAGCTGACGATATCGAGCAATCCGAGGAATACGATGTCGAGGAAGTAATGATGTCGGACGAACGAGGACGGGGCAACAACAAGCGGGTGCTCTACCTTGTCAAATGGCTCGACTATCCGGAGCGCAAAGACTGGACGGAAGAACCATACGACAACTTCTCGGAAGGAGGGATAGAAAAACTCCGGGAATTTCACCAGCGGAACCCGGATGCGCCGAGGGGTGACTACCGACTAGCCAATGCCTAGCTGGTCCTAGGAGATTTCGGACTCGATCGGACGAGAGCCGTAGTCGCTCGGTACGGCACACCTCTGCACGTACACCTACGGGGGAGGCAAGGAAGGCTCCCGGGCACGAACCCTGGGCCGTGAAGGTCACTCGTTCCACGTGTCCCAAGTCAGAAAAGCATCATATGCTCTCCTCCGCGAACAACCGATCTCTCCGAACGACAGCTCGAACAACTCCGCTCTGGGGTAATTGCCGGGGAAGACAAGGGTCTCCGGACAGGTGGCGGATCCTGGCGACGAACGGACACCTCTGTGTGCACACCATTGGCTCGTTCGGCTTGCTCGGGCTTGGTCACTCCTTCCACGTGCCCCAGCCAGGAATCGCCAGGATGCGCACTGAAAAGCCGGCCCCTTTGTCTCCAAGCACGCGGCTGCCCAGCGGGACAACCATCGATGTAAGAGTATGCACCGGCTTACTCTGAGGGCCCAGCCATCTCGACGGATTACAGAGGGTCCCGAGGGACTACATGACCTGATCCGGTGGTTGGAAGGGCTGCAGGGGAGGAGGACTGCAGTCCGTGACGTTGAAAAGGAACTCAGCGTTGAAAGAATCATACGATCAAAAGAGACGGGCTACTTAAAAAAATTTAAAGCACTCGGGACGAGGCTGAGGGGAGGGGAGGTAGTATTACACCTGAATATTCCACGAAGTACATAGAGTATCTAGATTACTTAGTGACAGAGTAGTAGGAAGGCTAGCGGGTGACAGATGATGGATCAAGAGTCTAGGAGGGAGTTAAGGAGCCGGAGTTAGCTTACGGCTGAGAGATCGAACCTTGCGGGGAGAGATCGAACCTTGCGTGGATCGGACGAGGGAACTCCGAGGTGGGTGTCTGAGTGCAAACGAAGCGGTCTTAGCAGATATGGTCTGACTCCCTGTGGGGAGAGACCAGACGTTGGTTAGCCTCCTTGCGGGGAGAAACCACGTACGTAGAGAATCTGAGTCCTCGCGGGGACTGGCTTGGATCCTTGCAGGGGGAGCCACGTACAAGTCTAGACGCAAGAGTTCCCCGCCCAGTTGCATGACGAACTCATCTCCCTTATCTACACCCCGGCCAGGGCCAATGATCCACCCACGGGGTCTATGCACCTCGGGGGAATCCGAATCCGAGTCACCACTTCTCACGCCGAAGTCATCAGATCTCACACCCTTCCTTCGTGGATAAAAGAAAGAGGTTTTTCACCCCGACGAGAGAAAACCAGGACACATCACCCTCAGAAACATTACCGACCCGAACCCACCAAACCCACACACAAGATCTAAGATTATTCCGTTGTGAATTATCGAAAGTAGCCTGATTACCTTTGATTCTCTCCACACTCCGGTTACGATACAACCCCAGTGTCACACAATACACCACAGACGGGGGGGGCGGCGGGTGCCGGTCGAAGCGGGGCAACGAGACAGTAACAGCAGAGCTGAGATCCTCGGTACCATCTCTCAGCTGAGAGTTCCTCCGATTGAAGCACAAGAAGTTGATAATGGTTTCAAAGTATTCCTCGGGAGTCTCTTGTGCTTTGTTGGTGATGATACGAAGAGTGATCGCGTTCCGAATAAGGAACCAGTGAAACCAGCCCTGTGAGAAGCGAAATTCGACTGTGGAATTGGGATAGAGTTCATGGTGTAACCGCTTTGCCGTCCGTTCAAACCATTTGCGGCGTACCATTCGGCCCATAAGTCGAAGCTCAGCAAGGCAACGACCAATGCCCTTTCCAAAGCTTTCCATCGAGGGGAACTCCGACAAATCCGTCGAGCTTTGCTGACAGCCTGCCGTAGATCTGCCTCCACCTAAATTGCCAGAGTCACAAGTCATTAAATGTTCCTATCAGATGTTGGTACTGCATGGACTGGAGTTGCCTACTTTCTTCCATCGCGATATCTGATCCACACTCTTCAAACCGAACTTACATCTAGTCTCCTCCCTCGTTGGTGCCCTTTGTTTACCTGCTTCGGATGTCACCCGCGTGTCGTGAGCCCATGCAAGGACTCCTAGCTTGAATTCAACTGTGCGCGAGCGCTTTGCTTGGGAAGGTGTCGCTGCGGGACGCGGAATCCATCGTGAAGCTTCAGCGACTCCCTTTTTACGAGGGCCTGGCCGCTGCCTGAACATCAGAGGGGAACGGAGATCCAGCTTGCTAGCCAACTCATCCTCGGCGGTGGACTGTAAGTTGACGGCAGAGAATATCTTCGAGAGTTCGTGGACAGGTACAGGTGGTACTGGGGAGTCGAGAACAGAGGTGTGGTGAATACGGGGTGTAGGTGATGGTGGGAAGTCGACAGCAGGGGCGCGCCGGCGGTGGGGAGCCATGATCGTGGATGCTGGCCTGGCACCATCAGCTTTCCTATCAGTATTTGTATTCCCATATCGTCCATAACATGTCCTGTATCGAATGTCACAATACTGCTCCCATTGGTGGTTATCTTGTTGTGCGGTGGGTTCTATTGATCGAGATACGCGTTCTCTCGCCCGAAAGTTGAGTCCCGTGACGTTAAAAAATCCCCAGCGCGCTAGCCATAAGCGCTCTAGTGCGTGCTTATTCAGCGCCAAGACGGCGCTTACCGCCAAAAAAACCATGCGTCTTGCATGAGATAATACGGTAGGTCGAATGCGAGTACGATTAAACAAAAAAAAACCGCCAGCTTCGTGACCAGCGCGCGATGGATGATCAACTTGTCGCCCTTGCACACGGCTGTCAACCCCGACTTTGCCGCCGCCACCTGGGAAGCCTTCTGCATATGCTCGAGGTTGCATTTGATGCCGACGAGAATCCCACGACAACGAGTCCAGCGAACGCTCACTGCCGCGGGGCGGTGGTAGGATGTGTCCCGTGACGGAGCTCGGCGTCTCGCCGTCCTGTTTCTTTGCCTTCAGCATGGGTCCGATGGATAGATTCGCTCCACCGGACCCACGAAGCGTTTCGATAGTTTCGCCGGTCAAGGTGGATGACGACCTGGTATCACCGCTGTCGGCAACTGCGCCACTATGTTGGTGTGCGGGGCTGGAGAGGTTTACGCCAGGATTGCCGGCTCTCCATATCAGGGACACTGCAATGCGTCTCAGAATCACACCAAACGGCAAGAAATAGAGGGGCAAGAATTCGGGCCCTGGGCCATCTCTATGCTAACAAAGTTATGCCCTAAATCTCACCGTACCAACACATCCATATACCATACCAATACTAGAAAGCCGCATCTTACGTACGGGGCACATTGCGCAGAAAAAATTATCGCTGACTCAACAGTTATATAAAAGTTCTATCATCCCAGTCATCCCGACCATTTGCTGTTCAGCCACCACCGGCCAACATTCCAGTACCCAACAGAAACCACGAATCCTCTCCATCCATATATCCACCCAGCTAGCCGTGAAATCGGGAATTACGGCTCTTTGCATAATCAGGCATAGTATTTTCCACAATCTTTCATCATTCACCTCGAGAACGTATTGGTCCCACTTGTCGAGATTGGGGGAGTTGCGGACCGAGGTGTTGCTGACTGAGGGTTCTATGGTCTGCCTGGAAAGCGTCCTTGCGACATCGACCGGAACGACAAAAACGAGTATGGGCGGAGTTTGCTTGAGATTGGCAGGTATTCCCACCCAAATACTCGGAAGCCCATTTGCCTTGAGAGGGCGCGATGTGCTCACTATCATTTGGAATAACACCATTTTGTTGAGCTTGTTCTTGCATCTTGTCGGCAAGCGTGAGTCGGCACTCTTTTTCCTACTAGCAAGTGTTTTTCCCACGTGGTTTTCACTGCAGTTGTTTTAATGAGGTCAACTTGTCTCGCTCCAGCCCCTTCCAAGTTTTTTTTTTTTGTTTATTCATTACTCGTATGCGACCTAGTTAGATCATGACGAGGGGCGTGCACCCATATGTACAATCCGATTCCCCGCCGCAAACCGCGCGAGGCGGCACAGTGCAAGCATCCCTTTGCCCTCCGCCCAGGCCTGTCCCAGATAGTGTGGAAGCGCACCAAGGAAATTACAAAGGAAACGAACCCAGAAACCAGCAAACCTAACCGTCCCCTACTCTGAATCTGCCATTGCCATGAACGACGGGGTGGGTAGGAGCCGCTGGTGTTCCTCCTCCCTCTCGTCCTTGACGCCGCGCTCCTCCGCCCTCCTCTCCTCTTCCCGCTCCGCTCTCTCCCGTAGCTCCCACTCCGACACCTCACTTTCCGCATCCTTCTCTTCCACAGCCGGCACTGTCCTCCCAACGTCCGTAGAGGACAGAAAGTCCAGTACCGCCTGGCTCGCCCCTGGTTCAGCGAAGAGCTCGTGAGCCTTCAGCCTCCTTCTTCCCTTCCCGGTCTCTTCCCACACCTCCTTCCACAGCGTCTTCTGCTGTTTCCTCCACCTCGGGCACCCTTTCAAGAGGTGTTCTCTTGTCTGCCTGGGGTGCGGGCACCACCAGCACTGGGGGGTCGGACGGGATTTCGTCCAGTGCAGGTATTGGCCCGTGAGGCAGTGCCCCATCTTTAGCTGGTAAAACCTCGAGGCAAGCTTTTTGGCACTCCCTGCAACCGTGCCGTCCGGCCTCTGGCTTTTCGGCATCTTGTATTTTTCCTTGGAGGTCCGGCCTCCCGCCCACTGTCGCGCCTCGGCCCACTTCTTCTCGGAGATCTCCCGCCGGATATTGGCGAGCGATCTGGGAAGCGGCATGGAGCGCGCCTCCGGCCGGTCCGA
>Ga0307508_10005181_pt1 | contig 12475 bp, 20 predicted proteins | sample 9_EM_MG_FD_203089 | JGI IMG/M metagenome (GOLD analysis project Ga0307508, IMG submission 203089) | Populus trichocarpa ectomycorrhiza microbial communities from riparian zone in the Pacific Northwest, United States - 9_EM | ecosystem: Host-associated > Plants > Roots > Unclassified | place... | reverse complement strand
GTTCTGGACCAAGTGTGTGGCCCATAGATTTACTGAGGGAGATTGGTGACAACATAATAGTTTGAGGACGTTTGGTGGCGCAGCGCAAGCTGTTTGTCCAGTTCCAGAACCCGTTCGGAACGAGAGAGAAAGAGCCAGGGTTTGGCAAACTTTGTGTTCTCCTACGTTTGGGTTGGGGGACTCGTTGGCCCCCTTGTTGTTGCCAACAACTCTCTGAGTTAGGCGCCTTTGAGGGATATCACTATGTTGTGACGGAAAGGGGTGTGACGTCTTTGAGGTTGGTTGCACCAACGGTTTTTGACGCTGTCCAACAGTCTTTCTAGTCACATTTCTTCGGATATGAACTCGTTCCTTCACGTCCGGTTCTCCCCATATGACGTCCAACGACCTTTCCACAAAGTAAATTCCGAAATAATTCCAGCCCTCCTAGAACTTTCATTTCCAAGATTGGATTGCGAATGCGCCGCCAAGGGGAATTAGTTGGCATATCTCTTATCATGAATTCCTGCGAGCAACCAACATGGGATTCCCTTCTTGCGCCACGAAGCCATGACCTGTCAGTGGGGGGGGGAAAGTGGGCATCAAACTGCTCATGTTGGCAAGCCATGGAGAACGCGCGTGACTCGATCTTCGACTCGATTCCAATGGTTCGTCCAATGCAATGTAATCGGTATGTTCAGAATATTGGTCACACGACTTTTGATAACGTTGGCGACTAGTCCTGGTATTTATTGATTTTCGATACAGCTCTTATCCATTTTGTATTGCTTCTATGTTCGCCGGACGGTCCGTCCCCGTGTGTGCGAAGACACAAACCGCCGCTTGCAACTCAATAAGTCACGCCCTCCCCATCTCGTCGCTCTCTTGCGCCACCTACGCTACCTTGCTGTGCGCAGGAATGCTCATCATCAGTGCAAACACAGACTTTCGGAGTATCAGCACTGCTACCACCATAACGTATCATGAGCCAACTTCGCGGTGCACGACTAGCAGGCAGGTGCGACCATAACGTGATATGAGTGCGGTGGAAGTAAGTTGCATAATCCTAGGATTTCTATCTTCACCTGCTTTCCCACCTACAGATCATCTCCCAATTTGTAAGGCCGCACTTCCACTTCAGCGAACGCTCATCAGTTCAAAAATAATTGGCAAAATTATATGCAGTGTCCACTACCCTCGTAAGCCAGAGGGGGTGTGTCCTCACCAGCTCATTTCCTACTGGAATCGGATGGCTACACTTTTCTGGAGTGTGCACGCCTTCCGCTGCGCTCTAAACGCCTTCAACTGATGCGCCACATGACTCTCAATCTCTCCTGTGCGCTGGAGCCCTCTCAATTGCTAATTGCGAGATTATAGCGGTGAAGTGAGACGACAGCACGCACGGGCTGTGTCGGTCTCCTCCTTAATTGAATCTGTGACAAATGATCCCCCCCCGCTGTCAGGTACGGGAAGCTCACCCCACACATGATACTAATCGCAAGAGACCACGATAAAATCTGACCAGATGTACTCCCTGTCATTGCTCGTCTGAGAATCCATAGCTGTATGGGCCCAGGCCGTGCATTTACCATCACGACCGTTCATGGTGACGCCATCCGCCCTGGCCCCCATATTTTTCTTCTCCGGCGGCGAATAACGATCTTACAATTTTACACTAGGGTGCCGACCGCTTGTGACGCTGCTGTCGGCCTCGTGCTTCCTACTACTCATACACAGTTCCCCGCGTACCTCCGCAACAATTTCAGCAGTGGATTGCAGGCAGCGAAATATCATGGTCCATCACGTCGAGATAACGCACCGAAATACGCCCTCCTTCCACACGTTCATCACACTCGAGTGCTAAGACGTCAGTATTAGAATGATACGAAAATTCAAGTGTAGTGGCCGGAAGTTACGAGCACCCTCAGAAATACAGAATCATCCAACGAAGGTGGCATGTCTCAATAACCTCGGAAACTCCTTCCTTCATCGATCTGAGCGTCTCGGCGACCTTGCTGACATTGGCGAACGCGATCACGGCTCGGCAGCAGGCCCCTCACATGGTTACCCCGAAACCTTGGAAACTCCGCCCTTTGTCGGTTTAAGCGTCTCGGCCACCTTGCTGATCTTGATGAAGTGATCAAGGCTGCCGTCTGTCTCTCCCCAGACGGTCACCCCAGCAAGTATGGGCGTCTCAGCAGCCTTGGAAACGCCTCCCAAAGCGTCTCGGCGATCTTGCTGACATTGATGAAGCGAACACGGCTCAGCAGCAGGCCGTCCGTCTCATCCCAGATGGTCACCCGACAAAAATGAACGTCTCAATAACCTCGCAAGCTCCTTCCAAAGTCAGTTTGAGCGTCTCGGCAACCTTGCTTATCTCGATGAAGCGATCATGGCTGCGCAGCAGGCCTTCCACCTCACCCTTGATGGTCACCCCAAGACGCCTGAATATCTCAGTAGCCTCGGAAGCCCCTTCGCTGGTTTGTTTGGGCGTCTTGGCGACTGCAGCAAGCCGTCCGCCTCATCCCAAAACGCTCGCTCCGACAAGCCTGCATGTCTCGATAACCTCGAAACCTCCTTCCGTTTAAGCGCCTCAGTGACCTTGCCGTTGATGAAGCAGCCTCCACTCGGCAGCAGGCCCTCCATCTTACCCCGGATGGTCACCCCGACAAGCCCGCGCGTCTCAGTAACCTCGGAAACGTTGGTTTGAGCGTCTCGGCGACCTCCCTGACATCGATGGAGCAACCGCGGCTCAGCAGCAGGCCCTCCGTCTCACTCCAGATGGTCACCCCAACACGGCTGGACGTCTCAGTAACCTCCTTCCACAGTCAGTTTGAGTGTCTGGGTGACGTTGTTGATCTCAATGAAGTTATCGCGGCCCCGAAAAAGGCTACTCTCCTCGCCCCAGATGGTCGCCGTAACAAATCTGCATTCTCGGTTCCCTGAGAATCTTTTTGGACAGTCAAGTTTGAGTGCCAGGGCTCACCGATCTTGAGGGCGCGATTGCGGAAGCCGTGCATCTCACCCCAAATAGTCAACCTGATAAGGCTGCGCTTCTTATTAAGGGTTCAACTTGAAAATACCACTCTAGCTTAAGCCACCACCGCTCTCTCGCAATCTGCTGCAGCTAGTCTAGACCCCCATCTGTCCAGCCGCCAGCCGCCGGGCGCCACTCTGCCTCGCAGACCAGCCCAGTGAAACCCTTGTTCCTTATCCAACCCTTGTCGATCCCATCCCTTGTGTTGTTTGGCTTCGCAGAACCGTGAACTAAAGATATTTCACGCATAGGGAACGTCATGGTAAGTGCAATGATGACAGCTATTCATTTTGGCGAACTAAAATTGGTTTTGGAATGGATGAAGCAAGGTCAATAAACTGTATGGGGACAGAGCTGCAGCTCCGTACGCCTTCTGATGAATTGCGTCAATGTCATCCTGATGAAGCGACTTCGGTTGGGAAGATCTCCCGAAGTTTGGACTGCTACCGGTCTCTACGCTACAAAGGAGCAGCTGAAGATATACCATTATATCGTTTCCCACACGCTCGCGGTACTTCTGAGCACTCGACGCCGCCCCCCGAAGAGCGGTAATGCTACCCAACTGCTGATTGTCACTCAACCCGCAACGGACGGCCAAAATCCCCCCCGCGGGACGGTCAATGAAGCCAACACTATTCGAAATATTCAACCCGCCGACTTCATCTCACTCATTTGGATGACCGAGATGCTACAGTTCCTGCTGTACTAAAAAATATGGCGGAATGCAGCTGAATACATCTCGCTTGCTACGGCATTCAGGATGCTGCTAACCCAACCGTTGACGGTCTGGAGTACTAGTGCTAATTTTGCATCTCACGTGATGCCTTACCAGCGCCAACTGGACGCGTCATTCCGGGTCAGCAGCGTGCGCCTTAAGGTGCCCACTCAGGTGGAACATACGCTGCAATGGGAGCGTGTGAGGGCTCAGTATGGAAGAAACGACGCAGGGAGATTTAAGGAACACGCAAGCCACGAAGCCTTGAAGGCAGCGACTTTTGTAGGCGTCAGATTGTTGTCCCTGGGTGGTTTGAAATGACCTGTGTTTGCAACAGCTGGTGAGATGTTGGACCCGAAAGCGCGACGTCCATTGAAGACCAACGCACGTGTCTGGCGATCGAGACGGCTATCCGATACCGCGCGTGTATGCTCGTTTATGGCGCATTGGACGTGGCCGTCGCAGAGACCGACTCAGACGATGATCGATATACAACGAACTTGATGAGGTACGATCGAAGGTCTTCTCTCTTGCAATTGGCGCCGTTGTTTTTGAAGATTTTCCTTCCAATGTGGCAGCAAAAATGTGACGATAATAGCGGGAATCGTTGAGAAACGATAATTGACAAGTACAGCATGTTGCATGCGAACGTGTTGCCGTTGTCGGACAGATGTGGCATCCGTGAGTTTAGTCAATTCGCACTGGCACGTGCGCTGCATGCACTCCTCTCCCCAGTAGGCTCCCTGCCTTTATCCCTTCCTAGCAATCGGTAGCCCGCTTTCCGAGGCCAAGAAACGACATCATATAGCAATGGACAGGCACATTCGCAGCGGCTACTTTTTGCATGGCATAATATACTCCATGATGGTGTGTCCCTATTGAACGATCGGGATGCGTGCCTAACGGATCAATCCCCTCCACATAGCCATATAAGATTGCCTGAATCGCCTCTTATAAAATTCTCGTTCGAAACTTGTACCCTTCTTCAACCCCCCGCTCTTTCCCTCTTGCCGGCGAAAAATCAAAAATACTTCCACTGGTGAATACAACCTGAGCAAACATTTAGGCTTTGAGTACCCACCTCAAGATGCAAACCCTTTTCTCGCTGTCCCCTTCTACGTGGCATTGCGAAACTCACTGCTTTGGAAATATAGGTCGCCTAGAATCAGCGCTCACAAGGATGACATCAAGTGAGCAGGAACGACACACGACGCATCATGACCGAACTGGATGCCATTAACCGTTCCGATCCTTGTTAGAGTAGGGCTCAGTTCACGGCAATGTTGATGTCATCGAAGCAAACGCTTATCCCTTTCTGTCGACTTGAATCCTTTAAATGACAACCTCACTGTTTTCTCAACATTCCCTGCCACACATTCTTTCAAGGGAATGTTGCTTTGGGCTTGTGTTTTTCTGTCAGCGCCGCTTCACAAACCTCGTATGCCGATTGACCGTTTGGTGACCACCACAATAACGCCGTCGCCGACTTACACCGACTTGCACTTTGGTTTGACCCGGTGCCAAGACTGGTGTTATCGATTTCGCTAAGCGGTTTTCAAGCCCCCGCCTACATTCAACCCGTGTAAGTCTTTGGGTCTAGGAGCCCACCATCATATCCTCAATCCATTTTTCCAACCTAAGCATCGAACATTGGTTCGTGTTTGTTATTTTCCCAGTTATCGTCGCTTCCCCTTTTGATCCGTGTATTACTGGGACATTCATATGTAGGTAGATTTGAAGCCTACGAAGGACTGGTTCAAGTGGTTAGAAGGTAACTAAGATAATCATTGGCATGCACGGATCTCCCAAGTTTTCCCAAGTTCAGACATGTACTCTTCTGTTGTCGCGTACCTCATACTGATAACCCACATTTTTTTACACGATTGAAGGAGTCGCAACGGATAATGAAATCATTCTCGTAAGTCTAGATAGTGAGAAATATGCTCGCATGATTATTAACAACCCCTTTCTCTTCTGATGCATGTCTTGCGCCATCCTTTCCCGTTCGTTCTCGTCCAGGCACAAGCCAGAACGTATTGCTGATAAGGTCCCGTTTGACAAGACCATCTCGGAAGGTTTCCTCCTAGCGCTCCCATTTCCTCACTTAGTCGACCAGCGTGGACGGCAAAGGGTCCTACATGGCCTAAACAGAGCGTTGTCTATCGTCTCATGGAGACGATAACCCTCTTCACATCGGTGCGTCCCCTTTTCTATTCATAATTTAACTGACGGTTTATTCCTCACCCTAACTTTAACTCGTGGCTCCCTTCCCCCGCTTCCTTGTTTTATTTTGCTTGGAATGGAGTAGACCCCACGGCCGGGAAACAGCTGGAATACGGCGTGCTTATACACCATGGTCTTGGCGTGTACTCTCCCGGCTCAAGCTCTTCTGGAAAAGCTCCCCGAAAGCGATCCCTTTGGCATCACAAGCTATCTCCGACCTCTCGCGCTAGGCGATAAGCGCACTTTTTGTTCTTGAATTTCATGCTAGAGATATAGCAGCTTTTTGCGACCATCTTTGATTATTTGGAATCTGGGGGTCTGGCGCCTGCACCGAAAGGCAACACATCGATGGCGTTGGCAAGGGCAGTCTCTGTCTCTGCGAAGGTCGAGAAGACGTCATCAAGAAAAAAGTCTTACCCCGGATGAACCCTCTCGCTACCGCTTACGACCTTCACCGCTGGACAACAATTACAGCAACCGAATTACGAAAGAACTTTCGAGATTGGTTGAATACCAAGTTCAAGTTTGACGATATTCTCACTAGAGTTGTATTGTCGTGGTATCATCCTTTCCTGCGATTATTTTCAATACGCTTCATGTCAATCTGTTCACTTGGTGGTTGTTTAAGTGGTGAATGATACGTCAGGTTTTATTACCCTTATTTCCCCGTCGGACTTTTGCAATGCATATTGGCAACTGCCCTGAAGATGATGTGCAATGAAATGTAAAAGAAAGAAAAAGAAAAGAAGTGTGTTTCGTGTGACCGTGACAAACGTGACAAGCGCCCGCCTGACTTGCGTCGCCGCCTGGCGTTGAAGGCATGCAATTTCCCCCTCTGAAATGCGTGGAAACGCATGAGAGAATGCATACCTACATGGTGAACCAAAAAAAGTCGAAATATTCGACAAAAAGCGCGACACGTTCTTTGTCTGAGCATGCCGCCCATTTAGGACGTCCATTCGGGCGTCCGAACGCGTCGCGCTTTTCGTCGCGTACGGTCACGAAACTTTGCAGGAATGTAGAAGGAGAGTGCTGGAGTATGCCTATGAAGTTTGCTAGCCGAACGCATGCGCTGGGAGGGAGAAAATTGCGAAATACATGTGAGTTTTCAGCTCATTTCCCGGTCCGATTCCAGATGCGCGCGCCAGACTCACCTCGCCTCGCCCCACCTCATCACGTACAACAAGCAAGGATGTTTTATCCAATGTCGGCATCGTCAATAAGGTGTTCATGATTAGGAATGGCGGCTGCGTTGCCTGTCTTTCAATTCACGCGGATATCGCTGATGTACCGTGGCGTCAAGTTCAAAGGCAATAATCATCCAATTTCTGTAGCGTATTGTCCATCGCTATGTCTACGGCTATGAAACTGCTCTAAATACTTGCTTCCGACCGGTGCACAGAAAGAGCGAGGAACACATCACTATGATTAATTCGCAGGATCTTGGCGTGAATCCGTGTGCATCCTACGTGCTTGGCATGCGAGAATACGTAGATTCGGTCATCACTCAGCGGAACGCGGCAAACCATGCATGCGCTGAACGATAACAGACCCGCTCACTGGCAGGCGACGGGACAAACGGAACCATGATCCTCAAGATCTTTTTGGTCGCAACGCCTAGAATACTCGACAAGAATTATGACGAAACATACGACACACGGTTTGTAAGCGAGGGCCCGATAGGTTTGCTATAGATCTTGTGTCTGGAGGCTAGTCGGGCGAGAGATTAGACATAACTGCATACCGAGTATTAGATGTAGAGAGGGCAGGGATTGGAACATGGAGGAATGGTAATGCGGGTAACTCTAGTGGATGCAAGACAAGAAGGTGAGGGTCATGTGAACTTCGGCATGTGAATGACGACCAACGCTGAAGACTCCTAAACAGATGATGCAGTTGCGCGTCGTGGATTAATATTAGGAAGCGTCGAGCGCGCCGGAGGATATAAAGGTGCCCTAGATGCTGGGGAGGAAGTGGCGACATTTACGCACCGAAGCTAGTTAGTAGGATAAATGAGGGGTTTAAGAGGCGCAAGCGCAACATGACTGATGTCAAGCAGATAACCGAAAATCGCTTAAAGACAAACACAAAAGTGAAGAGCACCACGCACTTGTTAAACCGCCACGAATTCAACGGATATCGCGCTAACTAATGCAGAAGCAAGGGGCTAGGCAGTTTGCGAATAGCGGAGCGTCCGAGCATTCGCGAGGCCCGTGTCCTGGTAATTTACGACATCCCTGTGGTGGCTCGCGTCGGCGCAAAGCAGCGCCAAAGCAGTTAGAGACGCCTGGGGGTATCTTGATGACGGCTTGTGGTGTGGCTGACAGTGGGGCCTGCTTCGAGAAAGAGCCGGACAGAGTGAAACGGAGCGAAGGGGGCCTGTGTATTGCATTGACCGCCTCCGGCTAATGCGCAGGGAGGGGAATGGCTCTTTAGGGAGGAGGGTGAGGAACGCACCACTATGTTTTCTGTTGAGATTCACAAGCAGCGTCTTGGCGTGAATCTGTGTGTATCGCACGCGTTTGGAAGTCAACAAGAATTTATGAAGCGCGCCGCAAGCGGAATCGTTAATATTAAGGCCCGACAGTATGTCGCAAATGATATGTCTGGAGGAGAGAAGTCTTGCAAGAAATTGAATATGGCTGCAGTTGAGTATTAACGGAATGTGTACAGTGCCCATCGATAGTCGGCGATCTCCTCGCGGGGCCCAGGGTCTGAAAGTTCTAGTGGAGCCTTAGAAGTTGTGACTTGCTGGATAGTAACAGGAGTGGGATAAGAGGTATGAGTGGTGATAAGCGGATAACCAACGTCGCTCAGAGACGAGCACAAAGGAGGGCGGAGGATGCAGGGAAGCGGTGGCCAGTGACCCTGCGTCACTCGTGGATCAGCGCGATTTGAAGAGCACATCGAGCCAACTAAGCGGAAGCGAGGAGTAGATTAGCTTGGAAACAGTGGCACTACGGCTTGCGGGACAGTGTGTGGTTCGCACTAAGCAGCGAAATCGCTTATACTGGTGGCGAAGGTAAGGATAGAGGTGCGAATTGCAGTGAGGCAAGCCCGCGGGTCCGTGGGCGGGGAACCGGCATGGTAATCGCGTTGGGGCCTTGCCGCAAATGGCTATGGAAAAATGAAAAGCTCCAGTGTGTCGACATCGTAATACGCAATCTGCCAAGCGAAGGTGAAGGCGAAGGCGATACGTCTATACGTCTATCACCTGCGAACGACCAGCTACCCAGGTTGCAAGTCAGCGGAGGCGGAGCTGGGTGAGAAAGTTTCCAGATCAGGCGGCATTTTGGTAGCAGTTCGTACCTCTCCCGACAAGGCCACAATTTATGAAGGGATCGATTGTGTACAACATCATCCGGGAGCTCTTCTACTTGTTTGGATTTGAACATCGATGTAGATGTAGATTTATGCTGCCCTGCTTTGCCTTCGCTACACATCCAGAAAAGTAATCCATCTGCCAATACATGGGATCTTGTCAATAGCGCCAACGTTGAAGCTTCGGGCACGTAACCTCAATCTGGATGGAGACTCATAGAAGAATCCAAATGAATGCTTCAAGATAGTGACGGTAGACGCCCTACGCGCCCTGCCCAATATGGATCGTCAAGTATATCGAGGACCGTGAAGAGAATTGTTCCGGTCCTCTTGCCATCAGAGTGCCTTTCTCTATCCATGCTACGCCTATAACTCAGATCCCAGTCATTCAGCACGCCATGTTTTGTCTTGCGATCCAGCACAAGATTGGAGAGGCTCGGATCATCATGTTCAAAACTACGCTTAGAACGGCCCAGCACTATGAGTCAGAATTAATTGCAGATGAGTCATCCATGGCACTCACGACGAACACATTCAAGCCATGCATGAATGAACACATCTTGCATAGGGTGGTTATAAGATAAAGAAAGGCGAGGACAATAACGCGCAGTACCTGGGGCCGTGAATGTCCTGGCTCACGATCTTCGAGACCCAGCATGTTCCTGTGTGATATCTATAATCCTCCTGGGTTATGGCTCTGGGAAGATGATTTCGAATGGTGTGGTCATTTCCCGCAGTGTCGTGTGCCTTGGAAATCCCCCTCCCACCCGTGAAGAGGAGTGTACTCGCAAGAAGCTTGACGTCTGTCGAGCCGATCCACACCAACCATTCGTCGGAAGCCCGCCAATACGATTTATGCAGTATGTACTGGGCAGGGACGCCATAGCTGGATTTGTAGAGGAGGTGAAAGGTGGACGGCGGCGTCAGCATCGCTGTCAGAATATTCTACGCTGCTCTTGCGACGGTCAGCGCCAGCTAGACCCCTCCGCGGTTTCAGCATGCCGTTGGCCGGGTATTAATATGATGTCATCGACTGACCCAGCCACCACCTGCTCCTAGGTTAACTGGGTAGAACAAATGCTAGTCATACCGTACTTGTTGATCGGATGGTGCCGCTTATTACATTCGTCGTTGGGTAGTGGTTGAGTGGGCGAAATACTCGGGATCCTCTAAGTGTCCTCACACATATTCGGGCTAGGAACGGGGGATTCCGGCGAGCCAGGTCTGGGAGTAAGAAAACATTGGGGTGGTGGAGGACGCGAGTCAAGCCAAGTAGCAACATCATCCTTCAAAATCCATAATGATAGTTCCACCTCCCGGTTGCGGCACTTGACGCTGGGCTGAGGCACCTCATTGTACCACCTCTTTCGCCATTCTGGTGAATATTGGCGAACGACAGTATTGGAGACCATTGTATGCCAAGGAATTTTTTCTTCTGGGCAGCGATGACGCGTGTCAACCGGGGTCCTGTCTCGGATGCGTCGATGGGTAAGCAGAATGCGAAGCCCCACAACTTCTTCCTCCCTCACTTCTGTCTTCCATTCCTCGTCAGTTGTCTCTGCTTTTCTGACATTAGCCTCTCCAAAATCGATTAGCGATATGCGCGTGGGCGAGATCAGTATGTTGTGTGATCGTATGTCGCAATGCAATACCCCATATTCTGGAAAAGTATAAACGGCTGCTACGAGAGAGTGACCCAGCGAGGCATAGTGACCATAGTCCCCAGCTGATGGATCAAATTGGGGAAGATCAACTCCGTCTATGTCCTCAAGAATGAGCCCGAACACAAACGTTTGCGGAATGTGATTATCCGCAGGCAATGGCGTAACTCGAACGGAAGCGTAGCATCGAGGCATGATGGTACCCTGCAGGTGCGACAAGCGCCGATATGCCTCGGTTTCGATATGAAACCTTTCCTATTCAAAGTGAAGAGTTGAGAGTTAAGGTATGAGTACGACAACAAGAAAGTGGCAGGAGGAAAGAACGATGTTCCCGCACCCCTGCCATCCGTCTATAGTGTTCCTCCCACTCGGCGGGTTCTTTGGGATCCCCTGCGCGACTGTCGTCCAAATTTTCCACATCATCCCGCTTCTTCTCGCTCCAAGCGGCTCTAGCGATGGCCTCTCGCGCAGGGGACCACGGCTGTTTCTTCCGATCATCAATCCAGCGACGATCATATAGCTTGAGCACAGCATTCGTAGGAAAGGCCGATGAGCTTGGTTGGGAAGGGATCGTTACACGCATCACTTGACTCTTAGTGAAAGGGTGAAACACGGTTGTAACACAAACGCGAAGAGAGCCAGAGGATTCGGGACTTGGAGGGTCACTTGAACCAGGTAAGATCTGCAGCTCGAGAGAGATTCCAGGGGAGTAGGTTTGTTCAGCTTGTTGGTCTGCCATGGCGACTCCTGTGAACTGGCTGCGAAGGAGTTGAGTGTTTTGTAATGTTAGGCATATCGCGCGGATGGAGTGATCCCGTGACCTCGATCGCATATTTAGTCACTCATCCGAACAACATACCAAGTCAGCCCAGCAATTTATTAGATTATTTTGGAGGTTTTTTTTTTTTTTTTTAATTCTTGGCATGTCCGCTAATTCCTAGGTTTTGCCCCCAGATGGTTCTTAAGCAAACTTCCAAGGCGATCGGGAGAAAAAGAATCGGGAAAGTTTTGATGAAAACAATAATCTAGGGCGTCAGTAGCTCTTGCTTGTGTCGTGCATGTTCACTTGTGGTTCCTTTCATGAGGCATCCAGCTTTGGACATTGGTCCCCCGATGTCACCCGGTGTCCCCCCTCCCGCTGGGCAAAACACCCGGGCAGCATCCAGCTTTGACACGATGATATATCATCGTCAATTAGAGGAACGAGCTGCACTTCACAACAATGGGCCCACCATTCACTATACAGGTGTCAAGAAAATGAAGCCAGGGTTTCTCTGTGGCATTGCATAATTACGTTTGATGTTTCATCATGACTGCATCTGTTTCTTTGCGAGTTTTGTAACGTCGTTGTTCCTTGATTTCAACTGAGCCTTCTGCAGCGTCGCGAACAATATCATGTGTGGGGTGAGCTTCCCGTACCTGACAGCGGGGGATCATTTGTCACAGATTCAATTAAGGAGGAGACCGACACAGCCCGTGCGTGCTGTCGTCTCACTTCACCGCTATAATCTCGCAATTAGCAATTGAGAGGGCTCCAGC
>Ga0307508_10005180_pt1 | contig 12478 bp, 10 predicted proteins | sample 9_EM_MG_FD_203089 | JGI IMG/M metagenome (GOLD analysis project Ga0307508, IMG submission 203089) | Populus trichocarpa ectomycorrhiza microbial communities from riparian zone in the Pacific Northwest, United States - 9_EM | ecosystem: Host-associated > Plants > Roots > Unclassified | place... | reverse complement strand
AAGATCGAAGATTTCTTGGAGCGCAGGTTGCAAACCCAGGTGTTCAAGAGTGGTTTGGCCAAGTCGATTCACCATGCGCGTGTGCTGATTCGGCAAAGGCACATCCGGTGCGTTAACAAATCCAGTTGCTCTGACCATACTCTTACCTTCGTCGTTAATTCAGAGTTGGGAAACAAATTGTGAACGTCCCCTCATTCATCGTCCGTCTCGATTCTCAAAAGCACATCGACTTTGCTCTCACTTCGCCATATGGAGGGGGTCGCTCCGGTCGCGTCAAGCGCAAGCGTGCTGCTGCTGCTGCCAAGAAGGAGGAGGGTGGCGAAGATGAGGATGAAGAGTAAATTCGTCAACATTTCTTATGTACCGTATGCCCTCGACATTATGCAATTGTTATGCATGCGCCTACAAATAGAAATATCTAATTTTATCTGGCACTACACCAATACATTGGAAATTGTCATGAGGCTGTTGTGCGGAACTGCGGTCCGGGTAGTGCAGCTTTTGCAAACTGATGAGACGTCGCTCAGCCTCCACCATCATGCATCTCATGTATACGCTGGATGAGAATGGAAACAGAGTGTACACTCTGAAAGTACGTTTCAACGGTGCCGTCTAAGGACAACCTGCTCATTTCATATAGAAATTGACAGACTCCCAAAAAATCACCAAATCCGCCCATCCTGGTGTGTAACTATCCTTGACGACCCCAGATAACACAAGACTTAAATTTTTTTTGGTGGATTGAACAGCGCGTTTCTCTCCGGACGACAAGTTTTCCAGACACCGCGTTACAATTAAGAAGCGGTACAATGTGTTGTTGACGCAGTTGCCTGACAAGCCAATGTAGAATCCAGGAACCCAATTACCCTCAGTCCACATTTTCATTCCTGGGACTGGAGTTGCTAATAGTCGAGTTTGATTGCTACGCCACTTATTTCATGCAACATATTACGCACTCCTCCTTGCAATTTATCTTTGATTGATCTGATTCTATCCTACGTTATACAGGGAAACAACAAGAGGGGGGCCTGAAACGATAAAATTATATCAAACCGCCCCAGTGCTCAAGTGTAGGATTATCGATCGAAATGCCTGCAGAGATCTGACGTTTCAACTATCACTTCGGGTTTGATTTGAGGTCTTTCCACCTTCTCCCTGAGTTGTGCAACTCCATTTGCTAACTCCCCTAATCGCTCGTCGAGAGTCGTTGCATTTCCGTATTCAATTCCTTCTTTAGTGGCCAAAGTTCCTTGCAACTTCGTGGTGTGCCATTGACGTACAGATTTCCTATGGATATAGGCCCTTGACAGAGCGGACAGTACGTGCTTCCGATGCTTACAAGCTAAAGGAGTACCCCAGGGTGATTAAGTCCCGAAAGACAATGATAGCGTTCAATCCCTGAAACATTTGTTCATAGAGTCCAAATAATGGGTACCTCTAATATATATTTACTCGTCCTCCCCTGCCTCAGGCTCTCCGGCCTCCTCCTCATCCCCGCTCTCATCGCTTGGCTCGTCCCGAAGCTTTAACTTGAATTTTGGCAGCTCTGCACCACTCAAATTTGGCGGTTCAATCCCCCTATCTGTAAACATCTTGTTAAATACAGCTCTCAGCATGGGTATACGCCCACCAGCGCGTTTCAGAGCTCGAATGGCAGCTGGTTGTTTGTTTTGCAGTGCGTACCAAAGCGGAGTGTGATCGTGATCATTTACAGGGTTTACCTCCGCACCCCTCTGCAACAGAAAATGAATGACCAAGGGCTCCTTACAAATGGCCGCCATATGTAATGGTGTGTTGGATTTTTTTGACCGAGCGTGCAAATTGGCTCCAGCGTTGATGAGGCACTGAACCACTGATGTACTCCGAGTCTGCCGTGAGCAGGCATCAAAGAGCAGGCCATCCAGGATCGGCTGCCTAATAGACGGCATATCGTAGCGCCGGAGAGCTTCAGAAAGTAGCCTGGCACTCCCTATGGTGACAGCCCAAAATGCAAATCTCAGGGGTTGAGGCCTTGAAATGAGTTTCCGATCCGCCCTGCGTGCACCGAATGTCTTTAAATGATCTGCGATACGTAGTCGATTCAGATAAACATCTTCCCTCGTCATCTGCCGACCATGTTTTTCCTCCAAGGCTTGCTTTGACGGTGCGGACCACGAGAAACAGAAGTCGAGTACAGTCTTCCTCTTTCGGCGGGGTACATCGCGTGCCCCGATTTGGGCATTCACATCTGCTCCGGCTTTACACAGCATTTTGACGACTTCCAAATGGCCGTTGAACACAGCATAATGCAATGCAGTCCAGCCATCGACATCTGGGAAGTTGATTTGGTCCTTGTTGGGGAATTTCTTCAACAGGAATTTAACAACGGCGATGTTTCCCGTTTGACAAGCCAGATGATGGGCAGTTACTTGTTGCTCGAGAGCTACCAAAAAGTCGGGTGATTTGTCGACATACGGATGCAGAGGTTCCAAGAGAAACTTGAGTGGTCCCAGATCGATATCCCTGTTCGAAACAATAAGTTCGAAGAGTACGTTCGTTGATATCTTGTCGTCCCCGCCACCAAAATACCGAGCATTGATATCAGCTCCTCGACTAAGCAGGAAGGTTGCAAGCTCGTAATTGCGACTTCCCACCGCAAGTACTAAAGGAGATTTACCCAGCTTGTCGCGGCAATTTATGTCCACTCTGGTCTCCAGGATCTTCTCCATTATTGACGAGTCGCAGTTCATGCTCTCCGCGCTCTTTAGCAACAACTCCTCTGGCCGACTAAGTTCCTTCAATGAACCATACTTCACATACTGCTCGAAGAGAAAATGAAGTATGAAGGGTTGACCGGCCCTGATGCAACCATGCAATAAATCTTGCCAAAAGATGGCCTTGCCTTCGGGATGGTTGTCAAAACCTTCCTCAACCAAAAGTTCCAGGATTTCAGTACTTCCGGTGCTTGTCAGAGCTGCAACCTGCATTGGGGGATGCTCCGTCTCCGGATTTAATCCGAAATCTTGAATGACATGAATGGTCTCACGAAGACGTTGGACCCAGGCTCTCCCATGGAAGAGCCATCGGTCGTGCAGCAAAAGGCGCCCAACAGCAAAATTCAAATAGTTCTCTCCGTTTATAGACTTCCCTGACCCAGATGCATTCGGGTTGGTACACACTCGCACAGATACTGGCGGTTGTTTGGACTTTGACAAGAGGGCCCGCAAGATCTCCGAATTGTTTCGTTCCACCGCTAGATCAATGGGAGTGTACCCTTCGTAGATAAACTCTGGATCAGCGCCGTGATCGAGCAACTTGTTCACTATCTCAAGCATATTCTTCTCAACCGCCCAGTGTAAGGGTGTACCGCCATGCCGTATGAAGCCATACGGATCCTTGAATCCGGAGGGTGGCCACGCTACGGCGTCAAATGTTGCACCATTTTTGGCAAGTAGATCCACCAAGTCTCCTGGCTTATCAACATATACTAGCCAATGAGAAGGGCTTTCACCACGGTTGTTGGTAATTGCAGCGTCGGCTCCATGCTTTAGGATGCATTTCGCATGCTGTGAATGGTTGCACCGAAGCGCAACATGGAGAGGGGTATTTCCAGCAACATCCTCCGCATTGATATATTCGGGGGTGCTAAACTCCTCAAGGTAGGACTCAAAATGCTGAATGCCAACTCCCATAGCAGCACCAGCGTGGAGAGGGGTGTTCTTCTTTAAACTAAGGGAAAAAATTGCTGAGTCCACGTCCAACTTGGCCTGAAGATGTAATGAACGCTGATTGGCTCGATTTCTTGGATGGAAAATTGCATCGACGGCGTCGAAATGAAGAACGTTTGAGGATATGGTGTCAAACATCTCAGCGCCTAAGTCAATCCTGAAGGGTTCCTCCGCTGACGCGCATTGGTCACTATCAACTCGTCTCAAATCATCTCTTGCGATTGATGAGCCTGAGCGGACAGCCTTGAATTGCCACTCGGTAGCCCTCTGCTGTAGGTCGGGTGCCATGGTTTTTTGGGCTGATTCGAATATGCGCTTTATGAGGCCACCAGCGGAGACACTTCCAAGCTCAGCCGCTTTTTCGGCCCAAGCCAGAGCACCGTGGATATCCTGAGCAGTACCAAAGCCGTCAATATACGCCCAGCAGAGCTGCAAGGACGCCTCAGCGCGCTTTTTGGCCGAGTTTCTACCAGAGCCATCGAGGGCGACTTTCTTGATGCTTTCTAAGACTTCTAACTTCACATAATTCGGGGCATCAACGAAGCGGATAAACGATATTACAGGCTAGGGAAGGATGAGATTTGCTTAGAGGATAGTTCATTGGGGTTAAGCACCTTGCCATTCCCGATCTTTTGTCCTTCCGGTTTTGGTTTTGTGCCAGTGGACACTTCTGCGTATCTTCAACAGTGTCAGTGGTCAGAGAGAGTTGCTAGCCACGCGTTATAGCTTACCCATAGTAGTGTTCCAGTGATAGACTTTCCAGCACCTCTTGAAGATTTCTCTCCGTCGGATCTAACCCCAATGTATTTTGAAATACTCTCCTTGGTATCGCAACACTGTGGAGGTATCTTAAAAACCTGCTATGATCATCGATCGAACCACGCAAAAGCATACAGGTGTCGTAGTGTTGTTCAATGGACCGAATTGCATCCTCCAAGACGCAGTCAGATACTTTGCGAGCTTCGATCGCATCCGCCTCCTGGCCTTCGAAAGGGTTCTCCCCATTGAGTGTGAGGCTCCAAACAAGGAGACCAAGAGAGTAGAGGTCGGTGAGGTGAAGCATAGATGGAGAACAGTTCTTATGCAATTCTGGCGCATTCCATGGAAAACTCCAGCCAGATAGTTTAGTACCGTGCTCGTCCTCTAAGACAGAACAACCAAAATCAGATAGTTTGGCTTGTACTGGATATGGCCCATCAGACCTCGGGAAAATCAGGACATTATCCATCTTCAGGTCGCCATGCGTTATACCGCAGGAATGCAACACCTGAAGGCCTCGCGCGATGTCTTGCGTGAGAGAAGTCTTGTCCACAGAATCTAACGCGTTGTTTTCGAGGTACTGCGCAAGTGTCCCATTAGGGGCAAATTCAACGTAGATGATTGGGAGTAATGGTGGTTTGAGAGGGGCGAGTCTGGTCCAGCCGATCGAAAGGATATCAACAATGTTGCGGTGTTTCCGAACAGGTGCATGGAGCAGAATCCGAAGTTCCAGAGCTGCGGCTTCGTAACTCATTCCCGACACTCCGTCAGGGCCATAAATAACTGGATACTTGGCAACGCCACTTCCCGCTACTAATTTCCGGGTTTGAAAGTGTTTCGCTCTTGCCAATTGGTACGATGGGATTTCCGCAAAATCCCGGACACCGAACGTCGTGGTAATAGAGCTGAATGTGGCGGAATGGACAAGGGTGACAAGCTTTTGTAAGCTGTCGGAGTCATCCTGGCAAGAGGGGATACTAGTGGTGGTTTCTGACCGCTTGGAATGAGCAATGATGGGGCCGGAACGTTCCTGGTATTCGTCGTCACTGTCTGGCCGCCAATGATCTTTGGAGCCCATAATTGAATGATGAAGGTCTGTTCAAGTCACAGTACGAGAGAAGCAGGTCGGCCTAGGGGGTAGGGAGAAGTGGATTTTTCAAGCTACAACTAGAGAAAGCTTAAGTATAAGGAGAGATGAGAGCAGCCGTGCTTTTACCCACCGCAAACGTAGAGAGTGCCAAAATCGGGGCGTGTTTCTGTAGAATGTAGTGACGCTACGGACGTTGTCTCTAATCCCTACTGATTGAAATACCAGTATGATAAATGTTCTTGTCAGTGTCAGCAGGTGTACGGGGCATAGCTATAGTACTCACTCGTGTGTACGGAGGTGCGCCGAGTGCCTGGGTAAAGTCTATTATATGCAAGATGACTTGAAGTTCCGCTAACGTTCAACAAGGACACGGCTACTTATATGCTGTTGAATGTCCACTCCGCATTTGGATTACCCTAGACCCGCATTTCTATGGAGATCAGACTGTTCAACACGGAGTCAACCCATAACTTTCTATGTACGTCCGCTTCCCTACTGAAAGCCCTCCAGCTCTGATCTGTGCCCACAGAAATGCCTGCTAGAAGATTTGTCACGCTGAGAGAAATCATCGACGACGACTCACAACTCTTCTTTGATGGCGTGACATGGGATACCGCCTTACACGTTGCAGCTACTGAAGGTCGTGTAGACCTTGTCAGTGCTCTTGTATCAGGAGGATTTCCTGTAAATCTCAAAAATGGCTCTGGACAATCTGCTCTCCACCTTGCGACCCTCGCTCCCCACCTCAACGTTTGCAAGTGCCTTCTAGCGGAGGGAGCAAACCCTATGTTAGAAGATGATAGCAACACCAGTCCTCTAGATATTGCGATGCGACTAAATAACTTTGACCTTGTGGATAATCTTCTCAGGACCAAACCACCTCTCCATTGTCCTTCTCGATATCTCGCCTCTGCTTTACGCCTGGATCGAGAGGAAGTTATTCGAGCTTTTTTGCGTAATGGATTTTCACTTCAAATTAGTGATCCTCACTATAAAGGTACTCTCCTTCACTATGTGGCCAAGATTTCCAATGAGATCGATGTCCGTGTTTTCCAACGACTCTTGGACGAAGGTATTGATGTGAATGCCAGAGACCACTTGGGCGCTAGCGCTCTGCACGTTATAGCCCAACATTGTTCAAAGCACGAGATACTGCGGCTATTGTTGGATGCCAATGCCGATCCAAACATTGTCGACAACTCGGAGTTCAGGGGTACCCCGTTATTCGCAGCCACCTTGGGAGGCAAAGTCTCAAATGCAAAAATTCTACTCAATAGCAAGGCAAATCCATCGTGGACGCTTGGTTCCGGACGTACGATGCTTCATGTCGCAGCCCAGGATGGGACACTAGATCTGGTAGAATTGTTTATCGAGCAAGGGGTGGATGTGAATGCCCTTGACGAGCACGGAAGGACTGCTGCGTATTTGGCAGCGTGTAATGGCCATATCAACGCTATCAAGGTTATGCTTAACCACGGGCTCGACTTAGAGAAGGAACAAGGGAAGACCATGAAGCTAGCGTTGCAGGAAGGAAATACAGAGCTTGTTCAGTTACTAATCGACCACGGGGTTTCTCTCCACTTTTGGAAATACGCTCCCTTCGCTTCGATGAGCGAGAAGGGAAGAAACATGCCCCTATTGCTGCTGTTTTGCAGAAATGCGAGTTTCGCTGACGCCGAACAAGAAAATGATGAGGACCAAGTCGAATACGACATCGAATACGACATCGAATATGACATCGATGACAGGCTGGAGGAGGAGGAGGCGGTCAACTCGGCGGAGGAAGATACTCAATCTCGGCCAGCAAACCATCTGTTACAGCTCTATCTTCTTCGGCAGTACGAGACTGTTGCAGCCGCTATCGAATGCGGCGCTGACGTCTCTTCGCTGCCTACGTCAGCGCTCGGTCTACTGTGTCTCGTGTGCGCAGAGTACAATCTCATCCAAGGACTGAAATATTTGGTCGCGGCAGGTGCGCCCACCACTAGCACAGCTGAGCCATTTGGCTGGACAGCGGTTCACCAGGCAGCCCGGATGGGTCATCTCGAGATCATAAGGATCGTACGCGCACGGGGTTGGGACATGTGTGCAATAGATGACAGGGGCAATTCAGTCTTACATATCGCGGCTTTCGAGGGCCACGTGGATATTGTGGAAGAGCTTCTTGGAGAGGTTAACGTTAATCAAGGCAACTTGGACAGAAATACCGCTCTTCACTTTGCAGCTGGAAAGGGTGGGAGCCGTCTCGTTTCCCGGCTTATTGAGGCTGGCGCGATCCGAGTCGTGAATCAAACAAATGCTGAAGGCATGATTCCACTTCACTTCGCCTGTAAGGACAACCGTTTGGACGCCACAGAGGTTCTTGTTGGAGCCGGCAGCAACCTCACCAATGGAGATACTAAGGGTGCTTCGTCCCTTCATTACGCGGCTCGCTATGGCTCAACAGAGGTTCTTAAATTTCTGCTGGGCCTTGGTATAGACTTGGATGTGCGGACGGCGGACGGGTCGACAGCACTACACCTTGCTGCAGAGGATGGTGTCTTCTCTGCTGTTAAACCTCTCTTAGATGCCGGAGCCAATCCCAATCTGGTGAACAATCATGGGAAATCACCTCTGGAGATCGCTGTGGCCAATAAGAACTTCGAGATAGTCGAGTTCCTGATCTCGAGATCTCAAGCACGTTGGCAGGCGCCCCGGAATACACACATTTTGTTCCAAGCTTTCCAAAGTAAAGACCAAAAGATCGCTGCTTTTGTGTTATCCACCATGGAATCAGAGCTTGGTCGAAGGAGAGCTAGAAGGGTGGTTGGCAAGATGTGTCCCGAGCTTGTAGCAGGGTTACTTGTTGATCCAGAATCAACAGTTTCAGTGTGCTCCCTCCTGGTGCCCTTCTTGCCCAAGAACAGCGATGTCCAATACAGGATTGCGCACCATCTTCTGATGTCTTGCATTAAACACACCGACAACACCAAACTGGTTGAATCACTATTGGAGATTCACCCACTCCTAGCGCAACAGGTGACACAGGAGGGTTGGAGGCCATTACACTCTGCCTGCAAGCATGGGAGATCAGCTACCGTCAAGATTTTGCTTCGACATGGTGCGAAAGCAGACGCAGAGGCGTTGGCATCGAAGCAGACACCCTTGGATCTCGCTCGTAAATATTCTCCCGATAGTGGCATAGCAGAGATGATCGAAAGGTTTGAGGCTGTGAGACGAGCGGTCAAACAGCATGAACAGAGCAGGGTGGCATGGTTGAACCTCCGAGCCTTGCCTCAAAATCCGGACTCGCCGCAGTGATGAACTCGACTTGGCGACTAACAGGATTAGACATGGGTGATTATCGCCGTGCGACCTACCACTGACCTGCGCATCACAGTCCTTTTTATCGATTTGACATGTACAAACGGGTGACTTCTCGAGTATTAACGTATTTCTGGCACAATACTATGTATGTTGAAATGGCTACAGACTATTATAAACTTGAAATTTTATTGATCGCTCAGGCTAATTCAGCGTCTTGTCAACTAAGCCGTGGGGGCCATCCTAGCAGGCACATTTTTGTGTGAATTGACATTTCTACGTGCATAATCATCAATCCAATACTGGGGGGTTTTCCACCTAGTTTCTGAACTCTTGAACAGTCTAACCTATCAACAATCATAATACGATCCGAAGCCTTCACCCGCGAAAGGGCCACAAATGTCAAACCAGTCGAAGACTCCTTCCCCAGCTCCAGCTTGATTCTGTCTAGGGTAAGAAAGACCCCATGATTTATGGATAGTGACTGCCCAAGCCAGTCGAAGCGGCGATTGAGTTCGGGGGAGAGTTTCCCCTTCGGCTCGAACAATGTCTTCAAAGGCGTCACTGGGACAATAGGAATTCCAGTCGGGAATCCCGGACGTGGTTCTGTGCGCCTTGTACGTCTTGCATGAAACGAGAACAGCAAGTAGTAGTTCCGATCAAGATGACCCCACTGGCCAGATAATATCTTCAACGACACCAATAGTTGCATTCACAAGGCCTAAATGTAATTATGGATAGGATCTCAAGGATTACAGTCACTTACCTTGACTTTGCCAGATGTTTCTGGTAATCATGACGTCAGCACGTTTTGCCAAAATGACACAGAGTTCAAGGCATGGCGAAGTAGATCCTGAAATTGAACCTGCTTAGGAGAATCTCCGAGGTGTCTGTGACAGTTTGAAGATGACAGCTTCTTATAAAATGTCCATCACAACCTAGATTTCCATATTCCAGTAGCTGCAGATGATGGAGAATAGAGAGGGGTATCGCCGACGAGAACAATGTTGAGAACTTGAGATTACCAAAGGGAATGTTGGCCTTTTCGGGAAGATTCCCACAACCTTTAGGTTGGGGGTTCTGGATGCACAACTGACGTCATACTTGGCTGGGGATTAGAATTCTTGTCCATCATCCCACTCCACACCATTCGGCGACATGCGAGACTTCCCGCGATCGATTGTATCAACGGCATATTAGAAGTAAGAAAAATAAAAGGTTGTGGGCATTGCCGCTCGCCGGCCCTCCGTGACATTATTTGTTGACAGCGTGAGTAAATCATAGCCAGCTTCAATGATAACAAACCAAATTCCAGTCCATGGAATCTGCATGGTTGCCAGCCGTGTGCTGGTCAGCAAGGGAAATCCTAAGAGGCAGGCTAAGTGCGGGATTGTTCTTCCATGAGTGCTGCGACGCTGGAAGGAAAATCGGTTGATCTTTCCCACCCATCAACATTGAGGAGAAGCTCCTCATCTCCAAGTATTTTTGACATACTCTTCCAAGATGGCGCGTTGTTCACCTTCAAGAGGTATATTCCTGAGCTTTTATTGTTCATCAATCCATGATGACAATGTGGGCGCGAGAAGCTTCCATCGTCTACAGGTGGTCAACCCCATATGATGGGATATTATCATTTGGACGAAGCCTTGCCCATGCCTGCCAATCCTCGTCGTCGTCGTCATCCAGCTGTTGGTTTTCTTCCTCCCAACACCGAAGGGTATCTTTGGGATGGACGTGGCCATCTGCTCGATATTTTCGGCCAAGGCTGGTCATCAGAGTCGTGATATCCGAAAATTGATAATGTAGTTGTAAGGGGAACCCCTTACGCTTCCGACGCCCGCCCGTCTTCCGCTTCCGCTCCCGCCACCTCATCTCTCTTCCGCAACGCCTTCAGACGAATGACGTCTTACGCCACCCGCTCCCGATCGCATGATGTCGCGTGATGTCGCATGATGTCGCAAGACTCATCGTCCCGACCCAACATCTCATCCCGACATCCCTTCTGACCTGCCTTCCGTCTATGACACGTTGACATGACACGTATGCCATACCTTACACGTATTTCCTAATTTCGGACTTATCTCTTATATCCATTATTTCGTATATTAGCCCACACCTGCAGGTGGATCCTTATCCTTTCCTCTTTGGATCCCCTGCTAGTACCGCGTTCCACCCGACCGCAGTAGCCCTTACAGTAGGAAAGGATCCCCCTAGAGAGCTGACTTTCAGTCACAGTGCGCATCATAGGTCGCTTCGGGTTCTTATCGAACTCCTCCGCCTCCGAAACCGCTCCGTCCGAAAATCCCCTCTCCTGCCCCACGTCTGACTACCAGTCCCCTCCTATGTCGCCCTCCGATATAATCGAGGACCAACCGGTCCACATGGACCGCGTCCGCGCCATCGAGGCCACTATGGACGAGATGAAAAGTCAGCACGAGGCCACCCACCAGCTTCTGCAAGATGTCCTCGCCAGACTCGGCCCTGCACAGGCCCAAAACGTGCAAGATCCCCTTCCGACACGTCCCGCCCGCGGGTCCCCTACGCCATCTATACCTGCCTCTTCCGCCGGCCGGAAGAAGCTCGCCCTTAAACCTTCTTTCCCTCCCGACTTCAGTGGAGACCGAGCCGCCCGAAAGGCTTTCTTAACTTCTTGCCGAACCTACATCCGCCTTTGTCCCAAGGCCTTCGAAGATGACCTTACCAAAATCATCTGGGCCATGTCGTACATGAAAACCAGACGTGCCAACCGCTGGGCGACCCGCGAATTCGAACAGGAAGCGAAGGACGGCCAACTCCGCTTTATCGACTGGCTGGACTTCGAAGAAGAATTCCGAAAGGACTTCATGCCGCTCGACTCGGAGTCCGCTGCCATCAACATCCTGGAAACGACTGCCTACTTTCAAGGTAAGCAGACGGTTGACGATTACCTCGACCAGTTCCGCGACCTAATCTACGACTCCGGATACACCGACCCGAAAACCGTCGTGGTCAAGTTCCGCCGAGGCCTCGACCGTCGGATCTCTACGGCCCTCGGAGGAATGACATACGGAAGACCTTCGGATACAGACCCGGAAGCCTGGTTCCGTCTCGCAGTCCAGATGGATCAAAACCGCGCGGCAGACGAGGCATTCCACGTCTCTCACCGACAACCCTATGTCCCGACTCCCGCGGCAAGCCGCCCTTTGGCAATGTCCCGACCCGTCCCGACTGCGCCCGCCGCACGCTTTGCCCACTCCAACCCGTCTCCGGGCAACCCCGTCCTGATGGACATAGACGCGGCACGGAAGACCAAGGCCGCTCCCAACACCTGCCGGCGCTGCGGAAAGACCGGACATTGGGCAAAGGATTGCGACCTCCGCTTCGACGTCCGATACATGGACACGGACGAGTTGGAGAGAGAGCTGGAGAATAAGTTTGCCGCCAAGGATGTCGCGTCCGCGGAACCCCCTGTCGAAGAAGAGGAGGAACTTAGCGTAGAGGATTTTGTATCCCGCAGCAGGTGAGCCGTGCGCCCCCGTTGCTAAATAGTAATCGATTTTCTGTTCTCGAAATTACCGAACCGGAAGTCGACGAAGACGCACAAGAATCCTCGGAGCCGCCAGCGCTCCCGCCAGCCGAA
>Ga0307508_10005179_pt1 | contig 12478 bp, 8 predicted proteins | sample 9_EM_MG_FD_203089 | JGI IMG/M metagenome (GOLD analysis project Ga0307508, IMG submission 203089) | Populus trichocarpa ectomycorrhiza microbial communities from riparian zone in the Pacific Northwest, United States - 9_EM | ecosystem: Host-associated > Plants > Roots > Unclassified | place... | reverse complement strand
CCCAGGCCCCGGACTTCCGCTTCGACGGACCGTCCACGGACAAGTACGGCTTCCGGTACCAGCCGGAGGGAGAGAACGAGATCGGGCCGCTGATGCGCATCACGGCACTTCTCGACCCGCCGGTCGCGTTCGTCGCCGGCTGCCCGGGCCACGAGGTCTACGAGCGCGCTCTGCGGGCGGCCGGCTTCGGCCCGGTGGAGTGGGTGCCGCTGACGGTGCCCGAGGAGGGCGAGGCGGCCCTGGGGAAGGCGTTCTGGACGGACTTCCTGGACAACCCGCCGCTGGCCATGCTGCGCTGCCGCGCCTGACGAGGAGGCCCGCCGGAAACGCGCCCGCGCCCCGCCGCTGTCGAGCGGCGGGGCGCGGGCCGTGGGTTCCGCAGGTCACAGCCAGGGCAGGAAGTCCTCCCCGGACCGCCGCGGGTACGAGGCGGCGCGGGCCGCCGTCTCGGTCTGCCGGATGTGGAGCAGCAGCCGCATGGCCGCGGCGGGGTCGGCGATGAACACCCGGCCGCCGGGCTCCTCCCGCAGGAGCCGTCCGGCGCGCCGGACGATGGTGCGCGGCCCCACGCTCTGGCACGCCGAGCCCAGCAGCAACTGCTCGACCTCGGTGAACGCGGCCGGATCGGGGGCGTCGTCCGCGGTCGTGGTCAGCACGGCCACCGGCTTGCCGGCCATCGGGGACCCGGCCCTGGGCCATACGAGCCAGTTCAGGGCGTTGAGCAGGGCGCCCGGCGGCACGGCCGCCGGCTCCGGTACGGCGAGCACCAGCGCGTCCGCGGCGGCCGCCCGGGCGCGCAGGGCCCGGACCTCGGTCGGCAGCGTATCCCCATGGTGATCGTCGTGCGGCGGCAGCCCGCCCCGGACCGGGCACACGTCCCATCGCAGGCCGTCGCAGTCGGGCCCCGCGAGCGCTCTCAGCAGCGGCTCGCCGAACGGGTCCGTCTCCGTTCCCGCGCAGAGCCCCAGCAGGTGAATGGGGTTCACGGTCGCCTCCTGGTCTTCCCCGTTGTGCCGTCGTGTGAGGGTGGCCGGGAGTCCTTCAGGACACTCCGGGCCCTGCCGGGGCGGATGTTGCCCGGAGCCGTCGGGACAGGAGCATGCCCAGCAGCGAGAGGGCCGCGGTGAGCCCGAAGAGGCCGAACAGCGCCGCCCGGGTGCCGACGTCGTAGTGCTGTGCGATGGCGATGGCCGCCCCGCCGAGCCCCGCGATCACACCGGTGGCAAGGGTCTGGGCGAGTTGCAGTGCGCCACTGATCTCGCCCTGCCGCTCAGCCGGTGCCTGCTCCATGGTTTCGGTGGTGGAGGCGTTGAACGCGATGCCCATGCCGATGCCGCCGATTCCCCATCCCACGATGGCGATCCAGCCCGGGATCGAGGGGGTGAGGATGACCAGCGCGATGATCGCCACACCGGCCAGCAGGACGGCGAACCCGAGCGCGACGCCACCGGTGCGGCTGCCCTGCCCCTTGCCGTCCCGCTTCGCCTGCAGCGCGGAGCCCAGCACCCAGGTGATCGCGCCCGCGGACAGTCCCAGGCCCGCCGTGGTGGAGCTCATTCCGTGCAGCTCCTGGAGGCCGAGCGGCAGGTACGCCTCGCTGCCGAAGTACGCGCCGCACAGCAGGCCGCGGATGACGGTGCCGGCGCCGAGCCCGGCGCGCGCGGTCAGGGTGCCTTCCGGGGTCACCTGGCGCAGCGCGGGCAGTGCGATGGCCACGCCGACCAGGGCGAGCGGGATGAGCAGGGCCAGGTTCTCCAGCAGGAGCGCCTGGAGCAGCAGTCCGGTGCCCGCGGTGAGCAGGACGGAGCCGGCCAGCGGGCCCTTCCACCACGGCTGGGCGGGGGCGGCGTCCGCGGCCGTCTCGCCGTCCCCGGTGCGGTTCAGGCGGCGCAGGCCAGGAAGGGTCAGCAGCGCGGCGATCGCGATGATCGGCAGCATGAGCAGGAACACCGCGCGCCATGTGGTGTGGTCCGCGAGCGTGCCGGTGATGACCGGGCCGATGAGGGACGGGATGGTCCACGCGGAGGAGAGCAGCGCGAACATGCGGGCCCTCAGGTGCGCGGGATAGGCGAGCCCGATGACCGTGTACGCCATGGCCATGACAGCACCGACGCCGAGCCCCTGGGCGAACCGGCCGAGCAGGAACAGCGGCCAGGAAGTGGCCGATCCCGCCACCGCGCAGCCCACCGCGAAGACGAGCATGCCGCTCGCCGCGGGCCGCCAGGGGCCTCGCCGGTCGGCGGAGCGGCCCGCCAGGACGGTGCCGATGATGTTGGCCAGCATCAGCGCGGACAGGCCCCAGCCGTAGGCCCCGAGGCCGTCCAGTTTCCGGGCGATGCCCGGCAGCACGGTGGCCACGCCGAGAGATTCGAACGCGACCATGCTGACCGAGAGGATCACGCCGAGCGTCAGTGCCCGGTAGGGGCCCGCGAAGACGCTCTCCGCGGGCTGGGGTTCCGTGGCGCCCGGTGGCGCGAGGGGCTCTTCGGTTGTGTTCGTCGCCTTGTCGGCCTGCTCGGTCATGTCCTCACTCCTCGCCAGTTATTTACATTCCGTTCCGGAACGGAAGTGAACCATATCTAGACTGCTGCCATGGCGAAACCCCCGGAAGCGGCGGCCGCCGCTGATGAATCGGTCAACAGTCAGCGCTCCGGCAGGCCACGCGACGCCCGCATCGATGTGGCCGTGCCCAGCGCGGTGATGGAGATCCTGGACGAGGTGGGCTATGGGAACCTGACCCTGGAAGCGGTCGCAGGCCGTGCCGGAACGAGCAAACCCGCCCTGCGCCGCCGATGGCGGTCCCGCCAGCACCTCGTGGTGGACGCGCTCGCCGCGCACATCGGCACCGAGCCCACCCCCGACACCGGCTGTACGCATTGCGACCTCATCGCCGGGGTGAGCACCCTCGGGCACGCGGCCACCACCGCCGCGCTGGGGCGGCGCGTACTACCGGCCCTGGTGGCCGACCTCGCCGGGGACCCGGAGCTGGAGGCGGCCTTCCTCGACAAGTTCTTCTCCCCCCGCCGTGCGTCGACGGCCGAGGCCCTGCGGCGGGGGATCAGCAGGGGGGACATCCGGGCGGACGTCGATATCGATTTGCTGTTGGACATGCTGGCCTCGACCACGTACTACCGGATGCTCTTCGGACACCTGCCCGTCACGGTCACGCTGGCCGAGGATGTGGTCGAAGTCGTCCTGGCCGGGGTAGCGACTGATCAGTGGCACATCCGGCATGGTCGCGAAGGAGGCCTCGACACATGACTGAGTGCCGGGGTGCACCGGGGCGTCCTGACCGCGAAGGATGAGGGATTGCTTTGCTGGGCCGAGAATGCGAAGTATCAGCACTGGACAGGGCCCTGGCTTCTGCGGCTTCCGGGATGGGGGTCAGCCTTCTGCTGGAAGGAGACATCGGCACCGGCAAGTCCCATATGGTGCGAACCGCCTTAAGGTTCGCCCGTGGCAAAGACTTCGAGGTGATCTCCGCCCGCGCCCGGCTGTCCGAACGCACGCTGCCGGCCGGAGTGCTGCACCAAGTGCGCGACCAGCTTCTCTCGCTCGTCGGCGGACTCGGCTCCGGTCCGGGCGTCCCCGGCTCCGCAGCCGTCGCCACGCACCGGCTGGTCGTGGCGCTCACCGACCGGACGCCGCTGCTGGTGTGCGTGGACGACCTGCAGTGGACCGACCCCGAATCGCTGCACTGGCTCGGCCACCTCATGGCGCGGCTCGAAGGGCTGCCCATCGTGCTGCTCTGCGCCCTGGGGCGTGACTACGCGCACCCGAGGGACGCCGAGCAGCGGACTCAGGGCACGGCCACGCTGACCGACGCCGTTTCCGGTTTCCACCAGCGCTTCCTGTTGCAGGGTCTCAACGCCGACTGCGTCGGCTATCTCCTCGCCCGTACCTTCGGCGAGCCGGTGAGCATGGACATCGCCCGGGCCTGTCGCGCGGCCACCGGTGGGAATCCCCTGCTCATGCAGGCGCTCCAGCGCGAGCTGCGGCGCAGCGACACCGGCCTGGCCGAGCTCTCCGCCGAGCGCGTCGCCGACATCGGTTCGGTGGAGGTGGCGGAGACGCTCGCCGCCCGTATCGAGCCGTGGCTCCCCGGTGCCGGCCGGGTCCTCGAGGTCGTCGCTGTCATGAGCCCGGTCAGGCACTGCGCCGTCATGGCCCGGCTCATCGGCGTCACCTCCGAGGAGGCTGCCGACCTGCTGTACACGTTCGTCCGCTGCGGCATTCTGGTGAAGACCGCGGCGGGCGTCGGCTTCGGTCAGCCCATGATCCGGGCTTCGTTCCTGGTGGCCATGCCACCCAGTGAGCGGGCGCGGCTGCACGCGGAGACCGCCAGGGTGCTGCACGCGGAGGCCGCACCCTGCGACGAGATCATCGCGCATCTGGTCGTCGCCGCGCCGATCGGCGAACCTTGGGCTTGTCAGCTCCTCATCAGCGGGGCCGACTCCGCCTTGGCCGACGGCGACCTGAAGAACGCCAGGAACTTCCTGGAACGGGCCCTGGACGAGTGCGGGCCGACGGAGCAATCCGCACTGCTGAGGCGGCTGGGCCACGTCGCCCTCATCGACGACCCCACCGCGGCCATCGCCTCGCTCCGCAGCAGCCTGCGGCTCCTTGAGGGGACGGGCGAGGAGCGCGTCCTGGTACTCCTCGATCTCCTCCAGGCCCTCGTGCTGACCGGCGACATCGCCGAGGCATTGCGCGTCGCGGACGCCGCCCTGCCGGAGTTGGAGCACGGTGACGCCGATATGGAGTCGCGCCGGGCCGTCGGCGCCGCGTCCGGGGTCCTGGCCCTCTTGGGCGGAGGCGGAGTGCGGTCGGTGCCCCCGGAGGTGAGCGCCGATGCCAGCCGCGCCCCCTGGGTGACACGCCTTGAGGCGGCCTGGTCGGCCCTGAGCGCCGAGTGGCGCGGCACAGGGCGCACCGAGGCCGTGCGCTGGGCGCGTCTGGGGCTCGGCCAGACCTCCGCCCAGGTTCACGTCCACGTTCTGCCGCGCCTGTGGCTCGTCCTCGCCCTCTTCTGCGCGGGCGAACAGACGGAGGCGGTGGAGAAGTGCCGGACGATCGTGGCCCAGGCGACCGCCGCGGGCTCCAGCACCATGGCGGCGCTGGCGCGGTCGGTGCTGGCCGAGTGTGCCTTCCGGGCGGGCCGCATCGAGGAGGCCGCGGAGGAGGCGCGCAAAGCGCTGGAGCACGGCCGTGGCAGTGCGTGGCTGGGGTCCGCGCAGGCCCGCTGCTGGTTGGGAGGCATACTCCTCGAATCGGGTGATGTCGGCCAGGCCCAGGAACTGCTCGCCGACGACCGGAGCGTGGGCAGCACCCCGGACGTGCTGATGCCCACGCTGTTGTTCCACCGGGGGAGACTGCAGATCGAAGTCGGGTGGACCGCCGCGGGGCTGGCCGATCTGGAGGAGTGCGGCCGGCGACTGTCCCAGCGGGGCTGCCTGAACCCCGCCGTGTTTCCCTGGCGGTCCGAGGCCGCCCTCGCCCACGCCCGCCTCGGCGACCCCGCCGCCGCCGACCGGCTGGCCCGCGAGGAACTCGACCTCGCCCGCGAGTGGGGGGCGCCGACGGCCATCGGCGTCGCCCTGCGAGCACTCGGCCTGCTGGCCAGTGGCGACCAGCGGACCGCCCTCCTGGTAGAGGCCGTCGGAGTGCTCCGGGAAGCCGGCGCCCCGCTCGAAGAGGCGCGCGCCGTGCGCGACCTCGGCCGCGAACTCCTGCGGACCGGCAAGGCCCGGCAGGCCAGGGCCGAGCTGCGGGCGGCCCTGGGGCTGGCCCAGAAGTGCGGAGCCGACGGGCTCGTGGGCACCTTGGGACAGGACCTGGCGGAGGCGGGCGCGAGACCGCGTCGCGGCACCGAGATCGGGCTGGAGTCCCTGACCCCGGCCGAACGCCGGACCGCGCTGCTCGCCGCCCGGGGGCTGACCAACAGGGAGATCGCGAACCGGCTGTACGTGACACGCCGCACGGTGGAGATGCACCTGAGCAGGGTGTACCGGAAGCTCTCGATCTCGGATCGACGCGATCTGTCCGTGGTGACCTCCGACGAGACCTCCGCACCGCCGTCACTCCCCCCGGCGCCGGTGCGGTCGGCGGTCGTACGCCCCCTCCTCCCCAGGGCGAGGTGATGACCTGTCGGGTCCGGCGGTATCCGGTATACGGACCAGACCCGTGGCCATAGGGTGACCGCGTGAGCATGAACACGCCCCCGGGCTGGTATCCCGATCCCGGTTACGCAGGCAGCGGCCCCGCCACGCATCGGTGGTGGGACGGCTCCGCCTGGACCGAGTACACGCGCGAGGCCACCGCCCCGGCGGACCCGCCCTTCGGCCCGCCGCCCGTGCCCGGCTATCCGCCCGGCCAGGACGGCGGCCGGGGGCTCGGCCGCGGCCCCCGGGTCGCGGTGCTCGCGCTGTCCGTGGGCGCCGTGGTCGCCGCGATCATCGGCGGCATCGTGCTGCTGGGCGACAGCGGGGACGACGGTGAGGGCGACCGCGCGAACCCGCTGCCGACCGCCCCCGCCCCGCCCGGAGGCGGCGGCGACGCGCCCACGGACGCCCCGTCCGACCTGCCCACCGACGGCCCCGGCGCGCCGCCCACCGACGATCCGAGCATCGCCCCGGACGCCGCCAGTGGCATCAGCCTGCCCGTGCTGACGGGCTGGCAGGCGGGCCGCAGCAGCTCCGGCGGCGCGGGCGTGACCACCTCGCGCTACCCGTGCCCGAACGACCCCTCCACCGACTGCGTACGCGGCGGCGCCTTCTCCCGCACCGCCAGCGGCTTCAAGGCGGACACCGCCAAGGGCATCGCCGAGGAGGACATAGCCCAGAACGCCGAGGAGGCCTACGGCACGGACGACGACACCGACCGCAAGGCGTACGGCGGGATCACCTCGCACAAGCGGCTCAAGGAGGAGGCGGTCGACGTCGCGGGGGAGCAGGGCTATCTGGTGCGCTGGAAGGTGATGACGAAGAAGGGCGACGACGGATACGTCCAGTCCCTCGCCTTCCCGTCGCCCACCGTCCCCGACACCATGGTCCTGGTGCGCTTCGGCTTCGACGTGAGCGACAAGGCGCCGCCGATCGCCGATATGGACAAGATCGTCAAGGGCATCGAGGCGCTGGCGGGCGACGGCCGGTCCATATAGCTGTCCGGCCGGCTACCTGTCCGGCCGGCTACAGGAAGGTGTGGCCCTCGCCCCGGTACGTCGGTACGGAGTCCACCACCCGGTCGTCCTCGACGAGGTGCAGCGTCGCGAACCGCTCGCACAGCTCACCGGCCTTGGCGTGCCGGAACCACACCTTGTCGCCGATCAGCAGATCGTCGGCGGGCGTGCCCAGCAGCGGGGTCTGCACCTCGCCCGGGCCCTCCTGCGGGTCGTAAGCAAGCCCCTCCGGCAGATACGGCACCGGCAGCCGGTCCCGGCCCGCCGCCCCGGATGCCGGGTAGCCGCCGCCCAGCACGGTCACCACGCCCACGCCCGGGCGGCGCACCACCGGCTGGGCGAAGAGGGCGGCCGGGCGTCCGCGGAAGGACGTGTAGTTGTCGAACAGCCGCGGCTGGTAGAGCCCGGACCCGGCGGCGATCTCCGTCACCGCGTCCTCGGCGGCGGTGTGCTGCACGCTGCCCGTGCCGCCGCCGTTGACGAACTCCAGGTCCGCCACGGCGCGGACCGCCCGGACCGCCGCCGCCCGGCGGGCCGCCAGCTCCCGGCGGGCCGTGCTCTGCATCAGCCGGATCGCGCGGGAACGCAGCGGACTGCCGGTCACCGCGTCGCCCACCCCGGCCACATGGCCCTCGTACCCCATCAGCCCGACCAGCCGGAAGCCGGGGCGGCGCTCGACCGCCCGCGCCAGGGCGGCCAGCTGCTCGGGGGTGCGCAGCGGGGAGCGCAGGGCGCCGACGCGTATCCGGCCGCCCAGCATCCGTAGCGAGGTGTCCAACTCCAGGCAGACCCGGACCACTTCGGTCCCGGCGCGCACACTCTCGATCAGGTCGAGCTGGCTGATGTCGTCCACCATCACGGTCACGGCGGCGGCCAGCTTGGGGTCGCTGGTCAGCGTGGCGTAGCCGTCCCGGTCGGTGGACGGATAGGCGAGCAGGACGTCGTCGAACCCCTCGCGGGCCAGCCACAGGGACTCCGCGAGCGTGAAGCTCATCAGCCCCGCGAAGCCGTCCCGGGCCAGGACCCGTTCCAGCAGCGCCCGGCAGCGCACCGACTTGCTGGCCACCCGGATCGGCTTGCCTCCCGCCCGGCGTACCAGGTCGCGTGCGTTGTCGTCGAAGGCCCTCAGATCGACAATCGCCACAGGCGCGTCGAGATGGGCGGTGGCCCGGTCGTAACGGGCCCGGTCAGCGGCGGAAGCGGACATGCGGTGAAGCTTGCCAGACCGCGATTACCGCTGGGTAGAGGGCAGCCGATGCGGAGGGTACCCGGCGCCCCGTAGAGTGTCGCGCACGCCACGACCGGCAGGTCAGCGGCGTGATGTCCGTATTCGGGCCCGCCTGCCCGAAAGGCGGTGGGGCGGCGCGGGGAACCGGACGGAGCGACGTGAACCAGGTCTCGAAGGGCGCGAGGGGGTGCCGGTGAGCGCGGACGCGGAACAGGCGCATTCCTCTCGTCGTACGCCCCCACCTCGCCCTGTGCACCCTCCGCGCACCGCGCCCCTGCCCCGGTCCGCGCCCCCGGCGCGCAACGTCACCCCGCCCAGCGCCCCGCCCGGCTTCGGGCCACCGCCCCGCGTCGGTCCGCCCGGGTTCGGCCCGCCCGGCTTCGTACCGGACCCGGACACCCCCGTGCTCGGCGTCCCGCCGAAGGTCCCCTTCCCCCGGGGCACCACCCGCGGCGGCCAGCACACCGGCCACAACACCGGCCGTACCGGCGGCCGGAACGCCTCCGCCGCCGACCCGACCCGCCTGCCGCCGCTCCCCACCGCCCCGCCGCTCCCCACCGCCCCGCCGCGCCCCACCGCGGCGCCGGGCGCCGGAACCGGCCACCACCGCCCGCGCAGCCGTACGGTGGCCGCCGCCATCGCCCTCATCCTCGGACTCGGGCTGCTCGGCGGCGGCGCGGCGGGCAGCTGGCTGGGCGACAGCCCCGACGCGGCGCCCTCCGCCGCCGACCGCTACGCCACCGCGCGCGCCACCTGGCACAGCGCCCCGGTGGACGACCTCTTCCCCCGCACCCTGCACGGCAAGGGCGACGGCCCCGGCGGCGCCGACCGCGTCTGGACCCGGATCGCGGTCGCCCCCGACAGCAGCTGCGGCGGCGGCTTCGACCCGCTGCTCACCAAGGCGCTCTCCCCGGTGGGTTGCGAACGCCTGCTGCGCGCCACCTACACCGACGCCACCAGCACCAGCGTGACCACCGTCGGCCTGCTGATCACCTCGGCCGACCCCGCCGGGATGAAGGCCCTGCGGGAGCGCTTCACCGCCGACAAGCTGGCCGAACGCACCGATCTGATGCCCCGTCCGTACGCGGTGAAGGGCACCGCCGCGGCCCGCTTCGGCGACGACCAGCGCGCGAGCTGGCGCATCAGCGTCCTCACCGACGCCCCCGCCGTCTTCTTCTCGGTCTCCGGCTTCGCCGACGGCCGCGAGGTCACCGACCCGCAGTCGGCGGACGAGGCGACCCGGCGCGGCGCGACCTCCGCCCCCGCCCAGTCCGGCCTGGGCAACGACGCCCGCGGCATCGCCGACGCGACCGAGGCCGCCTTCCGCCGCGCCCTCTCCGAGGCCCCCGAGCAGGGGAACGGCTCATGAAGACCGCGCGGCGCATCGCCGTGAGCCTCGCCGCCGCCGGGCTGACCCTGGTGCCCGTCGCCCCCGCGCAGGCCGACGGCATCCAGGCCCAGGAGTGGGCGCTCGACGCCCTCCACACCCGCCAGGCGTGGCAGACCACCAAGGGCGCGGGGACGACCGTCGCCGTCCTGGACACCGGCGTCGACGACCAGCACCCCGACCTCAAGGGACACGTGCTGCCCGGCAAGGACCTCATCGGCTTCGGCGCCGGGCGCGGCGACCGCCCCTGGGCCCGGCACGGCACCGCGATGGCGGGCATCGTCGCGGGCAGCGGACACGGCTCGGGCGGCGGCGAGGGCGTGATGGGCGTCGCGCCCAAGGCCCAGATCCTGCCGGTGCGGGTGATCCTGGAGGACGGCGACCCGCAGCGCGCCAAGGCGCGCAGTACCCGGGGCGGCGCGCTCGCGAAGGGCATCCGCTGGGCCGCCGACCACGGCGCCGACGTGATCAACCTGTCCCTGGGCGACGACAGCGCGTCGGCCCACCCCGAGCCCGCCGAGGACGCCGCCGTGCAGTACGCGCTGCGCAAGGGTTCCGTCGTGGTCGCCTCCGCGGGCAACGGCGGCGACAAGGGCGACCGCGTCTCCTACCCGGCCGCCTACCCCGGCGTGATCGCCGTGACCGCCGTCGACCGCTACGGCAGCCGCGCCGCCTTCTCCACCCGCCGCTGGTACGCCACCGTCGCCGCGCCCGGCGTCGACGTCGTCATAGCCGACCCCGACAAGCGCTACTACGAGGGCTGGGGGACCAGTGCCGCCGCCGCCTTCGTCTCCGGCGCCGCCGCCCTCGTCCGCTCCGCCCACCCCGACCTGAGCCCGCGCCAGATCCGCCAGCTGCTGGAACAGACCGCCCGGAGCCGCCCGTCCAGCGGCCACAGCGACGAGCTGGGCGCGGGCGTGGTGGACGCGGCGGCGGCCGTCAAGGCGGCGGCGAAGGTGAAACCCGAGCCCCAGCAGCCCGCCGCCGAGGCCGCGCCGCGGCGCTTCTTCGGCACCGGCCCCAGCCGGACCCGGGCCTCCGGCGACGAGGGCGGGGTCAACGGAACGGCCCTGTTCGCCGCGCTGGCCGGGGCGGGCCTGGTGGCCGCAGCGATCGCCCTGTGGCGCGGCAAGGGCCCCCTACGCACCCCCCACGCCCTACGCCGCATCACACCCCCGCGTACGCCCCCGCTGCCCTGACCTGCCGGGCGCGCTGTCCGCCGTAGGCTGCGTCCGCCACCGCAGGTGCTGGGAGCCCCGGTACGCCCCGTACGTCCCCTGCGCGCTGAGCCCCCCGCAGGTGCCGGGTGGGCCGGGCGTCGTACGGGCACCGGCCGACCCCGACGCGCTGGGCACCGTACGCGCCGCCCGCTACAGGACGCGCCGGGCGGCCTCGTACGCCCCGTACGTCCCCTGCGCGCTGAGCGCGCCCCGCAGGTGCCGGGTGCGCCGGGCACCGTACGGGCACCCGGTCGCCCACCCCACCCCGCCGTGCTGGGCGCCGTGCGACGCGGCGCGCCCCCATACGTCTCGGCGCAGCGCGATCCACGCGCGCTTGGGCGTCCACGCGCGCAGGGCGCGCCGGGTGCTCCGTACGAGCCGGGCGTTTGTGCGATGTGCTCGCCACCCGTACGCCGTCTCCGTGCCGAGCGACACCCATCTGCCGGTGGGCGCCCGTTCTCGCTGGCGCGCGTGCGACGCGCCGGGCGGCCGCACGGACTGGGTGGCCGGTGCGTACCGGGTCCTCCATGCGCGCCGGCGGCCTCGGTGTGCCGGGTGTCGCCGGGCCGCACGTCCGGAGGTCGCCCGTGCGCGTCGGCGTCAGGCGGCTCCGGGCGAGCCACGGCCCACGCCACCCTCCGCGCCGGGCAGATCCGCGACGCCGCGCCGTCTACGCCCGCAGCTCGGTGGCCGCTCCCACGGCAGCTCGGGCGGCCTGTTCGACCAGGGCCACGCCGGTGTTCATGTTCTTGCTGCCGTCGGAGAGCACCGCCACCAGATAGGTCCGTCCGCTCGCGGTGACCTGGCCGATGCTGTTGACGTCCCACAGCCCGGTGGTGCTGCGCGGCAGCCAGCCGTTCTTCAGCCGGGTACCCGCGCCCGCGTCCGCGGCGGCCGAGACGCCCCAGTCCTGGCCGGTGGTGACCTGGCCCATGAGCTTCCGGACGTACGTCTGCGAGCTCGCGTTCAGCGCCGAGCCGTCCCCGAACACCGCGCGCAGCAGCTTCAGCTGATCGGCGGCGGTGGTCCGGGTCAGCCCCCACAGCCCCGCCCGGCCGCCGCGGGTGCGGGTGAGACCCAGTCGGTGCTGCGCCGCGTCGAGCCCGTCGGCGCCGCCGATCGCCTTCCACAGCGCGGTCGCCGCGTCGTTGTCGCTGTGCTCGATCATCACGGTGGCGGTGTCGCGCTCCTTCGCGGTCAGCCCGCGCCGTTCGTCCTGCGCCTTGAGCAGCAGCGCCGCGAGGATGCCGACCTTGACGATGCTCGCCGTGTCGTACGTACGGCTCCCGTACGCCGCGCTCGCGCCCGACCGGGTGTCCAGGAGGGCCACCGCGAACTCCCCGTCGCAGTCGCGCGTCACCGGGGCCAGCGCGTGGGTGAGCGCCGTGCGCAGCGTACGAGCCGATGTGGCGGGCGGTGCCGCCGATGCCGTCGAGGGCGCCCCGACCCCGGTCACCCGCTCCACG
>Ga0307508_10005178_pt1 | contig 12479 bp, 11 predicted proteins | sample 9_EM_MG_FD_203089 | JGI IMG/M metagenome (GOLD analysis project Ga0307508, IMG submission 203089) | Populus trichocarpa ectomycorrhiza microbial communities from riparian zone in the Pacific Northwest, United States - 9_EM | ecosystem: Host-associated > Plants > Roots > Unclassified | place... | reverse complement strand
GAGGATAATAATCAATAGATTAAATGGATATGAATTCGAGAGTGGTATTGCGCTGACCCGGGCTCATAACCTGTCAAGATTATGATGGAAGTTTGATGGAACGATGAAGTCTTGTGTGTATTGTCTTAGAGAGAAAGGCAGGAAAAGTGAAAAGTCTGAATACACGTATATGACGTGATTCTACACGTGACAAAGCAGAACGAGTGAGATATTGCAACAGGCGGTTCTCCAAGGTACTCGAGTGTGTTCTGGTGACGCAAGCGAGAGCGGGAGCGGAAGCGGGGGGGGGAACGGGAACGGGAACGGGAATGGAACGGGAACGGGAACGGAAACGGGAGACAGAGACCGACAGCGTCAGACGGACGTGTCGGACAGAGAGACGGACAGCGTCAGACGGACGTGTCGGACAAGAACGGACAACGTCAGACGGACGTGTCGGGCAGGGAGACGGACAGCGTCGGACGGACGTGTCGCACAGAGAGACGGACAGCGTCGGACGGACGTGTCGGACAGAGACGGGCGGCGCTAGACGAGCGTCGCCGATACGGAGATACGGTGGAAACGGAGGAAACGGAGGAAACGGAGACGAGGTTGATATTCCGAATAGAATAGAAGAGGTTGCATGAAGAGAAGAAGAAGACAAAACACGGGAGACAGCCCTCCTTATATACACAGTTCTCGCAACTCCCATACGTCCTCCTACTCATACCCGCGCAACTCACATACGTACTCATACTCACATTTGTGCTCATAACCACGCAACTCATACAACCTTCTCTTATGCAACCGGGGCCCGGAACCGACACCCTTTCCAAGATCGAGACATCCGGAGCGAGGTGACGACACTCTTTCCAAGATCGAGACATTCGGTGCGAGGTGCCGGCATCAACAACGAAATCAAACAACCAAACCCAAATCGAGCGCCGGGACCTGCGCCGTAACAGCTACCTCCTCGTCATTCCTTCCTTTTGCCCACCATCCGATATCATCCACAAAGGACAGCCCACTAATCCCTGGGGCTGCCTTTTCCACTGCATCAAAGATCCCTTACAAGTATGTGACAAACAGGATGGGCGCCGCTGGAGAACCCTGTAGGTCACCAGTGTCCACTGCATTGGACTCTCCCACTTCGCCATCCAGCACAAGTTTAACCCGTCGGTCTGACATGAAGCTCATCGTCCAGCGGATGAGATCTGCCTCCAGTCCCAGTTCCTCCATTTGCTTGCCCAGGAGAGACTTGTTGACATTGTTGAATGCTGATTTGACATCCATAAATAGGGCACCAGCAACCTTCCTCTCACCCCATGCCTTCTGCGTGCGATTAATCAAGATTGCCACTGCGTCTACACACGACCGGCGTTTCCGGCACCCGAATTGACCCTCGTGTAGCCCTCGCTTCCGCTCCAAGTGGTCAGCGATCAGGTGGCCTGCCGTTCGCTCCAGTAGCTTGCTGATGACGTCGAGTAATCATATTACCCGATACGCTCGTACCTTCGAGTAGTCTGGCTTCCCAGGCTTGGGAATGACCACTCCTTTTGCCATTTTCCATATTCCTGGGTGAAACCCAAGCCGGATACACGCCCGAACCAGCTGGGTTATGCGCTGTTCGTCCCACTGCCAAAACACCTTGATGATGTGTGCCGAAATCCGATCGTCTCCCGGGGCCGAGGTGTTGGCTGCCTTCCTCAAGAGTGATCCGACCAATTGAGCATCGACCCTCTCAAAGGCCTTGCCCCCTTGCGCCGGGTTGAAATTTTCAGGTGGCCCCTGTGGAAAGTGTGCCTGGAGAATCGCCTGTTCCCGCTCCTGGTGGCCTTCAGCGATGGACCCATCTTCCCGGACGAGTGTCTGGCCAGTCTTGTCGATCCTGGGCATTGTGTACCTCGCTGCTGTCCATACCTTATTCCCGTCTGCCTCCTGTAGGAACCGGTTCCAGCAGTCTCTCTTTGCCTTCCGTATTGCCCGTCGGAATTCCCGCCTTGCCGCCTTTACTCGCGACATTGCGGCCACCCTCCATTTCCTTCTAGCTCTTCCCAGATCCTTTCTCAGCTCCCTGAGGTCTGCATTCCACCATGGTTTTGACCGTGAGCACCACCTCTTCTTCCTTGCATGTTCATCCAATGTCACGGTCATCGCCTCCCTCAGAGCCCCTGCCTCTTTCACCACATCGTCGGTTGTGCTGTCATCAGATAGGATTGGGGTCCGGCCCACCATGCCCATGTAGCACTCCCTCGCCTTTGCCTTCCTTTCTTCTGCCTTTTTCTTTTCCTATTCCTCATTTTCTTTCGTGGGATCCCATCCACTAATGTCCCATCCTGTCGTTTCCGTACTCATGTCGGGCTTCGGGTGAGGGTTTCCCAGCACCTCCCACATGATGACTTCGTGGTCTGACCTGGTTGCCTCTTCGTCAAGCAGGCACCAGTTCAGCTCCATATTAGGTGAGGACAGGGTAAGGTTGATAACTGAGTGGTTCATCGCCCCTGGTCCCATCCTTGTGGCTTCCCCAGTGTTCCACACCAACAGGTCCTTCTCTTGAATCAGCCGTTCCCAGAAGACATTGTTTCTGCTTCGTGTCAACCTGGGATTCCACAGCTTGCTGTGGGCGTTCATAACTCCAGCAATGATCACCCTCCGCTGCTTGGTGATCTCGCCCCACTGGGCCTCTTGGGCAGGCCGTTTGCTCTCACTACCCTCATGTCGGTCGTATACATTGGCGATGACAATCGTATCCCCACCTGGGAGAACAACCTCCACCACCTGCATGTAGTTTCCACACTCCTGCGTCATCTCTTTCAGCTCTGTCACCCGGCACCTTGATGCCCGGTTGACTGCTATCCAACACTTCGCTGCCACCCCCTCCTCCCCTTTGATGAAGGTGAGGCTGGGGTGTGAGCGTGTGCCGTCCTTCTCGTTTCCTCCTCTTGGCTCCTGAATGAGCACTAAATCTGCTCCTCTTCTGACTGCCGTTTCCAATACCGCTTCCATCACCTGACCACCCCTGGCACAGTTATGCTGCAGTGCCAGCAGCCTCCGGGGTTCTCGTGGGGCCGCCATCATACAGCCATGGGTGGGGCGGTGCTGAGAAAGTGGCCGTGATGGGGTATGAAAAGTTGCGGGATGTTGAGTGAGGTGCACAGCCGTTGTTTGCCTTGCTGGGGGGGGAAAAGGGTTGGTCAGCGAAATTTGGGAGTCCAATTTGGACGTTGGGTGTATGTTGCAGTCGATCGGAAATTTGCATTCTGGTGACAACATGAATTCAGCCAATGAATCCCGTGCGTACAGCAGTCGCTGGTGACTTGGTCGAGTTGACTATTCGAGCCACCCAGGACTGAAGGGCGGAAGGTCGCAGCCAGCTGTTAACCTCAGCACTGCCAAGACATCTCCCACACTTGGCACCACACCCAAGACCTGGCTCTCGCTGATTACGAACCTACCCTCCCGCATCGTCCGACTAACGCCCAGCCTCAGACCACGCCACGAAGTTAACCGCTACCCCTCGGCATACATCACCAAACGGATATTCCTGACATTACTGAGACTCCGGTCTTTACGCCATCGCTGGGAGCCATGCCGTTTTTCCAGCAAGTCTCAAAGTAAGTCCCTGAGTGAATTGTGGCAGTGGCGGGGTGATGATGGTCTTCCCAGCAGTTGGCTCATTTTTCAGTAGCGATCCACCTGTCCCTACACGCGACGCGTGTTACCAAGCATGCCACTTGCTGGGCAAGGCCGAGGGCCAGTTCCTGAGAATGAGGAATGGGCTGCGTGCCTCACATCGCTTCCTAACAGTCATCAACGATGCGGCGTCGCCCCTCGGTTGCCGTGCGCACGGCTGTCTCCACTGGACTCGTGTGGTCTCTCGTCAGCTACACGGCGTATTGGAGGCACTGGTGGCTGAGCGCAGACTGATATATCCATTCGAGGAGTCGTGGTTTGGTTGCACGCCGGAAGAGATAGAGAGCATCGTCAGCTCATGGCTATCACACCCCGGCATCAGGAAGTCGTGGAGGTTCAACGAACTGGTCACTGCCATCGCCCGACTCGAATGCGAAATGGAGTCCCTGATCAGGCAGTCCTCTCAGGTTCCGGCGAAGAAAAGCCATGATGACGAATGCCATTCGTCACACAGCCAGCTGCGCAGGCGGAGGCCCTACACCGCCGACATCCATGCGGAGGCGGGGGTCTCGTGAGTGGTGGGTCCATCGGTTCGGTTAGAATAAATAGAAAGAGCTGAAGTTGGTAAATTCGGTAATGATTTTCGGCTTGCAGAAGCGGCCTCTAATTATAGATGCGCGACTCCGTTACTCTCATGTACTCAGTTCGATCGGGTGCGTGTGCCGGCGTGGTTGGGGGCCAGTGGCACCTTCGCTACGGGGATCCTTCGAGGTGGCAACCCATTGTCACAAACCTGGCGTGACAGGCTCAGGGGGGCCGCCGCGGGCGCCGCCATCACCCATAGCCGGCCTATGGTTCATCCTCGTCTCTGCCGCTACCGCCTCCATTCTCCGGCGCGCCTAAAGCGCCACACCCGCACACCCCGACGCCGCTCCGGTAGCCGCCATCGAGAGAGTCTCGACCTGGCCACGGGCCGACCAGGGTTTCCGTTATACTATGCTTGCACGTCAGTTCTCCTTTGTCGTTACGTATGTCGTCTCTGGTTTATGCTTGCGCGTCTTTCTCCTTTCTTACCTATGTGTTTCCCTTTGATTGAGCTTGCGCGTCCTTCTCCTTTCTTACGTATGTGTTTCTGTTATATTGTCTTACGAGTGCGATCTTGTGTTTGTCTGGAGGAAGAGCAACGAGTCATCGAGTATGGGAGGAACTGTGTCAGACTTGCGGGCAAGCTGTTATGATGCACAGAGGGAAAGAGCAACGGGTATAAAAGGAGGGCGCGGTAGCTAGTCTGGAGATTCTTCTCCACGCAATATATTATCTATACACATGAACCTACCCTCCCACATCTCTGAGCGGCGTGACGAGACCAGCGCCGGGATCTCGGACCACTCGCGCCGACGACCATGCGGCCATCCGGCAGCGCGATGAAATGATCCAAGGACCGCCTACAACGAACGACATCGAGATACGATTATCGCTATACACAGACCTAACTTCAGACATCCGTGAGCGGCGCACGAAGAACAGACCCGCGCCGGGATCTCGGATCACACCCGCCGATGACCACCTGGTCATCGGGGAGCGCGACAAGTGATCCGAGATCACCTACGACAGACAACATCGAGATACGATTATCTCTCTCCACAGGCCAATCTCTCTACATCCGTAAACTAGCGCTGCGACCACAACCCGTAAAACACCACAGAGTGAGCGAAGCCGAATACTGCTACTGCGACGCCGAATACCGCAACGATACCACGCCGGGCGTGAGAAAGATAGAGCGAAGCCGAATACCGCTACTGCGACGCCGAATACCGCAACGATACCACGCCGGGCGTGAGAAAGATAGAGCGAAGCCGAATACCGCTACTGCGACGCCGAATACCGCAACGATACCACGCCGGGCGTGAGGAAGACTACCGTGAAGACAACGATACCACGAAAGGCGTGTGAGAGACAACGATACCACGCCGGGCGTGAGGAAGACTACCGCGAAGACAATGATACCACGCAAGGCGTGACGGATACCGCGAAGACAACGATACCATGCCAGGCGTGAGGAAGACTACCGCGAAGACAACGATTCCACGCAAGGCGTGTGAGAGACAGCGATACCACGCTGGGCGTGAGGAAGACTACCGCGAAGACCAACGATAGGACAAGGGATCCGGAATCACTTGCACTGGACGAAGGAGTCACTGGCACCAATCCAAGGACGAGACACGAGTAGCTATCCGGGATCGCTCAAGGCCAACGAGAGGATGAGACACGAATAGCGATCCGGGATCGCTTGCGCCGAGTGCATAAGACCTCCAGGTGGCCGCAGAGAAGACTGGGAGTACGACGACTCGCCAGCGCCCAGAGAACGACACCGTGCTACGTTAAAGACCACTGGGTGGCAGTAGACGAAGACCGCGTAAGACCTAGCACGGCCGCACAGGAAGACTGGGAGCACGACGCCTCACCAGCACCAAAGGCTACGCCGAGGGACATCCTTAGACTTCACCTGAAACAGTGGGGAGTACTTGCCTGCGCCAGAGAGCTGAACGAACACAGCCCAAGAGCCGAACGAACAGAAGCCCTACAGAGTAGGCAGAACGACGAGCTACGTTGCCAGTCGAGCCCCAGACAGAGAACGGAAGTCGGAGTCAGGTTTTTGACACCCATCTAGAGCCTTCCGGTCGTGTAATATTGACAGCTTCCACTCGTGGACTGCTGTGGTATGGCTGCCGCGATATAGACTTGGCACTGTGGTAACGGCGAGTGGGCATATGTTTTATCTGTGGATATTTTGGTCACCGCTTGAGTCCTGACCTCCACCGTCGATTTGGGCCGAGTAGCATGCACTATCAACGCCGATTTCGGATAATGAGAACGACAAGAATGCCGCTGGGTTGTGGCGTCCCGCGCCCCCAGGCAATGAAACATCATCATCGTCGACGTACCTTGCCCCTAGGTTACAAGCAATGCGTAAATCATGTATTAAAAATGCGTAATTCAACTTTGAATGCGGCACACTGCAATTACTGATACAAACGCAATTTGTAGGCAAGACTTGTCTCGCACCAGACTAATTCCTTCGTTGGTGACTCACCTCGTACCTCGCCTGCCACCACTCCAGTCATTAGTCTGGATTAAGTCCTCGTCCAATTTTGGTGTGACCCCAATCCCCCCTTTTTTTTCGCGACACATCAAATTTTTGCTGCAACAACGTTACCACCAAATCGAAAACCTAAATTCATCGTATAACCATCCCTCTGCCTTCATAGTAATCAGACCTCCACATCTACCACCACCGTAGTAGCTTACTTCCACATCCATAGATCGAGTACTATAACACGGAACGATGGCCGACGAAGCAGCCAAGATCCAGCATGTGCTGAACTGCCTCCGCCGTCACCGTATGACATTGCTCAGTTTCTTGGAAGCGTTCTTTGCAAGTACAATGCATTCAGCTACTGCAGCTAGAGGGCTATTCTTTGCGGATGGTGGCATGCGACGTACATTCCAAGCAATGCTAGAGAATTCGGATTATGTCCTAGGCAAGCGTCAGACAGCGAAGCGGACGAAACAGCTGTACGATGACTTTGGCATGTACTTTCACACCATAATCGTCCGTATGCTTCGTGTCGAGGTGAATGAAGTATCAAAGTATCCCCTGATGCATATGAAACCGATCGATATATCTCCTCAGGCTTGTGAGGGGTTCAACCTTTGGGACTATGAGCAGTTGTACAAAGAAAAGGCACCCATACTATTTGGTATCTTGCAACTTGAGTGCTGTGTACCATCGGCCATAGAATCAATTCGGCAAGTCGACATCGGTGAACCACTACTGGATGAAGAGCTACGAGACGAGATGGAGGAAGCAGAAGCTGAAGTTGAGTCTGGTGATAGAGATAGCCATGAGATGGGGCTGCAGTCTGCACCAGCAAATTACGATGATAATAGCAGCCAGCGGAGGAAGAGAAGAAGACCAAGATCCAAGGCTTTAATGTCAGTCATGCGTATGTCTCTCTTGATGGCCGCAAGATCGCTGCACAACAATGGCATTACCGGAAGGCTTGGAATCTTTTGCCGTGCGATGAAGGTTCCGAAGGTCATGCGTCAGTTTCTGAACACAATCGGATTTTGTACTGCATATCAGACGTCAGGCGAATGGCTCCGAGAGAATGCGGCATCAGATCGACTCTGTCTTGGAAGTAAGTTCCGAAACGTACCAATGGGGGTCTGCTGGGACAATCTTGTAAGGTTCGACAAGAAAGCTGAGCCGACGGTACTCAACCCCGGTAACAAGATCCAACAGAATACATCCGCCTTTATGTATGCCCTTCACATTCCACCACCATCCCTCGATGCTACAGTAGCTGAGTTCGTTACCTATCGAAATATTCAACAAGCGATTCGGGAAGGTGATGATTCCACTGTGAAAGGAATTCTTCCAGCCAAGTTAATGTTTCGGTCCGTTGACTACAACAACCTCACCGTGGATCCTTCGTCGTTTCTTCAGAAAGATTTGATTGCTACCCATATTCCTTAAATTGCTACCAATCTCGTAATGGATGTATTGGGGTTATTGTGTGGTGATGCAGCCCTAAAGACTTACCGACTCGATGGCAATATGCTGCTACGGATTCCAGATGTTTCAGAGGCTGCAGATTACCTTGTGCTTGATCCATACAAGTCTGACTTCCATACATGTCCAACAATGGGTCTGGACGAAACTACCCTGGATGGAACGATTTCGGTTTACCAGAAGTTACTTGAATACATTCAGGTCGAATCAGCCTCATTGGATGGACGAGCCATATTCAGCTATGGAGATCTCCTAACGGTAAAGAATCTCTCATCGTTGAAGGAGATGCGAATTCGGGAGTCTCGTGCAGATCGACTAGAATTTGCAGCCCCGAAAGCAGCATTTTTCCACATGTCGATGGCAAATGTCGATGCCGTTATACGATGCAACTGGGGCAAGAATGGAAGCCGTGATCCAAGTTCTCTCTCCCGCTTTGCAGCTGTGTTAAACAGGTCCGGCATAACCGAAGAAACTGGCGATTTCAATGCTCGTTATCGGCTTATTGACCATGTTCTCTCTGGATATGTGGCAGCTGCCCTGATGACACAAGCATCGAAGTTGTCTGGCTATCTGATCCGTACTCCCAAAGATTTCACTGAATGGGTACAGGTCATGATTGGAGGCAGTTAGTCACCACAGTAGTTACATACTACTTTGCCTTGGAAAGAGTCGCATTTCAACGTGGTCAGGCTATCGATTGATCTACCGCCGCATACGAGACCAGACGAGCAGACATCATGTCTAAGAGAAAGGGACAACGAACTGTGCAGGAGAATCAATTCTGTTCAAACGCTGGCCGTAAAACTTTTCTGGACAGGCATACAGTCTCACTTCGGGACAAGGTTCTGGAGAATGCGATCCTGTTCATGAATCAGGCTCTTATTGCAGTGGATTTCCATCAATCCATGCGTAAAGGGGAAGTGGGAAGATTGGAGGCCGACCTCAAGATAATGATGATCAACTTCCACGGCTGCGGCAAGACGAAGTACGCCCGCATATTACTCGAGAGACTGTTCGATCAGCATCATGTGTGGACGCCTGAGCACCATTACATCGACATACGGAACAACTTGATGAATCTTAGTGGCCAAAGAGACTCCTTTGTGGCTGTTGATGAGAACCTTGAGCTCATCAATGCAGATCTTCAAAGTGTCTCATCGAACCACCCGCCGAAGCGACACATGAGCGAGCCGTCGGGCAAGCCGCCGGGCCCCGCCTCGAACCACCCACCGAAGCGACACGAGCCAGCCGTCGGGCAAGATGCCGGGCCCGCCTCGAACCATCCGCCGAAGCGCCACGAGCGAGCCATCGGGCAATACGCCGGGCCCGTCTCGATCCGAACCATCCACCGAAGCGATACACGAGCGATCCGTCGAGCAAGCCGTTGCCGCGGAGCCGCGTGCGATCCGGCGCTCAAGCCGCAGCCAGGGGGCGCCGCAGATATCGAACCGAACCCCTTAGATTATTCGCTGTGAATCCCCTAACGGTGGGCGAACTTGGAAGGAGGGTCATTGGGGAAGTTATTCTTGTATAATAATTGAACGCTGGCGAAGACCGTGCGTGCCCCATCTCCTTCGTGACTATCGAGAAACCTGACTAGTTCGATATTACCGCCACTCTGACGTTGACCGGACGTCCCAGTGTCACACTATAATCTAGGGTTCAAGTCACCTTTCTCGAGAATTTCGACCTTCAGACGACGTCGATTGTCAGCCACTCACTCTCCCTCCGGTCGACACGAGGCAGATGTGTGAAGAGAAAGAAGGTCCTGCTCAACGCCAACGACGAGCAAGGAAGTTTGGGTAGCCAGGGGTCGAGTTGAAGCTCGACGGGACCTGGTAACGCGCCGAAAGGGCAAGGAAGGAAAGATCACTTGCCGGCCGTTGCGCCGAGCAGACGTGGTCAAGCCGAAAGGCTAGGGAGAGAAAGACCCCCAGCCGGCCTATGAGCCGTAACTGGGAGGTCGGGTCAAGAAAGGAGCATTGAGAGCCGGTCCAAGCAGCGGTCGACGATAACCGCGGAAACCGCCTGAACCGCACTGCAACAGCTCCGACGACGGTGTCCATCGCACCGCGTGCGTGGCACCGAAGAATCAGCTAATCCCGCCAGAGACGCAGTCCACAACGGCTGCTGGGCAGGCAAACGACGAGGGTTTTTTCGTTCTGGGCTTCAATGGACTTCGAGTGCTGCTGAGCTCGTTTTTCCTGTTTTTCACCGAAACCGGACGAAAATCCCCAAAATCCAGTCCTTTTGGGTCCCGGCGACCACCAGCTCACCAAGGAACCAGCACTCGTTCTCACTCGAAGCCGGTGAAGTCGTTCCGGATACGTTAGAATACACGTTCCGGGCACCTTTCCAGCTACTCCGAGTTGCAGGACCGGGTATTCGCTGCATCCAACGTGTGAAATCCGCACTCGAAGCCGGTAAGGTCGTTCCGGATACGTTAGAATACACGTTCCGGGCACCGTTCCAGCTGTTCCGAGCTGCGGAGTTTGGCATTCGCGGCGTTCGACGTGCGGGAGTTCGCACTGGGAGCTATTCCTCGACATCGCCCTCACCGACCCGTTGCGAGGCAGCTCCTCGATGGAGCGTAACGCCAATCGCACGTCATCCGGGCATATACGCGTCTGTCGACGAACCCACGGAACACCATACGCCGAGCAAACCTCGTGTAATGGGGTATTCAACCGACGCCAGGCTCGCCGATTACAGCATCCCGCTGGCATCGACGATAATATATCAACATCGGTCCAGTAGCCGGAAGGGCAAACTTGACGCTTATTCAAGGCGTTCGGAGAACCGCCCTGGAAAGGGGGGGATAAGGATCGACCGCTTACGGCGATCCGGCATGCGAAGCAGGCTGCGGCAGCCTTCGTCAGAATTGGCGGCAAAGGCTCCGTACTCGCGGTACCAGCAGCACCGCCGAATACCGGGAAAGCCTCGGAAGGACGCCGTTCCGTGCCGAAGCGCAGGAACGGGTTGACCGAAAGGTCAGGGAGGATGCCGTCCCGTGCTGAAGCGCCGGGGCGGGTTGGCCGAAAAGGCCGAGGAATACGATGGCCGGAAGGCCGGGGAACCGGTGCAGTAGGGAAACTGTACCGGGCAGCCGAAAGGCTGGGGAGGAGGCCGTTCCGAGCCGAGCGCCGGGACGGATGAGCCGAAAGGCCGGGAATTTGAGGATGGAAACGGGATGCCTTCACCGGAAGGTGGGCACCGGGCACCAGACTCAGGACGTCAAGAGTCCCCCGGAATATGGACGGCATCGACAGCAATACGATGTCATGACCGTTACGATCCGACGAACACGCCATTCGACGGCCGCCGGCTCAAGGAATGGTTAGAGAGTTTTTCCCACTGGGTTTTTCTCGATAACCAGAGCGGTAGGCTGGGAGGCTACGTTCAAAGATCACCTTACAGAACCGTCACGTGTTTCGTCAATTTGAAACGCCGACGGGCTACCGGCTCACGACGATTTGAGGGACTTTTTCCCACGGGGTTTTTTCAGTCTCAAGAATCGAGCGGTAGCAGGGTATATGATCCTAATACGCCAACGGACTACGGGCTCACCGATTTGAGAGACCTTTTCCCACGCGGGTTTTTTGTCTCAACAATCGAGCAATAGTACGGGGCTGAAGGACTATACGCAACAACACCATCCTATAGCTTTGGGACGAAGCTTAGGAAGGGGGGGATAGTGTTACACCCTAAATACTACAGGGTCGGAATTCGGATACGGACCAGGCAGGAAGGTATCGGAAACTCGTCACACGGTCTTAGGACGGCATCCGGAGACCGGGCAACCGACACTGTCGGGGCTCGGCTCGGGTCAACCGACTCTGCGGCACCAGGAGGTCCCTGGGCCAAGTACCGGCGCAGACCGGGAAAGCGCAAGCGCTGCCGCGGAGGAAGACAACCTTGGTGGTCATCATAAGAAGGACAAGCAATCGGAAGGAAACAAGAACGCAAGGAGTTGCGAGTCTAGGTCGCGGAATAGGAGCGGGGTTGTTTCCAGAGGCACGGCCCAGAGGAACAACACCACGAGTCGGGAATCGCGGTATCGTCGCAGACGGCTCGAAGGCCCGAGGCGATACCGTTGCACCCCGTGGTCAGGAGACACGAGGGATGATGCTACCACTCGCATCCTCGTCATTGACACCCGATTAGGGCGATGAACTCTGGGCTTTGCCAGCGCACGACAGCGTGAGCGTGTCCCCCACTTATCCGAGATGCTTACAACGATTATGAGGCAGGGCACACGCCGCACCAAGGTGAGGACGTCGAGTTGAACGAA
>Ga0307508_10005177_pt1 | contig 12481 bp, 18 predicted proteins | sample 9_EM_MG_FD_203089 | JGI IMG/M metagenome (GOLD analysis project Ga0307508, IMG submission 203089) | Populus trichocarpa ectomycorrhiza microbial communities from riparian zone in the Pacific Northwest, United States - 9_EM | ecosystem: Host-associated > Plants > Roots > Unclassified | place... | reverse complement strand
CTTCAATCATTAGAAGAATCTCCAGAGAAATCATAACATGAAAAGTACTCGAAGTGGGGAAACGTGACTTTTTGCATCCCCCACAAAACCCTTTCTTGCTTACGCAAGAGTCGGGGAACACACCTGCGCACCGCTGATGCGTGCTGCATGGCCGCAAACCTCGTCTACATAAATTTGGGTGACAATGAGACGCGGCCCATCACGCCTATACCACAATTGGCCTCCAGGGCTTGCAACGAGCAAGCAATTGGGTTGCTCAAGTATTGGTCTCCGCTGATTTGCGTTCAATTTCGTGTTTTCTCACGCACCGACCTCACATCCCACAGCCCCCACACACGACACACGACACACGGCAACGAACAACGAGGGACGTTCATGTAACGGGCTTGACGTCGAAATATACACGCATACCTTGAAGAGACGATGCTAAAAAATATCCTCACACCTTTACTTAAATCGGCTTTCGACGATCCAAGATCTCCATTGCATCAACGAAACCCCTCGAATTGTAGTATACCAGAAACAGTAGACGACGACAGTATTGCAGAGGACTTCGCATACGATGTGCGCGTCGAAATCATCAGGAGGACGGTGGAACAGCTTAAATCCACTTCAGATATAACAGCCCATCGTGATGTTAGTGTTGTTGGAACGCGGCGTGTTTTGCGAAAATATCCCGGCCGTGCATACCGAAAAGTACTGACAAGAAATATCTCTCCGTGTGTGATAGAATTTGGAACAGATCCATGCGGTATTGCAGCAGGATGATCGAATGAAGGATGTATTCAGCGAACTGGATGGCTTGATTCTGCTCGTCAGCGTTCTTTCAACCTTGCGAGATGGTGACAGCAACGCCGAGCAATGGGATGACACTATGTGTGCAGCATTCAAGACAATGGTTGTTGCATTGAAGTCCCACCCGCGCAATCAATCCTTGTTCGAGGTTAGTAGCTTCATCCTGGGTAAAATCATAAATCGCGTGATAGTAATCTCTTCGTGATAGGAATGCATTGGCTTTGACGCCTTAAAGGATGCTATTCGACCCTCGGCCTTTACCAAGGCGGCTCTTCGTTTATTCGGCCTCCTTCTCTCGTTGGCGATGTTAAATGAGGAGCTGTTCGAATTCTTTATGCCACCAGGAGAAGATAAGACTAGCAGCGTGCTGGTCGTAAGCGAAGTAGACTCATATGTCTCATCAAAACTGGTTAACTGTGTGGACTTGAGGATGCCCAAAGCACTGATCGTACTCTTTGAGCTCAGCTGCTTGCTTCAGCCTCCAGAGTCGATTTTATACCTCGTTTTTCGAACAATAGATCGCATAACAGGTGCTGCGCATCGGAATCAAGCCGTCATGAACCATGCGGGGTTAATGACTCCTATTTTCAACGCTCTCTACGAACCGGGGGCCAAAATAGAACTCTCGGAACCAGCTAAACACCTGCTGCGGAAGACGTTCAGGCGATTGTTGGATATTGGATTCTGCTCGGTGACAGAAACAGAGAGGTTTTTCAAAGCCACGCTTAATGGGCCGCATGTGAACTCCGACGTGCTGGCTATATTGAAGAGCGGAAGCAGATCTAAATGGCCCCAGTTCTTCAGTTTTCACAATGGTGCATCCCTCACGTTCTCCGACGAGTCGGGCAAGACGTTCCCGCCACCATCTGGATTTACATTTTTGGTCAGTGAATCCCGTCAACACCGCTGGCATGGGCCTGAGTTCTCTGCGTGGGCAGATCTGGATATACGCCGAATCGTTGCCATCATCCTCCAACGGATCACTCACCATTCTTGGTGCTAGATCAGCATCACCTTCGCGGTGGATAGTGCAGCTGAAAGTGCAACCCAATGGGTGCCTGGAACTTATGACGCCGTCAGACCGCGACTCGCTCATATCCCCAACAAACTCTGTCCGTACAGGCCGCTGGACTCAGGTTGCATTCGTTCACTATGCGCACAAGCCGTCAGCATCCCCCATGTGTACGCCATTGCCTGTACAAGTTGATTTCTCGCCTGGCTTGGCCATTGACTGTCTATTATATACTTTTAGACCTCTATGTGGACGGCCGGGAAGTCGCGTCGCGTAACAGTGTCTATCCAAAGCCATCGCCCCCTCCGACATCCTACAATTTCGGCTCCGACCCCTTTTCAGAGGGCTCAGAAGACGATATAAGCCCGCGCTGGTCAATGGCATCATGTCATGTAATAGCTGTACCTCTGCCGCCTGATGTGGTTATCCTGACCCACAGGATCGGACCGAGGTATCATGGCAACTTTCAAGACGGGTCACTGTTCCGGTTTCTGACGTACCAGATGTATACATCTGTGAACGTCCGCGTCTTTGCTCGGCAGGCCCATAGTGCCCAAGGACGAGACACTAGAGAGACTGCATCGCTTGTGTCTAAGGGCCTTGCGGGAGATATGGGTTTTACTGAAGAGCAGGTCATTCTCTCACTAAACCCGGGCGGGGTCATGGATCACCCGGATCAACCCAATTGTTCTGGAATTCAGGTTGTCCAGAACACTGGCCAATGGAATAATGCGGCCACTACATTTGCTCAGACGTCGGGTGATTTTGCGTTCTCGCGTGCTCATTCCTTTGATGTTGCGCTATGGAGAGCCGGAGGGCCAGCGATCCCATTAGAGCTGATTCGGTTCTCGATGGCATGTACACGCTCGCCTTTGAGGTGTCATGATTAAACTGATTTCTCTCAAGACCTCAGAAGACTTGTTCAACTCTCTTACCGTATTTTTCGACACCATTCAAACCAGTTGGCAGAATTCAGAGGATGCTGAGAGACTACGCAAGTGCCGTTGTATGATACGGGTGTACTCCAGCTTAACCATTCTCTTAGAGTTATATGATGTCCTTTTAGCCCAGTTGAGGACGAAAACACAGCTTTTTAATGTAGAGTGCTTCAAAGCCTTGTTCGCATTCCTCGGTGTCGATTTTAATTCGCCAGAGTGAGTAAAATGTTCCTAGGACACTGCTGCCGATCTCACGTCCCAATTTCGAACACAGAGATGCCACCATTGTCAATCCTGTTGCTTACAAAAGTATTGCACTGGACTTCCATTTCTGGTCCCTCATGCCATCACCCGTCCAGACAATGTATTGGCAGCACTTTTCAATGCTGTTGGAAAGTAGTCGATTCAAACATTTTAACATCAAGCAGCGTTTTGCAAAAAAATTCGCCTCTCCGGGAGTCGTTCGCCTCATGCTTTTTTTCCTCCAAACGGATCTCTACACAGACGATACGATTAAGCAACTGATAACTGCGCTGGAAGCGGTCGCTGGGAATTTTTGGTCTACGGAAGGCACAATCAAACCCATCTTATCCTATCTTGCCGCTAATCTTTCGGAGTCTGGTGAGTGTTGTTACGTCGCGGTCATTCCCTGCTCAGTTTTGCTCAACATCCCATAGATCAACACTCGAAATCACCGTATTCCGTGCGATCAACAGCTATGTCTCGTATTGACCACATTCATTCCCATGAAAAAGCCGCTCTCGTTCTTCGCTCGTTTGTTTCCATACTCGAGGTGGACGCAAATCTTGGCAAGTTCAGTGCTGCATTTCCTTCCGCTCGCATAGCGGTGCTCCTCCTCGGTCCCTCTCCGTCGCCCACAGTGGTATCACTCATCTTAAAGATGATTGGTCTTCATCTAGCTGCATTCACGAACTTTGCTAGGAAGCTGGAGCTGGCGAATTTCTGGCAAATTCTGAGGACCATTATTCCCCCTGCTTGGGACGATGTCGTTCAGGCGACCGTATTTGACTTGCTCTTCGGTCGATTCAAACCATCGTCCGTTACTTCACCCGAAGACACAATCAAGTGCCCAGCCATCCTTCCTTGTGTCCTGAGTTCGCTGGAATACGGATTAAACAAGGTTCTGGATCGAGGTACTTACGTTGGTGGAGACTTACTTGTGAACTGTAGGTTGATATTAGCGATTTACGGAAGTGTGGCATGATATCTAACGACCACATACAGCAGAAGAAGCCACGAAAACCGAATCCGGCATGGAAGCTCTACTCGAGAAGCTTATTGAACTCCAAGCCTCGAGCCCGACCTTCAGAATCGCATTCCGAACCAAATGCCTCAATCAGTTTGTAGCATTTGCAAAGGTATTCATATCTCGAGCCCTTGTTCTCGAAACTGGGCCAAACCAGGGGGTCGTCACACGTTTCGTGGACAAGTACTCGCATTTTGCTACGATGCTTGCCTTGGACCAGGCTACTCCCACAAATCAGGTCCAGGAGGTCGGTATTGCATAACTTGAGCCCTTTCGGATTGTGAACCTTTTGTTATAGCTTCAAAAGCTCGCGCGGCGCGAGCTTGCGGAGGGCAATGGAAAGGTGGCCTTGAGCTGGCGGCCACAAGTTGACCCTGTCACTCAGAAAGCCCTACATCATCTTGCAGCGTGGCGGTCGACCATCATGAGTGCCGAGAAGCAGCGTCGCCGGAAAGCTTATCAAGATCTGTAAGTACAATGTACTACTGTCCGGAAATCAAACTGACAGCTGCCTCGTGCTGCGAAGGCGCGAGAGGCTCAGGGTTATGAGGCAACTAAACCATTGGGAGTCGATCGTTCGTTATGAAAGGGGTTTATGGCCCTCTTCCGGTCCCTCGACATGGAGGCTTGGGGAGACGGAGGGTCCATACCGCGTTCGGTATGCTCCAACCTTCAAAGTTCTCAGACACCGTGTCTCAATGTTAATTTAGAAAAAAGCTTGAAACCGAAATTGAGCTGGTTCCCAACCCACAAATCGACGCGGAGGCGCTACCTAAAGACCTTGCTGATGCGGAAGATTGGGTATCAATACATCAAATTACTGCCCCGTGGGATGAAGGTGCATAATGACGACATGGTGTTTGTGGAGGAAAACTTACTTGAATATTTCCAAAGCTTTTGATTTCTCCATCACTGACAGTAGGCAGAATACCTTCTGTGTTCAACATGAAAGTATGCTGATCACCGGTTCCCTAGATCAATCTGGGTGGGACAACGATCTAGAAGAAGATAGATTGAGGAAGATCAGGCACGAGTTAGAGCCTGGCGATGTGATCGAGCTTGTTAGAAATGTCTCTCGTGTGGTCGGAGTCGACTCTTCTCGTGAGTGGGAGGCAAAAATCCTACACTTTATGCTTACACAGCTTCGCATCTCCTGTAGCTGGGCTGCTCATTTGGGGACAAACTCACCTCTATGTCCGTGATGGCTTGGTAGAGTCCTCTATCGGCGAAATCCTGGATGCCGTTGACGCGCCAAAAGACGTGCTCTCGGTTCCGGGGACAATAGTTGTTGACCCCGACCCAAATAGTCGGGCTCGACGGTGGAGCTTAGATGCGTTGGCCTCTTACAGCACCCGGACCTATCTCTTCAGAGATGTTGCGTAGGTCTCAAAACCCAAGTTTTAGCTGATATAGGCTAAAAAAACACCAAGCTTAGAGATCTATTTCAAGGACAGTCGAAGTCTTCTCTGCGTTTTCGCCTCTCAAAAGGACCGGCACAATGTAATAGCTAAATTGCAGAAGTGCCTGCAAGCACCACAACTAGGGACTTCGGGATCCCTGCTACGCACCCCTCTCGTCAACTTCATCCCTTCGTCGGCGAAAACCTTTTTCAATCCACCTGGTGTTGATACGGCCCAGAGACGGTGGCAAGCCCGTGAAATCAGTAATGCAAGTTGTCCATTCGACTCGCCCTGCCCGCGACCCTCGCCAATTGACGGCGGTTTTGTAGTTCGCATACTTGCAGATCCTCAATCAAGCATCCGGTAGAACTCCGAATGACCTCACACAATATCCGGTCTTTCCCTGGGTTCTCCAGGATTATTCTTCAAATACCCTCGATTTCGAAGATCCATCCACGTTTCGCGAGTGAGGGGCTAATTACTTTCCAGGTTATTTTGCCGTTCTGACATTGCTGGCAAAAGCCTTACGATGCCTATGGGCGCACTCACTGCAGCGCGAAGAGAGGCCGCTGATGCTCGTTACGAGGGGCTCATGGAGATCGGCGAGTCCGCATTTCATTATGGTGTGTCCACGTCACCCGAAATGCTTCGAATGGTTCTGAGCCCAAGCCACAGGGACGCATTACTCGAGTTCAATGATTACGTCTCACTTCCTCATTCGACTTGAGCCGTTCAGCCGACACTTTAAGTCTCTGCAGGTGCGTCTCCCCGAGCAACTCGGAGATCATCGAAGTTGAGTACTTGCAGGGTGGCGACTTCGACCTGCCTGAACGCCTTTTCACGTGCGTCCTGAGTGTTTACTGGTTAACTCCATATCATCTGACTCATATTCTTGTCAGCGACATACGCAAAGCTTGGGAATCAGCATCGTCAGATAGTCGTGGAGATGTTCGAGAATTGATACCTGAATTCTTCACTTGCCATGAGTTCCTGCAGAATATTTCTAGATTGGAACTTGGAACTGCCGCTGGTGGGGAGAAAATCGGGGATGTTCGCTTGCCTCCTTGGGCAAAGGAAGATCCCTTGTTATTCATCCACCTCCATCGAAAGGTATGTCTGACCTCCGTGCTCAGTGAGGTGCGTTACTGATCTCGAATCACCAGGCGCTCGAGAGCCCATACGTAAGCCGGAATCTGCCAAGTTGGATAGACTTGGTCTGGGGGAGTCGACAACGCGACGTGACGTCTTATAATATCTACCATCCCCTGAGCTACGAAGGAGCCACAGGTGGAAACTTATTTGCCACTCTCGCCAGTTTGGCGTTGACAGATAATCCACAGATTTGGACTCGATTGAAGACCCTCTGGAACTCGCAGCCTCTGCAGGCATCATTCACAATTGTAAGACAAGCCATGCGTTCGTACTTGGAGCTACTGCGACGTATCATTACACTTTCCAGTTGGTCAGACTCCGAGAAAGATATTTTCGTCCCCACACCCTCCTAGGTATATGGAAGGCGAGATGACCTTGCCTTTAGGGTCATCGTATGGCGTACCGGAGCATGCCCACTTGCTGTTACAATCATCCCGACCAATCAAGAGTATGTGGTTCGCGGGCAGTGTGCAGCGGGAAAATATGATGCTAACTGTTATGCTAAGCGTTGTCTTCCCCGATTGGGGATATTTTTGTAGACACGGTGAATGAGAGGATCATCCCAAGTGGTCCCCGGACATTGATTATTCCAGCTCATTCCCATGAAAGGATTGAGTGGGATTTCAAGGACCAAAGTCTCCGTTTCTTTGTCGATCGGAAAGTGCGTCAATTTTTGAGGTGCAATTTACAGAGGGAATGACGAGATAATGCCGACAGCTCGCCCAGATCACTGAGACCGTCAATGTCACTTGTGCCGCCTGCAGCGACGCATTCACGCTGGTCACCGGTGGTTCGGATAACATCGTGGTTCTTTGGAAGATTTTGCGAGCTTCATCGAGCGGAACAAGGCTAAGGGTGACTCATCTAATGAGAGGACATTCTAACAGAGTAACATGCATTGCTGCTTCCCGAGCTTGGTCTTTGGTGGTCAGTGGTGGCGAGGACTGTAGCGCGATTCTATGGGATCTCAATCGTGCGACATATGTCCGAAGTCTATGGCATGAACGAAGTGTGACCTCATGCGCAATCCATGAAATTTCGGTGCGTTCTTGTGCGCCATTGTGGCTTTGTCCCGATATGCCTTCACTAAGATGTTAGGACACAATGCTGTCGTCATCTAGGGTAATGTCGTAACGTGCTCGGTCAATCTTCTCTCGATCCACACCATCAACGGACATCACATAGCATCTTTGCGCCTCGCGTCCAATGAGCCTATATTCTCCTTGGCATTGCATGAGCGGGAAACATCGCTGACGCCGGTCCTCGCCTGTGGCTCAACAAATGGAACAATCACCCTGAGAACGTGGAATGCGAACGATACTTCCGCGGAGGAGACGCAAGTTCGTTGGAAGGTTACAACCCTGAAAAGCTTGAAGCTGAGAAGAGAAGCAACGGACGAAGGGCTGGAGTCAAACATCACGGCTCTTGAGTTTGTCGGGTGAGCGGTTTCAACCTATGATCTTCACGGGGTTTTGATTTCATCATTGTATTTCATAGTGAGCTCCTGTACTCGGGGGACAGCGCTGGGAAGGTGTACGCATGGACACTCCCAGATTGATTCGGTGCTGGGAGGGTCATCCAGACCTGCTATCGACGCAGATGGTATGGAGAGGCGGGAGCTTGTGGGTGGGTGAATGACATTTAACTCTACAATGACTGCGCGTGTTGTATTTCATCTATCTATCTCAAAATAAATAATCAAGGTGGACTATCTAGCGTGCAAGTATCGCCATTGGCGCAATTCGTCCGCATTTTTGGTTTCCTTCCCAGTTTTCGTGTTCGGTAAATGTTGCCAAACAAACAAGAATATTAAATTTCGATCATTTTCCCCCTCTCCACAGCCTTGCTGTCCTTTTTATTTTCCGCGGCAGCTGTAGAGGCCGCTGGAGGTCGCTAGGTTAGTCACCGCTCCAAATACGCGAGTTGGCAGCCCAGTGCTGGGTGCAGCGCTGGGTCGTACCACTATTGTATCACCTTATCATCCATTTCTTCCCGAAGGAAAAAACCTCGAAAAGCAACCCTCGTTTACGTCCGACATCAAGAACAGACATTGGCTATGACACCTACCTTTGGGATACGCGCTGTTTTGCGCTCCTTCTCAACACGACCTGCACGCTATCCCATCGAAACAGTTGTCATTACATTCGTCATTGTCACCTTCGCCTACTTCCAGTGCATCCATGCCATAAAGCATTCTGACTTCCTCTCCGGAGGTATCAGCAATCCGCTCCATTTCCTTCAGCCCACAGTATCCCGTCGAGCAGGCGCCGAGTGGCTCACTGTGCCAACAGATATTTGGAACATCTCGACGCCAACAAAGGTCGACCTTGTTGAAATTCTCTTCAGTCTCGATGAACCTCGCAAAGTGGTCCATGGTGGCAAGCTATCTGCTTCTATCAGTAGTCCAAGCCTAAGCTCTGGTATTACTACGTCCGCTCCTCTCATTTCACGCGTCATTGAATTGGTCACGGAACATATCAAGAAAGGACTGACAAGTCCCGATGGCCTCTCGTATACTTCCGTCTGTTACAGACCACCATTGGCGGCGGACTGCCTCTCCTGGACGCATCAGACATCGCGCACGATGACTCTCACACTTGCTCTTTTGCCGTCGCGACGTGACCAGTTCGTAGCTGCCATCGAATCGTTCCGTCCCACAACCTGGGGTGCCGTCAATGACTTTCCCCAGCTAGAGATCATTGGCAAAGAGGAGAGTTTCCTTGAGATGCAGAGTGGAAAATGGGTCGCATACGCTGCTCGCGCATTTGTGATTCGTTTCTGGCAATTGGCGAAGGTATGATTGACACGCGATGTTTGTTATTTTCTCCGAGTCTTATGTTGTTCATTCGCGGATATAGAGGGCCGATTCTGCTGACATCTTCATTATGATATTGGGCTATATCTTCATGCACGTCACATTCGTCAACCTCTTCCTCAAGGCCCGCAAACTAGGGTCCAACTTTTGGCTTGGTGAGTCGCCAAAACAATTCCATTTGGCCGCACAGCCCCCCTAACTTATGCGATGTTGTGAATGACCTATTCCGCCGATTTAAATGCGATGCGGGCCACACACAACCCTTCCTCCCCAGCTTCAACGATCCTTATTTCCTCCATCTTTGCCTTCATCATCGGCCTCCCGATCGCCAACTACCTCAACATTCCCGTGGACGTCGTTGGCCTGTCTGAAGCATTGCCCTTCCTCGTAGTCATAATTGGGTTTGACAAGCCGCTTCGCCTTGCTCGTGCAGTCGTTGAACACCCGCTTTTGCTCCCACCTTCGGTCCTGAACGGTAGCGCACCACGAACCGGAGGAATGCCGCGCAGGAAGAACAAGCCTGCCTCTGAGATCGTGCTAGAAGCGGTCACTAAAGTGGGCCCATCAATTGTGCGCGATTATGCAGCCGAAATTGTAGTTCTCGTGGTGGGTGGAAGCAGTGGCGTCAATGGCCTCAAAGAGTTTTGTGCACTTGCCGCACTCGTCTTGGTCCTTGACTGTGTAGGTTTGTTTTCTGTGTATGTTGCCGTACTCGCCATCGTCGTCGAGGTGTGATTGTCCATATTCTGCTTTCATTTCTTATACTCACTTGTCATGCTCAGGTTCGTCGTATACGGGCCATGCGCATTGCTCAGAAAGCAATGCAGTCAGCCCGCTCTTCTCGCACGAATTCCCCGATCCCTATTAGTCCTGAATCTGCTGTGGCACCCCTACACAAACGCATCGTCGACACAGTCATTGGCACCAAAGGAGGTGATGGAACTCCGGAAGGCAACAAGACAGTAAACCCTTTGAGTCGCCTCAAACTCCTACTGGTAGGCAACATTAGAACCTCAGCTTACCGCTCCTCACCTGATGCCCTGTATAGCTCGTGTCGTTCTTGACATTACATATCTTAAATCTATGCACCCCACTTGCCCCTGCGGCTGCGCTGCAGCGTCACGCATCATATTTCATGCCCCCCAGCGCTACCGTCGCGACAGCTGTTCCAACAGCGTCTAACACGCATGAAATTCTGCACCGCCAAGTTGATATGGGGTCTCCCGCCGTCGTCTCAGCCCTTTCCTCCCTATCTTCATCTCACTCTCCCGACGCCGACGTTATCGCCCGCGTTTCTGCCCCGATATTTATTCGGGTTGTTCCGTCACCCGAGTCCACCCCGGAAACTGAAGGACCTCGGACTTCGACGCATCTGGTGATGCTGGATTCATTCATGAATGCTTGGTCTTCACTTATTGGCGATCCAATCGTATCCAAGTGGATAGTGATTACGCTGGCGGTGTCGGTTTTCCTCAACTGGTACCTTCTCAAGGGTCTCGCCTCACCGCTCCCTCTGCCCTTTCCTTCTATGGTCACCTTTCCGTCTGCGTCAACTTCGGGGGCTCCTAGAATGTCTCGTCGATGGAGTGGGGTTGGAGCAGCGGATCTCGCCAGCTATGAGCGTGAACGCCTTGCCGAAGCGGAAAATCAAGGCATTGCTCTCGGTCGCCCAATTCCGTTAGCGGTTGAGATACCCGAGTCCCGGCGTTTCCCTCGATCATATGGACAAACCGGACCCAGCGTTCCAGTATTCGAACAGGATGCTGGCGATGAGGCCGAGCAAACGTGTCGAACATCGCCATCGCAGAGCGAAGTTTCCTCTGCTACTGGCCCACAAACTCCGCCTCCTTTTGCCGGATCCGCGAATCAGCTGCCACCGATGATTCAGCCGTCGCCCCACATAACCGCCACCGGTGAGCTGAATGTTGCTGATCAGTTGGAGGCAATGGTCCGCGAAGCCATCCCGGCGGAAAACATCATCGGCATTACTCCCATCAATGATTCGGGGATTGGCCGTCGGACGCTCAAGGAACTTTGTGAACTGTATGCTGAGAATCCTGCCAACACCAAACAGATGAACAACGACGAAATTGTCATGTTAGGCCAAGATGGCAAACTTCCCGCGTACTCGCTGGAGAAAGTGCTTGGTGACTTCGAGCGCGCCGTCAGGATTCGCCGGGCGTTAATTTGTGAGTATATCTTTATCGTATGCATTTCGCTCAGCGTGAACTGATCATTCGTGGTTTCCACAAGCGCGTGCGTCGACAACGAAGGCTCTCGAGAACTCTGACATTCCAATGGCTCACTACGACTACTCTCGCGTATTTGGTGCATGTTGCGAGAATGTGGTTGGATATATCCCCATTCCGCTTGGCATAGCCGGACCGCTTCGAATTGATGGTGACCTGGTGCATATTCCAATGGCCACCGCGGAAGGTACTCTTGTGGCTTCCACGTCAAGGGGTTGCAAGGCACTGAATGCGGGGGGCGGAGTTACCACTGTCCTCACCCAAGATGGCATGACGCGTGCGCCCGTCGTCGAGTTCCCTTCCATCACGTTAGCCGCGCAAGCTAAGATGTGGGTAGACAGTCCTGCGGGGTCCGCAATTCTCCGCCACGCTTTCGACTCGACGTCGAGATTTGCTCGTCTACAGAAGTTGAAATGTGTGTTGGCCGGCCGCACATTGTACATTCGATTCGCCACGACAACCGGCGATGCGATGGGTATGAATATGATATCCAAAGGCACCGAGAAAGCTCTGGATGTTATGTCGGAGCACTTCCCGGAGATGAATGTCCTCGCATTATCCGGGAACTACTGCACTGACAAGAAGCCCGCCGCGATCAACTGGATCGAGGGGCGAGGAAAGAGCGTTGTTGCGGAAGCTGTCATCCCAGGCAAAGTGGTCAAATCTGTGCTGAAAACCACCGTTGCTGCGCTTGTCAATCTGAACACCAAGAAGAATCTTGTTGGGAGCGCTATGGCTGGCTCGATTGGCGGATTCAATGCCCATGCTGCAAACATCCTCACAGCTATCTTTCTCGCCACGGGGCAGGATCCTGCACAAAATGTTGAGAGCTCAAACTGCATCACACTCATGG
>Ga0307508_10005176_pt1 | contig 12483 bp, 12 predicted proteins | sample 9_EM_MG_FD_203089 | JGI IMG/M metagenome (GOLD analysis project Ga0307508, IMG submission 203089) | Populus trichocarpa ectomycorrhiza microbial communities from riparian zone in the Pacific Northwest, United States - 9_EM | ecosystem: Host-associated > Plants > Roots > Unclassified | place... | reverse complement strand
TAGTGGTCTGGTTGCATATCGAAAACTGACAGAAGTAGGCCAAGACGTTCGCATCTTTGGAGGGCTGTGAGCCCATAACGACATCAGCAAAGGGGCAGAGACGGGGAAGGGATGGGCGTACCTCGGCCAGATGGGGGACGGTGTTGAACATGGCGGACGACTGACCCCCCGAGTAGTTACGGCGACATTGGTCGTTACTGGTCAATCGCTTATTATGGAGGGCCGCTCCAGCTGGAAGGACCCAAGGAAGACGAAGCGGTGCTGGCGTCTTTCAGAATCGTACCAAGGAACGGTGCCGTTGCGGACTATTGACAAGGGGGGGTGCGACGATACGCCATTCTATGACGTTAATCGGTGAGGAGACGAGACGGAAAGCTGGGATCGTGACGGTGGGATTAGTACTACGGGGACATTAGATCATCATGCTCTAGAAGACTCGCGACATACACTATTTATCTGGACCTCCAAATTGAGGTTGTCACCATGCCGCGGAAGCCTCGAACGTGTCGCACGTCTTAAAAGAGAGTCGCAGCACTGGCTCCGTTCCTTGTTGGCGTGTGTGTCTAGTCTCACCAGTGTCGATTTGCGGGGGCGTTGGTCCAAACACGCTCGGTTTCCGAAATCGTTGTCAGTTCCGAGGCAGCTCGCGTGGGGCGTGTTGAAGACCTCCAATTGAACCTGCTGGCCAGTGGCTAACCTGCGCGTATTTCGCTGTCCGTGTCAGTCACCCACTACCGGTTTTCCCGTGACGTATGCGACGTCGGCGACATCGTTGATCAATGACTGCACTTCTGCATCGAGTTCAAGTAGGTCACACAGCTCCTTAGGTTGGTAGATGTCCTCCAGCTGCACATACGTGGTCGCTTGACAGGGGCAGCCCCGCACACTGCGCACAGTACGTCGACATGATCCACGGCAGAGCTGGCAAAGGGTGACTCAGAATCGCAGAATGTGCGTGTCCTTCTACATCACCTAGTCGGCCCGATTACTTAGTACACCGACGAGACCGTTCCCTCCTGTTCCATCTGGGTAGTTTTCGCCTGTCAAACATCATGCATTACTTGCCAGCACGCTCGATCCGAAACCTGGGACTATGATAGCGGGTCTCATTGATTGGGCGCCACGCTCGCGCTATTCTGGGAGTGCATGACTTGACGTGCGATGCGATGGAGGCCCTGCTCACGTTCGGAGAGCCGTTGCTCAGATGACCGTCTTTGAGCAGACCGGAGCGCGATGAGGCGGTTCCACGATTCCGACTGACCGAATGCGTGAATGTCCCATTCAATGGGGGCGCACATGGTGCTTTTTCATAGTATAGGGGCTCTACCGTTTTGTGGCTTTCGTAGACAGGGAGAAAGAAGGGTGCGAGGATGGCGTGCTGGTCGATGGATCCAAGGGCGCGAGTCGAACGAGATGCATATAGAGTTACGCTGCAATCCCGGATCCTGCAACTATCAATTGAGACGGTATCGAGATCTCCTGGTCAATAGTCAAAGGAGGGGAGCAAGAATCCGACTCGCCGGTATTTCTATTACTGTGCCATTCTCCCTTCTTTAAGCGGCACAAACATGCACGGAGCAACTTGGCCACGGTACTACATCAAACACAGTACTCAATAACGAACCGCGATAATCGTCACGGGATACAATCCAAAAACTCGACTTACCATACACCGTACACGGCGCACGCCTCACTTTCAAAGTTCCTGACGCATTTTTCTTGAGGCTGGTCCGCGGGATCCCGGGTAGTATAGGGACTACATTCATGTCAGCGTGCCCAAGCGTTCGGAGCCCCTGTCCAGACAATCCTCAAACGCGACTCCAAGTGGAATGCGAGTCCGGACACACAACCCAGAGTCCGCTGTGATCCGATCATGCGGCCCCATGAGTCATGCTGCTTCGCCGCAGCACCTAAACCTCGGGCGACGCCGCGGTGCCTCTATAGTAGCGGTGGCGAAACGCCTCATGGAGTCCCAGCCGAGTGCCGTCCTCTGGCGAGGATACACTCTGGTTCCCTCGGCGAGGGAACAGATGGGGGAACCTTGGCCGGGTGGATGCAGCCTGAGCATCTCACCTTGTATGGGGAAGTGGTCTGTCCAACGTTCAGTGGGCAAACCACCTCGACCCGATGTCATCGTACACTGTACAGCTCAGAGTTGTCGTCCGAGCGATCTGAAACGTTTCGGCGTGATAATGGATGGGGTTCCGAAACCGTCGGATCAGTATCTTGTTTACAAGGGAGATTTGTCGCTGTGCATGACTAAAAAATGACCCAGTCTCTGCCGAAGTTCGGCCGTACGTATAAGAAAGCCGCCTTCGAGTGTTCCGCATCTGGGCACTCATTATAATGCGACCCATCGTTGGCCTCCGGGTCATTTTTCTCGCTGGTGTTTCAGTCGCCAGCATACAACAACCCTTCTCTACACCACCGTTTGGAGAACCCGAGACGGATGAGTACCAGTTTGACTGGCCCATTCAAAGGGTCGCAGTTATTGGTGCTGGACCAAGGTTGCCACTTCGGTTCCATTCATTGTATTATAACTCACCACGTCCTTGTAGTGGTCTGGTCGCATATCGCGAACTGACAGAAGCAGGTCTGGACGTTCGCATCTTTGAGCGGGACAGCGTCCCGGGAGGCAACTGGCACTATACCGAAGAGGTTCCGCTCGATGCTCCCGTCCCGAATGCTCCGATCCCAATCGGCAACTTTGTGCCTTCTCTCCCTCCAGAGGGTGTCGACCTACCATATTCAGAGGAATTCGAGGATGACGACAAGATCTGGAGGGATCATAGAGGGCCGAAACCGATCTGGGAATCATTGACTTCTAATATGCCTGCGGTATGTTGATTTGTGTCATGTGGAAGCCAGACTCAGTGAAATGTTGATCACGTCCTGGCGTGCGTAGCCCGTGCAACAGGTGGGTGGAGCACGCCTAATCACTCTGCTTTCGGAGTCTGATTGACGCTTTTGCGCATTAGTTTCCTCAGTGGCCCTGGCCTGTGGGTACACAATGGGGTACGTTCCTGTCCCTTTCTAAAAGTAGTCACTGACTTCTGATACAAGAACTTTCACATTATCAACTTCGCAACTATGTTCGATCTTACGCATCCTATCTCCACATCAATAGCAACGACAAGAACCCTGCAGCTGCTTACAATACCCGCGTCGAGCGTGTTGAGAAGCGAATCAACCATGCCGGGCAAGAGCAAGGTTGGAGACTCTGGCTGAGGTCCCTCGAGCCAACCTGGCATAACACCTACCGAGTGACCTGGTGGACCGAAGTGCGCTTCCCTCTCCTTGCAAGCCCTGGTTGATCATTCATGGACATGTAGGATTTCGATGCTGTCGTCGTCGCCGTGGGCAAGTACACTGCACCATTCATGCCGACCATTCCTGGTCTGGATGGATGGGTCCGGGTGTTTCCGGATCTTGTCCGTCATTCGAGACAATATCGGCGACCGGAGGCATATGCAAATCAGACTGTTCTTATCGTTGGTGCATCTGTATGACATCTTCTAGAATCATTTCTCTCTCACGCTAACAAGGAGGTTTAGGTCAGTGGGTCTGAAATATCTATAGACCTGAATCATTATGTTAGAGAGATCTACCAGTCTTTCCGGGTGAGACATGAGCCATTCTTACTAGCTTGAAGAGATCTGATTCTTTCACGATATTCAAGCCTGAGACTAGTATGTACTGAAGTGGTGACTTAAATTTGCCCATAGTCTTTGACATTGTGATAGATAACCAGACACGTCGTACGCGCCAAGACAAACTCCGTCGTGTCCCCCAAAACACGACTCTCGTTGGGGAAATCAAACAGTTTTTACCTATCCCCGAAGGGTCTCCCATTCAGTCTGGCCTCGTCGAGCTGATGAACGGCACGGTGAGCTTTGTCTTCCTCAGAATGTGTTCCAACGACCGACTCGAGGTCTAGATTCTGTCAGGAATTGATAGAGTGATACTCGCTACTGGCTTCCGATCCTCATACCCATTCTTGCCACAATATTATGATGGCGCAACGCGTGAACCTCCCGCGGGCTCTGCCACGACAGTATCACCTTTCCTTCCCTTGGACGGTTCGCACATCCGAGACTTGTATCTCGACCAGTTTTATCTCCGGGACCCCACTCTTGTTTTCATTGGGTGTGCGTTGTCGGTTTTGTGTTTCGTGCCGCACCTTTCTCATTCAGAGTTGCAGTCCTGCCGTCGCAGCCGGCTTTGGATTACGCGACGCTCGCTGTGGCCAAGGTCTGGACAAATACGGCAAAACTCCCAAGCAGTCAGACTATGCGGGTGTTGTACGAGAAGACCGTGGAGGAACGTGGAGGATACGGCAAGAACTCCATGTTCATGGGTCCAGCTCAGTTGTCGGGCAAGTTATTCATTCTTTGTCTTGTCCTGTAATTTACCTTCTAGTCGTGTCATAGCTCGCCTTGCCTATCTCATCGGCTGGTTGAACGAGGCTGCGGTCGAATATGGTGGCAAGCAGGTTCGTTACTTCCGTTCTCGTCGAGACCATGATACTGATGACGCTCGCCCAGGTTGATGGGTTACCGAAATAGTATGTCACTTGGTTGTGTGGACATGGACATGACTCATACCCTGAATAGTACCAGCGAGGTTTCTCGTTACTGGCGGATCGCTCGCTTTGGAGTGCCGCCCCAGCCAGAAGGACGCAAGGAAGACGGGGCAATGCTGGCGTCTCTTGGAATCGTACCGGGAAACGGCGCGAATCAATGGGGGTACGAGGATGACCCGATCTATGATGATGACTGGTGAGGAGGTTATACATGAAGTTGGGATAGTGGAGCTACTGCTAGGTCATCTCAATCAATGTGCTTTGAAGTTCGTGATGCTATCTATGTAGAACGTTTTGCCAGTGTGTTCCAATGCAAATGTGAAGTTTGTCTGTATCTTTAATCTTTATCCTGATCCCCGTCGAACAGCCTCTATCTACCAATGTGCTGGAGTCTAGCTCTTAAGCGTGATTCCAAGCAAGTGCACGTTCCTAGAAATCACTCCGGCTTGGAGCGAATTTTACAGTCCAACGTCCTATGCGCCCTCTGACGTGTTCTTCAGAACTCTCAGCCACGTCCAGTTCACTGTCATGGCTCATCAGACCTGACCCTCTTCCCTTCTTCGGGCCCGTCGTATGTGAGCCTCAATAGACTCCACGTCACTGTGCGGCGTGGGGAATACTCGGCGCAAACTGTTGGTACGCTGGACAGACAACGGTGTATTCGGGTGGAAGTACACCCTTGATGGTACACTCACTGAGTGAATAGACAGAGAAACATTGACACATTGACGACTCGGAGGAAGAGGAAGCAATTTATTGACACCTGGTAGAGTGCCTCGGAGGTAGTCTCCTTAGTCTTAGCTTCGCAACGTACAACATGCGTTCGGTCTACACCAGACCACCTACTCGAAGAGCGTACAGCTGAGAGTTATCGCCCAAGCGGTCTCAGAGATGTTTTGCGGCATGGCAGTGAATGCTGTTCGGAAACTGAGCGCGCTAATCACGGTGCGCAGTCAGGTGACGTATCTATCGTGATGGGCGGCCGCCGTGTATTAGAGCACGAATCGGAGGGAAGCGGCGGCAAGGGTCCAGGGCCGAGTACAACTCTTGGTTTTTGGAGTGGTTGATCAATTGACATTCGATACTACCACTGGGCACTCGATTTCATGCAACCGATCATTGGGCTCATTTTGCTCGCTCAGGGTGTTTCAGTCGCCACTGGCAGCGCCCAACAACCCTTCTCTACACCACCGTTTGGAGAACCCGAGACGGATGAATACCAGTTTGACTGGCCCATTCAAAGGGTCGCAATTATTGGTGCTGGACCAAAGTTGTTTCTTGTGTCTCATTCATTGTATTATAACTTACCACATCCTTTGCAGCGGTCTGGCTGCATATCGAGAACTGACAGAAGTAGGTCTAGACGTTCGCATCTTTGAGCGGGACAGCGTCCCGGGGGGCAACTGGCACTATACAGAAGAGGTCGCGCTTGATGCTCCCGTCCCGAATGCTCCGACCCCAATCGGCGACTTTGTGCCTTCTCTCCCTCCAGAGGGCGTCAATTTACCGTATTCAGAGGAGTTCGAGGATGACGATAAGATCTGGAGGGATCATAGAGGGCCGAAACCGATTTGGGAGTCATTGACTTCTAATGCACCTTCGGTACGTTGGTTTGTGTCATGTGAAAGTTAGACCCAGTGAAATGTTGATCACATCCTGACGTGCGTAGCCCGTGCAACAGGTGAGTGGAGGACGCCTAGTTACTCTCTTTTCGGCGTCTGATTGACCATTTTTCACATTAGTTTCCTCAATGGCCCTGGCCTGCTGGTACACAATGGGGTACAGACGTTCCTATCCCTTGTTCGGACCGGGCACTCACTTTGGGCACAAGAACTCTCACATTATCAAGTTCGCAACTACGTTCGATCCTACGCGTCCTATCTCAACATCAATAGCAATGACGAAAACCCTGCAGCTGCTTATAATACCCGCGTGGAGCATATCGAGAAGCGAATCAACCAAGCCGGGAAGGAACGAGGTTGGAGACTCTGGCTTAGGTCCCTCGAGCCCACCCAGCGAAATACGCACCGAGCGACCTGGTGGACCGAAGTGTGCCTTTCCCATCTTGCATGTCCTGGTTGAACATCGCGTCTTATTGACGGACGGATATGTAGGATTTTGATGCTGTCGTCGTCGCCGTGGGCAGGTACAACGCACCATCAATGCCGTCCATCCCCGGCCTGAAGGAGTGGGTCCGGATGTTTCCTGATCTTGTCCGTCACTCGAGACAGTATCGGCGACCGGAGGCATATGCAAATCAGACTGTTCTCATCGTTGGTGCATCCGTATGCCATCTTCTAGAATCGTTTCTTTCCCTCGCTAACAAGTAGGTTCAGGTTAGTGGGGCTGAAATATCTAGAGACCTGAACCATCGTGTTAGGAAGGTCTATCAGTCTTTCCGGGTGAGACGTGCACCGTAATCATTAGCTTGAAGAGATCTAACTCGTTCACAACATTCAAGCCTGACACTAGTATGTACCGAAGTAATGACTCGAAGTTACCTATAATACCTGACATTGCCATAGATAACCTGACGCATTATGCGCTGGAAAATTCCCTCCGTCGGATTCCTCAAAACACGACACTCGTCGAGGAGATTAAACAGTTCTTTCCTATACCCGAAGGGTCTCCCATTCAATCTGGCTTCGTCGAGCTGAAGAACGGTACCGTGGGTTTTGTCTTCCATGCAATGTGTGTCAACGACTGACTCGATGTCTAGATCCTATCGGGAATTGATAGCGTTATACTTGCCACTGGCTTCCGATTTTCGTTCCCATTCTTGCCGCAATATTACGACGGTGCGACGTATGTACCCCACGTAGGCTCTGCCACAACTGTATCACCTTTCCTTCCCCTGGATGGTTCGCACTTCCGAGACTTGTATCTAGATCAGTTTTATCTCCGGGACCCCACTCTTGCATTCATTGGATGTATGTGGCCAGTTTTGTCTATCGTTCTTCACCTTTGCTCATCTAGAGGGGCAGTTCCTTTGGCTACACCGTCGTTCCTTTATCCAGAATACTCAGCGCTCGCGCTGGCCAAAGTCTGGACAAATACGGCAAAGCTCCCAAACACCCGAACGATGCGAGCGTTGCACGAGAAGACCGTGGAAGAACGCGGAGGATATGGCAAGTACGTCTTATTTATGGGTCCGGGGCGGTATGCGGGCAAGTCAATCGATTCGTTCCTTGTCTTGTTATCTGAGCTTCCGGTGATATCATAGCTCGTATTGCCTATCTGATCGGATGGCTGAACGAGGCAGCCGCGAAGTATGGTGGCAGGCAGGTTGGTTACTTCCGTTCTCGTCGAGATCTTGATACTGACAATGCTCACCCAGGTCGACGGATTATCGAAATAGTACGTTGCTTGCTCTGTGCGGATATGGCCACGACTTATGCACTGGATAGTATCAAAGAGGTCGGTCATTACTGGGAAATCGCCCATTGGGGAGGGTCGCTCCAGCTCAAAGGACCCAAGGAAGACGGAGCGATGCCAGCATCCCCCGGAAGCGTACCGAGAATCGGGGCGAACCAAGGGGGGTACGACGACGGGCTATTTTATGACGACAATTGGTGAAGAGGTGAGATGGAAAGATGGGACAGGGGAACTACCGCCGGGATGTGTAGACCGATATGTCGTGAAAGATCCACCGTCGCGAATGTATCCGGAACTCCATTGTAACCCAACTACTGGTTGGGCGTTTGCCTGTACAGTTTCTTTGAGCTGCAAGGGATGATCGGCTCGTCTCCTTACCCCCACTTGACGGTATGTATTCGGATCCTCTGGCTAGTACTGTAACAGTCGTTTTGGAAGTCCAACTCTCAAGCGAGATTCTGAGAATATGCACACATTTTAGCCTGGGAAGGGTACGGCTACGGCGAAATGCTACTCGGAACGCATTCCGGACCGATGCTGTACTAGTAGCTTTTCTGCAACGACCACTCAGTCACTGGGTATGTACATCCTACGGTCAAAATTTCGAATCAACCGAGATCAACATGGATGATGCAGATGTTTGCGGCAGTTTGCTCTGGTAAGTTGTAACCGTAACAGTACTTGGCCACACAACAGAGGAGAGGCGTTTGGATCGCACCTTCAAGTTCGGAACCCTTCGGAGACCAAAACCCCCAGATGAGTCAACAACCCAATATCAACCCCAAGTGCCCACTGCCCTAACGCCTGGTCACTAGGAATGTACCCGTACGTCTTGTACGTGAATCGGAACACTGGTATCGCTTGCTTGAACCTAAACGTGTAGACCCAGAGCCTATCATCTCATCAAGAACTTTGCAGGCCCATTGCGGCGTAACCAACCGATCATAGCACCTCCGAGTCACATTGACGACCTCTTCCACTCGTTCCATGCATGGTCACTTGGCAAGAACGTTGCCTCCCTTTGCCTGCAGTACATCGAGATGATCCAGGGAAGAGGCCGCCGAAGAAACAGTATCGTATTACTTGAAGTCTTGAAATCGTGTCTTTCACAGGGCGCCCTGTTTTCCATCTACCCCTGGATGGTGTCGGCACTCAGGGTGGGACCAGTCAGGACGCCGATGAGACTGTTCTTTTTGTTAAAAAAAAATCCGACTTGGAGACTTTCGCTTGTCAATACCATGGTTCGCTCGATCTTGATACGTCTTGCCTCCTTGGGCTCAGTGCTCACGTTGTTCTTGACAGATCGGTCATGAATCTAGGACCGTGGGATGTCTCGCATGATCCTTGATGGGGCACCATGATACTCTGGGAATGCAATGTTGCGCATGAACGGCTATTCGACCTGGGCGCAGCATAGCGAAATACGAAAAGAGCGGATGACCTAGATGGATCAGGTTACGTGAGATATTGCCAGGAGTGGCGTGATAGGTTTTATGAGCACGGAACACTGTTGCCCGGCCCCGGCCCCCGCTCAGGATTGACTTTGCTCGGTGGGAAGCCCACTTCACCCCAATAGATGAAGCTTACAGCATCCGCCAGGCAACACAATGTACTCATCACTTGTACAGGGCCCACGGTGGTTATGTGATGGTATAAAATCGCGATGGCCCACGCAAGGAGGATCACCCTTGGACCATGTCACACACTCCAACCAATAGTACAATTAGTGGCTCGGAACTCGCAACCCAATTCGCCGAATCCTCGTTCTACGTAGGACTCAATTTTCAGAACATTTTGTATGGTAAGTTCGGCTTATAATATTTGTGTCATGCACTCTCACCGGTCCGTTCTCAGGCATCGAACTGTGCCTCTATTTCAAGACCATTCATATCTCCCTGAGTCGCAGAGGAGCGGCTCCGGGGTCTAACATGCTTTATCAAGCCTTCAGCACTGTGATGCTCCTCTTAACTACGGTCTGGGTAGCCGCTGGTTCGATATTCGGTCAAGAACTATGGGTGCTGAATCAAAACTATCCGGGAGGGCCGATCGCATACGGGGTGGCAAATGCATCAGACCTATACATTGTTGTTTCAGGGGCGGCGACCATTGTTGTACAGCTGATGGCAGATTGCCTCATGGTAAGCCTGTGAATGGACGTAGAGAACGAATGTGAACCTTACTTCGCTCGTTCCAGGCGTACCGTTGTCGGATCGTGTGGGGCAGCTATCGTGCCATCATCATACCCTCCATTCTGTGGGTTGCAACTTTCGGTGAGCGTCACCTCTTCCCTCCTTGTGACATTCGTTTCAACCATTGTCCACCAAACCAGTCCTGGGGATCTTGATCGTGTGGACCTCTAGTATTCCTCAGAACATTCTTTTTAGCGGGAACGCTGCGGAACTCGGGCTGGCGTATTACTCGATCTCGGTCTTGTTGCACGCAACTTTGACGTACACAATCTGTTGTCGATTTGTGTGTCACGCGAGAAAAATGAAACAACTCGGCAAAGAGTATGCATCTCCATATTTCAACATGGTCAGGTTCTTCTTCGAGTCCGCGCTACTGTACACCCTCGCCGGGATTGCATTTTTGGTATCGTATGGAGTAGGGAGTCAGACGGAGATCGCGTTGTCGCGTGTGTACGTATTGATGATGGTACGTTGTTGAAATCTTATTATGGTTTTTTGAATGTTTGTACTGACCGCTTTTCAGTGCATATCACCACAACTGTTGATCTTGCGTGTGACGGAGGGAAGTGCATGGCAGAAAGATACGATGAGGCCGTTGGCATCGGTGGTGGTGTTCTCTCCCGACCGTAGGGATACATTGAGCTCAGGACCCTTTGGGAGGCAAGGGGGAGCGATGACCCAGTTCGGATCGCTGTCGACCATATACCATCCGGAGTCGTGCCACTAGTAGGGTAGGAAAGTAAAGAGTAAGCTGAGCGTGTCACATATTATAGCCCTGACGGTAAAAAGGAGGTCTTCTAGACTCTAGGGAAGAGCACGGGTATACCCCGGGTGCCAGTGCCCGTGCCCGTACCCGGACCCGCGGTCGTGGGTCCGGGTAAAGGCGCGGGTTATGATTTCCGCACCCGCAGGCGTACCCATGACGGGTATACCCCGGGTACTGCATGCGCGTGGTGAGGGTGAGGGCGCGTGAGCAGGTGGCGTGCGGGCAGTGTTGGGAGTGAGCGGGTGGACCAATGTGTGCGAGCGAGCGCGCATGCACGGGACGAGGCGCGACGACGGGCAATTGGGCGGGATGAGGGAGGCTCGGAGGCGAGCCTGAGCCTGAGGGAACTTGAACGGCGGGAAACAACAGCGACAATGAAGCAACAACGCAGTTATTGCTTCATTGTCGTCATTGCCGTCAGATGAGGCGAGGCGGGCGAGGGCATGGGCGAGGGCGTGAAAAGAAGGACTATTAGAACCTGAGGGGACGCGAGGCGAGAAGACGATGACGCGATAACCGTGATAGCGCGGTTGTCAGGTTATCGTCAGACGAAGCGAGGCGGGTGAGGGTGAGAGCGTGGGCATGTCGTCCGCAGACACGACGGTCTGTGCATGTATGTGTGCTCATGCACTTGTGCAACAGGGCAGATGGGGTGGGTGGGCAGGTGCATGCCAGTCTGCATGCACACATTCATAGGCAGCAAATGGGGGTAGACAAGACATGCTTGCAACATGTGGCAACAATAGTGAAACCTGTCCCTTGCAGGTCCAGGAATTCATCTATAAAAATAAAGTGTTTTTTTACACATAGTAACTTATAAATATGATAAAAAGTCCTTGAAAGTAGCATCTACTCTTGCATTGATTTGAAGGCTAGATTGAAGACCAAATAAATAAACAATTTTTTAAATAATGAAGCTACTTGGCAGGGCTGCCAAGCTACAATACTCTAGGTTCATGAAAGTGGGTGAAGAATGTTGAGGGTGATGGCTCTAAAAATATTAACAAAAAAGCAAGAACTTTAAATTATTACTTACATTCCTGGGCCTTTGCCCACTATAGTTGAATAGGGATGTAAGCATGCTGAATGACAATTCAATATTACATTAAAGATATATATATAAACCTACCTTGGGCCTGCTTATAGCCCAGCAATGTCCCCCTGCGATCCATCCCTGGACACAGCAAGACACTGTGCTGGGAATGGTGGCTGCAGCAGCATTAATACAAAAGCCAGAGCATAGTCAAAGTGTCACTAACCTCATCTGATAGAATGGCAAATAAGAGTGAGTAAGATATGTTCCAGAATGAGAGATATTATACAACCTCCAGGTAGCAATGAATTTCCCATTGCCAGCAGGGGGGTAGAGATGTGGTGGCTGTCCGGGGAGTACTTGACTGCTGTGATGGTGTCAACATGTTGGAGTGTCACGCCAATGGACCACTTGTCGGCTGTGACACCGACTCGATGTCTGCTTTCTTGTCACCACGTCCGGTGATCAACCTAGTGCATCCGGGTAAGATGTCAACTACACCCACCGGGTTTGTGGCTTCCCCTTGCGCCATGTTCAG
>Ga0307508_10005174_pt1 | contig 12486 bp, 16 predicted proteins | sample 9_EM_MG_FD_203089 | JGI IMG/M metagenome (GOLD analysis project Ga0307508, IMG submission 203089) | Populus trichocarpa ectomycorrhiza microbial communities from riparian zone in the Pacific Northwest, United States - 9_EM | ecosystem: Host-associated > Plants > Roots > Unclassified | place... | reverse complement strand
GATCTAGAGGCCGGTGATTGGTAATGGGTTGGATGTGCCTGTATATATAGAGAGTGGTCCTCCGGTCTCGGTGAAAAGATTAAGCAACGGAATTCCTACCTATCGATAGACGAATATATTTGACATTATCTACGTAGCTAAGAAGGCCTCCCAACAGTCCATAATTTTTTCCAGTGAATGTAGGTTGCTGTATCCGTGGTTGAAAATGGGCTACCTTGGTCAAAGGAAAATTTGTTTGGTCACCCTACTTTGCATAAAATAATGATTTTTATGGGCTGAAAATTCCATTGAAGCTTTATTAGTATATATTCATGATGTATGCCAACTACTGAGACTTTCTAAATTGTGGTTGTGGGGATCAAGAAGGTTGAGTGAGGGCATCATGGGCAGTTGTATCTGGGTGTACGGAAACTTTTGACCTAGTACTTTATATATCACTCTCACTTCCAGACTCCTCATCCTGTCCCACATCGCCAGTCTCCTTGTCCTCCCCTGCATTTTCACCCTCCGTACCCTCCCTAATCTCATCGGTGCCATAACCGTCAAACATTACATCACCAGTATCCTCTCCAATATTGGCATCGTCGGGAATAATGCCATCTTCAGTGTCAATCAATTTTTCGTTGACTGCCAGTGGAATCTGCATCTGCTGTTATGGAGGCACCATCAGTAAGGGCTCCGTGATCACGGCCAACATCATGTCATCATCGATTTCCTTGGGGAACGTGGCGTCCAGCACTGGCAGAGTGCCAATCGTGGGTTTTGCGCCAATGACATGCTTACGCAGCTCCGCGGTGATCGTCGTGGTCACTTTTTCTCGGTATGCAGCTGGCAGCTCGTTCCATATATTCATCAACTTCGTATATACCGCTTGAAATGCTGTTAGCACCATTCTCCAAGTTTCCAATGCAAACTTACGGCCGTTATTTGTCATATTGAATGAGTACATCCAATGTGGTTTTTTGGCACCTATGGTCCTGACTTTCATCACACTGTTGTTGTTCTGGCATTCGCACAGTGTGTGATGCAATGCTGTGGTTGCGAAAATGATCAATGAAGGGGGAGGTCTCTGAATTATCCAATTGTAAAGCCCAGGGTTGCGATCACGGGTTCTCTTGAAGTACTTGATGTAGAGAAACTGGGAGATTTGTCCCGTAAGAAAGTAGCTTGCCCGTCACTAGGAAACCAGTAAGCCCCACTGAGAATTGTGCGAATACACCAGGAACGCTAGGAACTACTTACCCTGTGTGCTACACGATTAGAATCTCTCACGGCAAAGGTGTTGCGCTCAAGCAAATCATTGATGGTGACTAATCGTTAGGCATCGTCGAGAAACTCATGTAAGCAATAAAGCTTGCTAATGCTCGAACGTGCCTTGTCAATCATGTGTGATTGTGTACCAGTTAGGGCATTCTTGAGCTGGATACAATGTGGCGTTAAAAGCCGCAAACTGTACTTTGGGGAAGGAAGTCATTACCGCTGCAATGTTCGATTTCTGGTTAACGCTGAACTCGACATGGGTATCCGTATCTGCGCATACTCATGACCATAATATATCTATTTGCTAGATTGTTTTTCAGCAAGGTGAAGGCCACACCTGGAATGGTGTTCACGACTCACACGTAGAAGTACGTCTTCCGGAAGAAACGGCTGATACTTCAAGGTGTGCTGCTCCAGTAGCCTCTTAACCATATTGAGCACAAATGCCAGCGACAAACTATTTTTGTGCATGACACTTCCCGTGCTACTGGTTCTCCTGGACACCACCGCAAGCACTTCTGAGGGTGTTGGAGCCATGTAAACTCTTCTGTATGATACCGACGAAGTGGGATGAGGACTTTGCATAGCCCGCCGCCTCATTGTGAAGGAGGTGATACTGGGGTTGCTTACAGAATCCGATGTGGTATCCGGAGTCGCTACGTCCGGTGTTGCATTGACTTGTACGGCCCCCGATACTGCTCCACGGATGCCGTTTGTCACCCTGGGATTCCTCGTCCGTTTGTTTTTGGAGGAAGTCCTTGTCCGCTTGGCCATGGGTACTGCAGGGAATACAGGGCGTCCTGGCTGTCCAAAAGTCGGAGTATTCTGCGCGTCGGTCTGCCCTGACGTCGGAGTTTTCTGTATCTTCTCTTCCCTCCTTTTCTTCGACTCGCACTGTGGTGTCTCAGGCATGATGAGGATTGCTGGACGTGAGGATTGACGGGCGCGCTACAAGGGAAAGTGGACGACCTTCATGGAGTGATTGATACGGTGGCACAGAAGACTACAGACACCTGCAATAGCTATGATATCAGCGAATAAACAAGGCAATGCGGGATACAGTTTCTCGGTGTTAGATACTGATGACTTCAAACTCAGGCGATTATAACCGTGGTGTAGAGCAAAGTAGATGACCTTGGTGGAGTGGTTGATACAGTGGTTCCGGAGCCTCTAGTAAACACAATGTCAATAAAATAGGCAAGGTAATACGGGAATCAATATCCGGACGGTAGAACTGACGACTTCAAACTCAGGCGATCTTATCCCCGGAATAATTGTGGTGCAGAGCAAAGCAGATGACCTTTGTGGAGTGGTTAATACAGTGGCACTGCAAAAGCAGATGACCTTCCTGGAGTGGTTGATACGGTGGTATCAGAGCCTGCAGTAAATACGGCAGAGGGCGAAAGGGAAGGCATTTATGGAGGGCGGGAGGCGACGTGACAAGGGGTTTCCGTATTATGCACGGACAGCAAAATACATGCACCTCATGATAGAAATACAGAACATAAATCGAAATGCAGAAAGCCCAACCGAACCTGCAATTGCACTCATGAAAATCTGATTCCGCAGCTTCTATCATTCTGGCTGCCCTTTTCTTGACCCAGCCACGTCAAAACCTCCATCCTCGCCTTCATCAATCATAGCGGTGCGACACACCCTGGTGAATCACGACATACCAGGGATGACAATTGGATGTCTCGGCATCAATGGCTACTGTGAGGGAACCTCAGTCGCACGAGGTGGGCTACCAGAGGTCCTTGGGTGCTTTCTCTGGGAGTGGCCGTCGCTGCCGTCTCTGCCGTCGCTGCCAATTCCCTCGCGCCCCTCAACAATGGGGTCTGAGCTGAAACTTCTTTGCCGCTTCTTCGGTTGGTGAGCGCCTTCCGACATTCCAGGAACGTAGTCCGCTTCATACGGGTAGCAGAAATCGCAGAAGCCTAGCCTACTAGCTAACAACTTGAGGCGGTGGGATTGCCAGTCGAGCTGGGCCATTTGGCGGCCGATAACGTTGATAGACGCTAGGAGATTGGCGTTGGTCTGAACGCCGCCGTTCGGTAAGCGGGGGGCGCGTATAATGCGTCCTACGATGTCAAACATTGTCTGCCCCTCATGAGGAGGGGTGTCACCCCTGCCACTTGCCGGATCACAACGGAGGATTACCAAGACCCAGAGCGGCGTGTACATCGACAGCGAGAAGAATGTCTGTACCGTGTTGTCTCTCCAAAGCTGTACCGTATCCTACGGTGATAGCTTGTACATGTCTCCCAACATTCTTGCTATCTGCTCCACTTCAGGTGGTGCCATTTTGTCTCTTGCAGCGGAATACTGCCGCGGTTCCAGAAGGCATCCGTACATGGCGTGTAGCTTGCGCTTCGCGTAGAATCCCTTCACTGTATCAAAGAGAGCCCGGATGCTTAGGGCAGGGATGTCAGTGAGGTGCTTCCGCACATTGGTACCAAAAACGTCATATTCGTCATGAACGCCACTCCTCGAGCTGTTGTCCATGCAGTCAGGATCAATGATGACTGCCTGGAACACCCAAATGTGAGAGTTGTCACTGGACTCCCGGGGCTGTCGCCCAAGGAATTCCACCCTTCCCTTCCCTCCCCCAGCTGGTGGGAGGACGAGAGATGGTAGTAGCGGGAACTATCTCGCCAGCTCCCGCTCCCCTGCTCCCTCCTCCATACCTCTCCTGCGGCGGCCCCGCTCTGTGCATCCTTCACCGCCATCCCTGCTATCATCGCCACCCATGTTGCCGATAGCTGTAGGTGCCTGCGCAGCGACGGCATTTAGCTGCGTACGGGTCTTGTCGAAACAATCCTGTAGGAACGCTCGGAAGGCACCCCACCACTCGTGGTATTCCCCTTCCCGATCATTGCAGTGTGTTCACATCCCCTGGAACTATGCGAAGTGCTTCATAGTTGTCTCATCCACAAAAAGAATGTAGTATTGAAGGCTCAGGCTGTTCGAATCCTTGACACCGGTTAATCTGCTGAGGCGGATCAGCGCCCGCATCTGCTCCGCATAGAGCCACCTCCGCCTTGTGTCGATGAAGCGAAGCTGCTCAAATATCCAGTGGGTTTTGGTCGGAGTGTTGGGGTCGCGCTTGGGGCCCATCTTAGTGTTTGACTGTGATTCGCTTGGTTTACAGTGGAAAGCACTGCAGTAGGTATTTGTGCGTTGGTAGTCGGTTGCAGCATCTAGCAGTGGAAGTGTTGATGCGGTGGAACGGTGGAAGGATTTGGTTCGGTGGTTGATACACTTATAAAGGCAGTGGGAAGGGGTTATATAAGATATCAATATTGCAGCTGGAGAATATTGTAGAACCTTGGTGTTTGTATCTTCGATGTTCCAGAAGCGTGTAAGGGAACAAACAATTCAATAGCACTTTCATTCAGACAGTCCAAGACGTACGTGGATTAACAGACTCACACCCATTTCACCAGCCTACTTGTGCTTAATCACGCGTGAGTTCCCTGTTGGTGTTACAAGAGCACATGACCGAACTACTGCACGTTCAGTCACAGGCTTACATTCAACTACCAACTTTTTTGGATTCGAAATCCAGTGACGATATAGTCACCACCTATGGGGATCATAAAAACACTTGCGAATAAACTATACACCATACTGAGAGCATCGTCCGGCCAGACGAGACCTGCCACGGCATATGTCTTCCGGATGACGAGTGCTAGGGCATTTGCATTCCAGATGCAGAGTGTCAAGGCATATTTCTTCCAGATGATATGTGCCAGGGCATTTGCCATCCAGACACCAAGTGTCAAGGCATATACCTTCCAGACGACAAGTGTCAAGGCATATTTCTTCCAGACGATGAGTGTCAGGGCATATTACTTCTACACGACGCACACCGCGGCATAAACCTTCCGGACGACGGGTGCCATGGCATTTTACCTTCCAGACGCAGAGTGTCAAGCCATATTTCAATTCAGACGACAAGTGTCAAGGCATATGGAGTCCGGAGGACACATGCCACAGCATATGCCTTCCGGATTACGAGCGCCAGGGCATTTTGCCTCCCAGATACAGAGTGTCATGGCATATTTGTGCCAGATGACGAGTGTCAAGGCATGTGGCATCCGGACGACACACACCATGGCGTATGCCTTCCGGATGACGAGTACCAGGGCATTTTACCTTCCAGACGCAGAGTTTCCGGGCATATTTCTTCCAGACGACCAGTGTGCGTGCATTTGCCTTCTGAACACAGTACGGCAAGGCATATCTATCGACGGGTGCTACTGCATATACTTCTGGACTGTGCTTGCCAGTGCATATACCGCTCCCAACCTGTGCTGGCCGTGCGTATGCGTACTAGACAAAGATAGGCACCGCAGTAGCCTTCTGGGCGATGATTGTCAAAGCGATGCCTTTTCTTTCTGTCGACGAGTGTCCAGCATGTGTCATCCAGACGACACGCGTTATGGCATGTGCTTTTCGGACGACGAGTACCACGGCATTTTGCCTTCGAGATGCAGAGTGTCAGGGCATATTTCTTCCAGACAATGAGTGTCAAGGCATATGGCGTCCGGTCTACACACGTCACAGCATATGCCTTCCTGATAACGAGTGCCAGCGAATTTCACCTTCCAAGTGCAGAGTATCAGGGCATATTTCTTTCAGGTGACGAGTGTCAAGGCATGTCGCGTCCGGTCGACACACACTACAGCAGATACCTTCCGGATGACGAGTGCCAGGGAATTTTGCCTTCCAGAGGCAGAGTGTCAGAGCATATTTCTTCCGGACGGCGGGTGTCAAGGCATGTGGCGTCCGGTCGACACACGCCACAGCATATACCTTCCGGATGATGAGTGTCAGGGCATTTTGCCTTCCAGAGGCAGAGTGTCAGGGTATAATTCTTCCAGACGATCAGTGCCAGGGCATTTGCCATCCAGACGCCGAGTGTCAAGGCATGTGGCGTCCAAACGACGTACGCCATGGCATATACCTTCCTGAGGGCGTGTGCCAGAGCCTTTTGCCTTCCAGACGCTGAGTGTCAGGGCATATTTCTTCCAGACGATGAGTGTCAGGGCATTTGCCTTCTGGACGCAGCGTGTCAAGGCATATCTTCCGATGTGTGACTGCGCCCCTACCTGCTGGACTTTGCTTGTCAAGGCCCATACCGTTCGCAATACGAGGTGGCCGTACGTATCCGTACTATACGAAGATGGGCACTGCATTAGTGTGACACTGGGACGTCCAGTCAACATCGGAGTGACGGTAATATCGAACTAGTCAGGTTTATCGATAGTCACGAAGGAGATGGGGCACGCGCGGTCTTCGCCGACATTCAATTATTATACAAGAATAACTTCCCCAATGACCCTCCTTCCAAGTTCGCCCACCGTTAGGGGATTCACAGCGAATAATCTAAGGGGTTCGGTTCGGTATCGGTGGCGCCCACCAGCTGCGGCTTGAGCGCCGGATCGTACGCAGCTCCGCGGCAACGGCTTGCTCGACAGATCGCTCGCTGGACGGCTTGGTGTGGACGGCGGCTCGCGCAGTGGCGCATGTGGTTCGAGACGGGCCCGGCGGCTTGCCAGATGGCTCGCTCGTGTATTGCTTCGGTGGATGGTTCGAGGCAGGCCCGGCGTCTTGCCCGACGGCTCGCTCGCGGCGCTTCAGTAGAGGATTCGATTCGAGATGGGCCCGGCCTCTTGCCCGACGGCTCACTCACAGCGCTTGGGCGGATGGTTCGAGGCAGGCCCGGCGTCTTGCCCGATGGCTCGCTCGCGGCGCTTGGGCGGATGGTTCGGTCGAGACGGGCCCCGGTGTCTTTCCCGGCGGCTCGCACGACAACTGCTTCATGGGTAAGATAAGGAAAGGAATACGCTCACACACCAGACCCTCCTGGGTGCGGGCCGGAGTCTGAAGCTACTCGTCCTGGTTGGTCTGACGATAAGGGGAGATGAGGTTTCATGCAAGCGGACGGGGTGCTTTCCTACCGGACTCTTTTCCGTGCGCCATCAGCAGGCGACGTGGCATCCCCTCCTTTCGGGGGAGGAGTCATAGCCCAAGTCCGGCAGTCCACGTGCCATCAGCAGGCGACGTGGCATCCCCTCCTTTCGGGGGAGAGGTCCTAGCCCAAGCATCTCTCCATTTGCAATCTTCCCCTCATCTCCAGAGATTTAGAATTCGTACAGCCAGTCTTGGCCATAAGCTAAACTCTGTTCCTTATCGCCCGCCTAGACTCTTGAGCTCCTCACGTATCCTTCCGTCTCCTTCCCGATCAACTGTTGTCCCGCTTGTAGCACTTGGACATATCTGCGCTTCGGTGGATGGTGCAACGCATGCCCGGCGGCGTGCCAGACGGCTTGCATATATCATTTCAGTTCGAGACGGGCCCGGCGGCTCACTCGTATCGTATTCGTCCGGTTCGGCGTCTGCCAAACGGCTTGCTCGACAACTGCCTCACAGGTAAGATAAGGTAAGGAATACACTTACACACCAGACCCTTCTGGGTGCAGGCCGGAGCCCGAAGCTACTCGTCCTGGTCGGTCTGACGATAAGGAAACAAGGTTCTGTTTAGCACCGCATAAATCGCCCAACTCTTTCGGGGGTTAAGTCCCTCATACGGCCCAGTGGATTGCGAAGTCTTTTCTCGTCCATCCTGTTAGATGAGGTGGCCTTATCATCTCGTAGATGACGTGGCCCAACTTCACTCCATTTCCCACCAGTTGCCGGTATCCCTTATCTCCCGAAGTTAACCCTCACGACCGATGGCAGCCGTAAGCCTTATGAACTCGACTTTTTATCTCCCGCCTAGACTCTCGAGCCCCTTGCGTATCCTCCCGTCTCCTTCCCGATCAACTGTCGTCTCGCTTGCAGCGCTTTTAGGAGCACTCGTAGAATCGCTCGTAGGATCGCTCATAGGATTGCTCCTAGGATTGCTCATAGGATTGCTCGTAGGATTGCTCGTAGGATTGCTCGTACGGTCACTCGTAGGGGGATGGTCGTTGACTCTATGTCTTCGTGACCTGTAGGTGGTCCGTTGATGATTGACCGTTCTGTGGTTCATGGTTCTGCTGATGATTCCGATGATCGTTTCGATGATAATTCCGATGATCGTTTCGATGATGATTCCGATGATAGTTTCGATGGTTCTCTTTTTCCTTTTGATGACAACCGCTCATCGGTGGGTCATCGTATAAGTATCCGGCTGGGCAAAGTCACGTGCTGAGGGGAACTACCCCGTACTGCGACGTGAAAACTCTTCGCCTTGGCACTAGATTTCATCAGCGTAAAGAGGATAACTCTCGATTGGGTCCGACAGTAGTGCTTTTCCTGTATCTTCCCGAGAGTGGCCAGAGCAGGTGCCTCTCCTTAAGTCCTCTCGTCGTGATTGGGTGATGCGATTGGGTTACGTGCGGGGTTGATTTCGTTACTCGACCGGAGCCGGCAGCAATGAGCCCTCAACCGTTCCAGCTAATCCTTCCCGGTCGCAACGGGTACCAAGGTATAGGTCCGCCCCATATCGCTCCCAACAGACTCTCGAACTGTTCCTGAGGTGCGGTCCTGTAGCGGCATTTGCACTTTCCCGAACACTAGCCGGTACTTGGTCTGGGGCTACCAAGTGCTACAGGATCGGCTTGAAGTCAAGCCTCTGCTTCAGTATTCGGTCAACTCGACGTCCCTCGCCTTGGTACGGCGTATACTCTGCATCATAATCGTTCTAAGCATCTCGGATAAGTGGGGGATACGCTCCCCCTGTTGTGCACTGGCAAAGCCCAGAGTTCATCACCATAATCAGGTGTCAAAGACGATGATGCGAGTGGTAGCATGATCCTCGTGTCTCCTGACCATGGGGTGCAACGGTATCGCCTCGGGCCTTCGAGCCATCTGCGACGATACAGCGATTCCCGACTTGTGGTGTTGTCCCTCTAGGCCGTATCTCTGGAAACAACACCGCTCCTATTGCGCGATCTAGACTCGCAGCTCCTTGCGTTCCCATTTTTCTTCCGATCGCTTGTCCTGCTTATGATGACCACCAAGGTTGTCTTCCTCTGCGGCAGCGCTTGCGCTTTCCCGGTCGGTGCCGGTACTTGGCCCAGGGGTTTCCTGGTGCTGCAGAGTCGGTTGACCCGAGCCGAGCCCCAATGCTGTCAGTTACCCAGTCTCGGTATGCCATCCTAAGACCGTGTGACGAGTTTCCGATACCTTCCTGCCGTGTCCGTATCCGAATGTCTGACCCGTAATATTTAGGGTGTAACAATTAGCCTTCCAGGCGACGAGTGTCAAAGCACAGCCTTTTCTTCCAAACTATATGCGAGTGTTTAGGTAAGCAGTGCCTGGATGACGCCCGCCACGGCATATGCCTACTGGACGACGAATCCCAAGGCATATGACTTCCAGTCACCGCATGTCAGGGCGTATTTCTTCCTGACGACGAGTGTCTAGGCATGTGGCTTCCGGACGATACCTGCCATGGTATTTGCCTTCCGGATGACGAGTGCCAGGGCATTTTGCCTTCCAGACACAGAGTGTCAGGGCATATTTCTTCCAGACAATGAGTGTCAAGGTTTGTAGCATCCGGTCGACCCAAGCCATGACAAGGGGTTATCAGACGATGAGTGCCAGAGCATATACCTTCCGGATGACGAGTGCCCAGGTATTTTGTCTTTCAGACGCCGAATGTAAGGGCGTATTACTTCCAGACGACGCACACCTCGGCATGTACTTTCCGGACGACGAGTGCCAGGACATCTGCCTTCCGGACAACGTGTGCGACAGCATTTTATGTTCCAGATGCAGAGTGTCAAGGCATATTTCTTCCAGATGACGACTGTCAAGGTATGTTATAGGAGGAGGATTCCAGCCGCTATGGGCGCTGTGGACGCTACGCCCAGCGGGGTGTCTAGAGTTCCGGTGACATGGACAGTGCTACGGGAGTGTGATATAGGGCTACATAGGACAGTCACGTAGACAGTCACAGGCAGCGCACGGACACTCGTATAAAGTGTCCGGCGCTCGCCTCTCTAGAATGGACATGCTTCTTGCTTCCCCTCAACTGGTAGCAACAGTTTTTCTTTCATGTTTTCAGTGGTATCCCGCGGCACGAGCAACGAGCCACCCACCCGCCCCCCCCACCTTCCGCAACAGAGGTCAGCAAAGGACGGCACGTGAGAAGCATCGAAACTACCGCCAAGAAGAGCAAAGACAGTGGCTGGAGCAGAGGTCCAGCGCCGTAGAGAGAGAAAGAGAGAAAAGAGAGAGAGAGGGAAAGGGACTACCTCGTGTGAAAAGTAGCTACCAGGAGAGCAGCGAGCAGTAAGCGCGGGGGCCAGCATTCGGGGCCCATACCTTACGTCTTACCGAGCTGTTTCTGGTCATATACAGTGCACTGACCTTGAAGAAAGATGTTGACATCAGGAAGCATCGATTGGCCGCTACCAGAAGCGGTATTCGAATGGATCGGGGAGAGCGAGCTCTCAAGGGATGGACAGTCAAACGCCATTCTCGGAGTATTGGCTACGTCGGTCAAGCAGTGCTACACCCGTTGGTACAACTTCCACAGGGAGATAGTATCCAAGATGGACGTGATGGCAATCGATCTGCAGGCTGCGAACAAGGAGAAGAAGGGTGTTCCGACGCTGAAGGCACACATTGCCACCTTTGAAAAGGAGGTTGCTGTCCTGCGGGATAAATCAACCAAGTATCGGAGACAGGCTGATAAGTGGGCGGAGAGATATAGAAAGCTCGCCGATGACTACCAGGCCTTGCGGATGACTGCAAATGCCACTCCAGGAGTGCAGAACACCATCATCCAAAAGATAAAGCCATTCCAGCTGAAGCGGTACGAAGGTTCACAGGACCTGGAAGTCATCACAAGGTACCTCGACGAAGTTGAACATTACGTTTGCCAGGGCGCCTCGATGTGCCCAAAGGTATCTTCAGACAATCAGAATATCGACACCTTTTGGCGTTTCCTCTTGGTGAAGATCTTTCGGTGATTCGAGAAGGAGATGAAGGAGAGAGAAGTGGACACGATCCCACCGACCGACAGTGACTACAAGATCAAGTGGGCAGATTTCAAGAAGGTCTTCAAGGAGCAGTTTGTACTGGAGGTGGCAGTGTCTGTTGTGAGGAATGAGTGGCACACACTCAAGTTCAACAAAAACGAGGTGCTGAAATTCAACCAGAGGGCGTTGGAGCTGATAGAGATCCTGGGAGGTTCACTGTCGAGCACGAGGGGAGATCCGCTATGGGAGGAGTACCTGTGGAAGCTCCCAGAGGCAGCAGCCCAAGATGTCACGCAACAGGCTCGCTTGATGCGCCGCGTCCACAAGATCGAGCTCACGCTCTCCAATATGATGGACATCATGGCGGAACGGACGCTACCATATTTGCCGCCCACCACACTTTCCGACACGCTAAGAGTAGCATCCACTCCTATGGTCACCACTTCCACTGCTGATTATGGCGATCCCATGGACTTGAGCAATATGGAGGACCCAGAACTCTATACTGTCGATGAGGTGTCAAATCGGAGTTTCCGGTGCTTGGGTTTCAGACACATTGCGAAACAGTGTCCAACTCCGATTTCCAGCATATGGCCTACGCAGTTTCGTCAGAGACAGCAGAACGGAAGCCACTCTCAGCGTGATGGAAGCCGCTCCCAGGCTGACGGAAGCTACTCTTGGCATGACGAAGGCTGCCAGCACTGTGAAGGATACCGGCAGTGGCATCGTGAACTGCCGTTACAGCGTCTGCCCACAGCGAGACAGCCAATGCAATGCTCGCCAACGTCACGTCACCAGGACCTCTCCCCGATCCAGAAGGGGCTTGGAAAGGCGGGCAAGCTTTACATGGTCAGCGAGGACCAGCGTGTCTATGCGGTTGACAATCTCGAAGCAGGATTGGGCACTTACTTTGAAGGAAGTTGGGATGACAAGGACGAGTGGGAGTCAGCCAAAGGACCAAGGATGGTAGATCTGGGAGAAGTGTCCAATGAGGAGAAGGGCGAGGGGTTGGGAAGTGATGGAGTGGGAAAATACAGACAGTAGAAGTGATGGAGTGTCCTTCTACTAAGGAAAGGGAAGTGGCAACTTTATACTTAACAGATCCTAATGGAATGAAGAAAAATGGTGATGAGAATTCAGATCTGTTACGTTTTTACGCAAAAGTTAAAACTTCCCGTTCCAAAACCCACTCAGCATACACCCTTATGGACCCAGGTGCATCGCATTGCTATATTGATTCAACATA